>OQWI01000617.1_pt1 | contig 16161 bp, 17 predicted proteins | sample 1691551 | NCBI WGS metagenome assembly OQWI01 (sample SAMN03418259, study PRJEB22391) | human gut metagenome | biome: human-gut; feature: organic feature; material: feces | host: Homo sapiens | place: Tanzania | collected 2013-01
GGCGTCGGCCAGTGCGTGGTGATGGCGCGACAGGTTGTAGCCACACCTCTCGGCTATGACATCGAGGTTGTGACGCCCTGTGGGCCATACGCGTCGCGACTTGACGAGCGTGCAGCAGAATGGGTAGTCGGGATAGTCCATCCCATAACAGCGGAAGACTGCCTTCAGACAGTTCTCGTCAAACGCCTTGTTGTGGGCCACCAGCGTGAGCCCCTCCAAGCGTGGCGCTATCTCTGCCCAGACCTCTGGGAAGACGGGAGCCCTGCGCGTGTCGCTCTCCGTGAGCCCGTGCACCTGGCTGCACCAGAAGTCGTAGTACTCAGGCACAGGCTTGATGAGTGAGTAGAAGGTGTCTGCCACCACGCCGTCACGCACGATGACCACGCCCACCGAGCATACGCTTGTGGGCTCCGAGTTGGCTGTCTCAAAATCTATTGCTGCAAAGTCTTTCATTGCTTACATGGTTTTTGTCATGCAAATATAGCACATCATTCTATCATTTGCCTCCGTCGGGATTGTTTTTTTCGCGAAGAAGATAAAAAACAGGCAGATTGCAAGCCGTTTTCGTCATTTATTATTACATTTGCAAGGCAATAAACAGTTTACCCATATGGATATGACATTCACGCTGCACCCTGGCGACAATCTTCAGGGTGGCAAATACCGCATAGAGAAAGTGCTGGGCCAGGGTGGCTTCGGCATTACTTACCTCGCCATTCAGGGCGGGCTGGAACGCACGGTGGCTATCAAGGAGTTCTTCATGCGCGAAGCCTGTTGTCGCGCCAGTGACAGTCGTGGCGTGACCCTTGGCACCGAGGGCAACCGCGAGACGGTAGACCGCTATCGCCAGAAGTTTCTCAAGGAAGCCCGCAGCATAGCCCGGCTCAACCACCCACACATCGTGCGCATCATCGATGTGTTTGAGGAAAACGGCACAGCCTACTATGTGATGGAGTATGTCGCCGGTGGTTCGCTGTCCGACAGGGGTGGGCGCCAGGGAGCCCTCTCTGAGCCCGAGGCCACGCGCTATATCCGTCAGGTGGCCGACGCCCTGACCTATATTCATACCCAGCGCATGACCCATCTCGACGTCAAGCCAGCCAACATCATGCTCACCGATAAAGACGAAGCCGTGCTCATCGACTTCGGTCTCGCCAAGCAGTACGACTCTGCCACGGGCCACCAGACCAGCAGCACCCCAGTGGGTATCAGTGAGGGCTATGCTCCGCTGGAGCAGTATATGCAGGGCGGAGTGGGCGAGTTCTCGCCCGAGACCGATATCTATGCCCTCGGAGCTACATACTACAAACTGCTCACCGGACAGACGCCGCCCAGCGCTTCGTCTGTCAATGAGGACGGTCTACCCCTCGAGCCGCTGAAGTCTCGCGGAGTCACCCCTCAGGTCATCACCGCCATCACCCATGCCATGGAGGGACGCCGGCGCGACCGCCCCAAGACCGTTGCCGAGTTCCTGGCCGAGTTTGATGGCGTGGCCGGGCAGGCTGCCAACCCCAAGCCCCGTACCGATACCCCGCATGAGGCGTCGGGTTCGGGCGACGGCGATACCACGCTCAAGAAGAAAATCCCCGCTCCCCAGCCCAAGTCTCCCGCGCGCCCCGTGGTCAGCCGGAAGACGATGATGGTGGCAGCCGCTGTCTTGGCGGCAGTCCTCGTTGTGGGTGGCATCGTTGTGGCCATTTCCCAGGCATGGCCATCCGGAGAGACGGCGACCGAGACTCAGGACAAGCCTGCCTTTGTAGCCAAGAAGATTACACAATCATTCCAGCTGACACTCTCAACAGGACAATACTCGGACTTGGTAGAAGACGGATTGGTGCCCATTACTGCCTGCCAGAGTTCCTGCGTCACTTCAAAGACGCCTATGGCAAAACTTTCAACATATACCTTATGCACGGGCTTCTCTTCTGCCAGACTAAAGCCGGCCGTATCCATCTCTGCCGTGGGCAGTTTCTACCATGGCTCTTGGCCAGCCTGGGCAAGCCGAAAGCCCAACGAGTTGGGGCTGTATGACATGAGTGGCAGCGTCAATGAACTGTGCAGCGACTATATGGGCGACTACTCTGCCGAGGAGCAGGTGTGTCCTGTTGGACCGGCTGCAGGCAGCGAGCGTGTAATGCGCGGCGGCAGCTTTGGCGATGAGCCTATCAACTGTCGTATCTCAGCCCGCTTTGGTATAGCGCCCGACAAGAGGGCTTCCAACGTAGGCCTCCGTTTGGCCCTTTCGCTCTGACTTCGCTTCTACCGGCAGACAATAGAAAGCCGCAATAGCTTCTGCTTGTGCAGGGATGGCTATTGCGGCTTTTGCTGTTTGTGAGGTTGTGTTATCCAATGCGGATGGTGTATTCGCTCATGAAACTGGCACCGGGCTGCAGGCGGTTGATGAGGTATTTCTCACTCAGGTTGCCCGTAAACTCAGCCCAGTCGTGTATGCCGTACCAGGGCTCTATGCACACGAAGGGCGCGTTCTTGGCGGTGGGGCTCCAGATGCCTACTGCCGGCGAGCGGAAGCCTACGGTCACCACCGGACGGCGCTCGCGGTCGAGCAGAGCCACCTCGTGCAACTGCGACTCGTCGAAGATGAGAGCATCGTCGTCGAAGTCGGCGCAGGTGAAGTGCCACACGTTGCCATCCATCTCCAGCGGATGATGGCCGGGGGTGATGCAGCCGTGGGTGTTGCCATAGAGACGCTCGGCATCGGGGTTGTCGAAGCGCAGATAGCCGTCCAGCGGGTCACCGTCTTTCATTCCGGGTACGTTGAATGCGGGATGGCCACCGATAGAGAACAGCAGTTCGCGGCGGTCGGTGTTCTCCACGTGCCAGATCACGTGGATGGTGTTGCCGTCGAGCCGGTAGGTCACGCTCAGATTGAAGTGGAAGGGATAGACCTTGAGCGTCTCTTCGCTCTCGGTGAGGGCAAAGGTGACGCGGCGGTCGGTCTTGGCGACGAGACTGAAGTCGCTCTTGCTGGCAAACCCGTGGCGCAGCATGTGATACTCCTTGCCGTCGAGATGATAGGTGTCGTTCCAGAGTCCACAGACGATGGGGAAGAGGGTGGGCGAGTGCTTGGCCCAGTATTTAGGATTGGCTTGCCACAGATACTCGTGTCCCTGCGCGTCGCGTATGCTCTGCATTTCTGCACCACGCTCGGCGATGGTGACAGAGAGAATGTCGTTGCTTAGTGTCTGCATATATGTATGGTTTATATCTTGGGTCTGAAGTTGAGTATTCTCAGTCGGGTAGTCTTGCTGCGGTCGCGCCGTCTGTACACGCAGACTACGGCTGTTGCCGCATTGGTGGCCATGGCTGCCAGACAGATGATGATGGCAGTCTCGGCGGCAGGTCTGCAGGGGAGGTAGAAGGCTGCCAGCACGCCGCTCACCATTGCCGCCGCCAGGCATACGCCCATCGCGCGGGTGTAGGTGACCATCACCCGCAGCTGCTCTGCCACCGTGATGGTCATGGGCATCTCTAAGCGTGAGAGCGGGTGATAGGCTGCCCACAGGGCATAAAGCGCCAGATAGGTGTCTATGCCGCCGAAGGTCACGGCACCAGCCCTGTCGCGGAAGGTGAGGCTCGTGTCGAGCCATGCCTCGGCGCCGGTGCTGGTCGAAGCGGGGCAGACCAGTGCCGTCAGGATGAGGCCCCATGCCACAACCAGCATGACGATGGTGGCAGCCTCTGAGAGAGTGCCTGTCAGGGTGCGGTTGACCGTGAAGAACGGGCCGTCAGTTGTTGTCGTTCTCTTCATCGTTGGTAGTAGTCGATAGTTCGCCGTTGCCCCCGTTCTTGTGCTTGGGCAGCCTCCTGGCCTTGCGCAGCGCCTCGTTGACAATCCATTGCAGTTGTCCGTTGATGCTGCGAAACTCGTCGGCAGCCCACTTCTCGACACCCGCTTCGACCAGCACCGGCGCCGAGGCATGCGAGTCGCAGTACAAAGGGTTTGGTCTTCTCTTTTGCCATGCCTGTCGATTACATGTTGAGCGTGCCTGTGTTGACTACTGGCTGCGCCGTATCGTCGCCGCAGAGCACTACCATCAGGTTGCTTATCATGGCAGCCTTCTTGTCGTCGTCGAGCTCTATCACGCCGCCTTCTGCCAGTTTGTCGAGCGCCATCTTGACCATGCTCACCGCACCTTCTACTATCTTCTCGCGAGCGGCGATGATGGCGTCGGCCTGCTGGCGACGCAGCATCACGGCAGCGATTTCGGGTGCATAGGCCAGATAGTTGATGCGGGCCTCTACCACCTCGATTCCAGCCATGGTGAGCCGCTCTTCCAGCTCGCTCTTGAGCACCTCGTTGATTTCGTCGCCACCGCTGCGCAGTGTCAGTTCGTCCTTGTTGTCGGTGTTGTCATAGGCATACTGTCCGGCCATCTGTCGGAGGGCAGCGTCGCCCTGTATCTTGACAAAGTTCTCGAAGGCGCGCATCATGCTGTTTACGTTGACACCCACCGAGGCAGCGTTGCTCGCCATGGTCTGGGCGTCGATTTCAAACATGGCCTTGTAGGTGTCCTTGAGTTTCCACACCAGCACCATGCCAATCATCACGGGGTTGCCCTGCTTGTCATTGACCTTGATGGGTTCGGCGTCGATGTTGCGGGCGCGCAGCGACAGCTTCTTTACACTGTAGAAGGGGTTCACCCAAGAGTATCCCACCTTCTTGAAGGTGCCGTGGTATTTGCCGAAGAACAGCATCACGCGGGCCTCGTTGGGCTCTATCATGATGAAGCCGCACATGGCGACGATGGCAGCCAGCAGCAGTACGAAGCCAGTGACCATTTTTAACGCATTCTCATACTCGATGCCGAAGCCAATCAGCAGACCGGAAATTACCAGTGCAGCCACAATGGCAAACAACATCACGAAACCATTCAGGGTAAATCCCTTGAAGTCAAACTCTTGATTCTTCATAATTATAGCTGTTTAGAAAGTGATATTAATTTGATATTGCAAAGATAGCGACTTGCGTGATAACCTCCAAGCATTTTTCCAACTTTTTTTCAATTATTTTTCCGACCGTGCCTGCTGCCCTCCCGATGACGGTGGTCGTCGCTGCTGTATCGCAAGGCCCAGAGGGCAGCGTGGCAGGGCGCCTTGGCGTCATTATCATTGTCATGGCATCCGCCGTGACCTCATTTGGCGGCTCGTAACGTAAGGCACGAAGGCTCGTATCATTTGTTACGTGGGCTCGTGCCTTACGATACGTGCCCACGTAACATACGATACGAGCCGCCAAAGGTGGTTGGCACGGTTCTGAAAACCATGACTGCCAGGAATATAAATAAAGAAACCGAGACCGCCCGTAAATTCGGGACAATCTCGGTCGACACACACGTATATAAATATAATCCTATGGGCAGACATCTGTGCCCGGTATGTCGGGCTGTGGTCTCGCGGTCATCGCATCTGTGGTGCCTGTCTCTGCCCGGGCTTGCGCGCCGGGCGATGGTTGGCCAGACGCTTCATCATCCGTCGTTCGAGAACGTATACACGCTTAATCTGGTTCTGGGTGAGAAACTTGCTGTATTCGGCATAATACTTCTGGCGAATCTGCAGCAGCTTTTCGCTACGCTCAAACTGCAGGGCGATGTCCTGTTTGGCCTCGGCTTCGGTCTGCTGCTGTGCGTTGGCCTGCTTGCGAGCGCCATTCATGCGTGGGCCCAAAGCCCAGATTTCTTTCTGGCAGGCAGTATAGGTCTCGACAAACTGCTTGGTGGTGGCATCGTCGAAAGCCATGGTCTGGGCGATGTGCCGTGCCTGCTTGTCGGCCAGTTCTTCGCGCGTCAGGCGCTGGCGCTTGTTGTTCTGTGCGCTGATAGTGGCTGTGGCCATCAGCATCAAGGCTGCTACGAGCCATAACTTCATAATGGTCTTCATCTTGTTGTGTTTTTTATTCGTTGATAAATATGTCTTCCTGATACACCGAGAGGATGTAGGTCTGGTCGTCGTTGCTCAGATTGTCGAACGCCTGCTCCACATGGGCATAGTCTGTCGTGGATGGGGCAGACCATCTGCCGCCTATCATCACCACTATGCCCGTCACGGCTGCAGCTGCCAGCAGACCGGCTATCGAGCGGTGCAGGGTCATGGAGCGGTGGCGCCTGGGGTGCGATTGTGATAGGTCGCGGGCAAGTATCTGGCGCTCCATGTCGTCGAAGAAACCTTCGGGCACGCTGTAAGGCATGCGTTTGCCAATGTTGTCGAAATCGAATTGATGTTCCATATCTTTAGTCATGATTGTTCATATATCTGATGATTTTCTCCTTGGCGATGTGATAGTTGGTCTTGGCCGAGGCGGGCGTGGAGTCGGTCACGTCGGCAATCTCGGCAAAACTCATGTTATCGTAGTAGCGCAGGTTGAAGGCCAACTGCTGCTTGTCGGGCAATGCGAGGATGGCACGTTGCAGTCTGACAGCTTCGGCGTCGCTGTAGTCGATATAGCTGTCGGCTGCGCGCTCGTCGAGCAGTGCCATCCTGTCGTCGGCCGAAATCTCGTGCTGCTTCCGCTGGCCGATGATGCGCAGCGCCTCGCGGGTGGCAATCTTGTATATCCATGCCGACAGCGAGTGGCTGTCCTCGTAGCTTCCCACTGAGCGGTAGATGCGTATGAAGGTTTCCTGCATGGCGTCCTGTGCATCATCGTGGCTCACCACCATGCGGCGTATGTGCCAGTAGATGGGCTCGGTGTAGCGCTTTACCAGCAGGGCGAACCCCTTGGCAGTGTCTGCCTTCAGCTGCTTTACTATGTAAGTGTCGTCGATGGACATGGTTGTCTTCTCTCGTTGTGAGGTTTGGGTGATTATATGTTGCTATATACCTTTTTGCCACCTGCGCTCTGGCATCTCAGCATGCCGTTGGCTCTGGAGCAGAAGGAGTCGAGCTCGGCTTCGGCCATCTGCTTGCTGAGTCCCGTCATACGGGCGTAGTGCTTGATGGTGAGGTATCTGTTGTTCTGCAGATAGGCCAGGGCCATGTGCAGACGCTGGTTCTGGGTGAGGTGGTTGCTCACACGAGTGGTTGTTGTCGGCACCGTGCGTACTACTACCATGGGTCTCGGAGTCCATAGGCGATGACGGCAGCCTGGGCGGCGATGGCCCGAAGCCGGCAAGCATAGCAGCATGGCCATTAGTGCTGTCATCGATACGATGGTTGTTTTGTAATGTCTCATATTCGTTGTCGTTTGGGGTTGAAATTGTGTCTGTTGTATGAACGCCGTTCATATATATAACCCCGAGAAGTGGGAAAAGTAAAATGGACAACCGTCATTTTATTCATTTTTCTCTTTTTTTCGTCTTCCCCGTTTTCCATGTCCTGACTGCAGAGTACAACGATACGTACAGGCAATACGAATGCCTGCACATTATATAAATATATGCGCTCGCGATGTAATGAACAATGTGTGGTGGTCTTATCTTCGTCTTGCCTTCCTGTCAGGGCGTCTGCCATGCTTCGGGGCATCGACAGGAGACTGCCGTAAGGTATCGGAGACTATGTGACCATCGACCCATACGGCGGAATATTCGTTGGTGCCGTCCTCATTGAAGAAGTTCATCTCTCCAGAGAAAGCCAGGTATCTGATACGGGTGCGGTTGACCTTGTGATAGTCGCGTGTAGGGTCGAGTTCGATAAATCGCAACTCTGGCTGTGAACGCCCCTTGATGATGCGTGCCCAGGCAAAGATGCGGCGAGGGGCGAAAAACAGGCTGTCGGCAGTGGCCAGCGAGTCGCGGAGTGGACGCACGAAGGGTATCTTGACATATATCGTGTCGTCGGTTATGCTGCAATCGGCCTTGCTGACCACCAAGTCGTTGGCAGAGAAGTTGCGCTCCTGCAGATAGGGCATTCTCTGCTCGTGCTGGCGTATATACGACACGACTCCAGCAAGTGTTTTCTGCCCATCGGCTCCGGCATCTTTGCCTGGGCCGTAAGCGTTGTGGCTCTGGCAGCCCAAGAGTAGTCCCAGGGCCATCGCTGCAGCCCATAGGTGGCTTTTGGAAAATATCGGTTTGCTCATAATCGCTATGGCAGAAAGTGTCCTCGTCTTCGGTCAATGGTAAACACCCAAATGTCTTCAATGATAAAGTTCATAAAGAGCTTTGCCCGTCCATCAATGGTAAGATTGTCTGGCAGCATGTAGAACAAACTGTGTGAATCTACATTATAAGGGGGCTTGAACCTTATGTTGATATGGGCAGCGCGCACCTCGGAAGTGTCGGCGGGAACTTCACTCTGATCCATGCATGCAATAAAAGCGCCACATACATAACTATTGCCTTGCGGGTCAATGAATGGAGATGTCTCGATTTTATTACATTTCGTTGGCGATAGTTCGCGTCGTATTATCTGCCAAAACTCATCAAAGGTCTTGCCTTTGAAATAGCTGCTCTGGTCATCAAAATTCAGTTTGAGGTAACTGATGGTGTCCTTAACCTCTTTCAGAGGGTAGTAGTGGAAACTCTGCCCCAGTGTAGGCAGGGCCATCCAGATGATAGCGATAGATAATAATACTCGTTTCATATAAAAAATAAATACCGCATAGATTACCACATTGGTTTAATTACGCAAATGTAATGATATATAGATAAATAACAATGCATTTAGCTGTTTTTTTTTGCGTTTCTTTAACTAAAATGTCGCTTTAATGATAATTGTTTGTTGTCAATGATGGAGACTTTGCATGAATGTCATAAGCACAAAATGCATCTCATAGGCTACGTGTGCAATCATTGCTCACTAAAACCACCTAAAAAAAGGTAAAAACCAATGCAATTTCGTTTTTTTTGAGTACTTTTGCACATGATAATGTGCGTATGTCTCGTTACGGCAGAGGCGGGCGGGGCAAAGGCGCATGCCAGTATGAATGGAAAGTAAATAAAAACAATATATATGAACGTATTAGAACTTAGCGAACAAGAGATTGTACGCCGCCAGTGTCTTGAAGAGTTGCGACAGATGGGTATTAATCCCTATCCCGCAGACGAATTTCCCGTAAATGCTTATTCGACCGATATCCGTGACAACTTCGTGGATGGCGAAGAGCGCGAGGTAGTTATCGCCGGCCGTCTGATGGGCCGCCGCGTGATGGGTAAGGCCAGCTTTGCCGAGTTGCAAGACTCCAAGGGTCGTATTCAGGTGTATATCACCCGTGATGACGTGTGCCCTGGCGACGACAAAGACTTGTACAACAAGGTGTTCAAGAAGCTGATGGATATCGGTGACTTCATCGGTATCAAGGGTTTCGTCTTCCGTACCCAGACCGGTGAAATCAGCGTTCACGCCAAAGAGCTGACACTGCTGAGCAAGAGCCTCAAGCCCCTGCCTATCGTGAAGTATAAGGACGGTGTGGCCTACGACAAGTTTGAGGACCCCGAGCTGCGCTATCGCCAGCGCTATGTAGACCTTGTGGTCAACGACGGTGTGAAGGATACCTTCCTCAAGCGTGCCACCGTGCTGCGCACCATGCGCCGTTTCTTCGACGAGGCTGGCTATACTGAGGTAGAGACCCCCACGCTGCAGAGCATTGCCGGCGGTGCCAGCGCCCGTCCGTTTATCACCCACTTCAATGCGCTCAATATAGATATGTATATGCGTATCGCCACCGAGCTCTATCTGAAGCGACTCATCGTGGGCGGATTTGAAGGCGTCTACGAGATAGGCAAGAACTTCCGCAACGAAGGTATGGACCGCTTCCACAACCCTGAGTTTACCTGCATGGAGCTCTATGTGCAGTACAAGGACTATAACTGGATGATGTCCTTCACCGAACAGCTGCTCGAGACCATCTGTGTGGCTGTCAACGGCAAGCCCGAAGTGCAGATGGGCGACAAGACTATCAGCTTCAAGGCTCCCTTCCGTCGTCTGCCCATCCTCGATGCCATCAAGGAGAAGACCGGCTATGACCTCTACGGCAAGAGCGAGGACGAGATACGCCACATCGCTGTAGACGAACTCAAGATGGAAGGCATCGACGCGAGCTTCGGCAAGGGCAAGCTCATCGACGAAATCTTCGGCGAGTACTGCGAGGGTACCTACATCCAGCCTACCTTCATCATAGACTATCCCGTAGAGATGAGCCCGCTCACCAAGATGCACCGCAGCAAGCCCGGACTGACCGAGCGCTTCGAGCTGATGGTCAACGGTAAGGAGCTGGCCAACGCCTACTCTGAGCTCAACGACCCCATCGACCAGGAAGAGCGCTTCAAGGAGCAGATGAGACTGGCCGACAAGGGCGACGACGAAGCAATGGTCATCGACCAGGACTTCCTGCGTGCGCTGCAGTACGGCATGCCTCCCACGAGTGGTATCGGTATCGGCATCGACCGTCTGGTGATGCTTATGACCGGCAAGGAGTACATCCAGGAAGTTATGCTCTTCCCCCAGATGAAGCCCGAGGCCAAGATACCTCAGAGCAGCATCAAGGAGTGGGCTGCCATCGGTGTGCCTGAGGACGAGGTGTATGTGCTGCGCAAGGCAGGCTTCAACCTCATCAGCGACATCAAGGACCAGAAGGCTCAGGGACTGCAGCAGAAGTTGGGCGAGATACACAAGAAGTACAAGCTCGAGTTTGAAAAGCCCGGTGTCGATGCTATCCAGCAGTGGATAGACAGCGCACAGGCCTGAAAACAGCATAAAATAACCCCAAAACAAGATTTATGTTTAGCGTAGGAAAAACAGCCATCATCGGTGGAGGCTCGTGGGCTACGGCTATCGCCAAGATAGTGATAGGCCACACCCACCACTTGGGGTGGTACATGCGCCGCGACGACCGCATCGAAGACTTCAGAAGACTGGGTCACAACCCCGCCTATCTCACAAGTGTGCACTTCGATGTGGACGAAATCTTCTTCTCTTCAGACATCAACAAGATCGTTGAGGCTTACGACACACTCGTGTTTGTCACTCCCTCGCCCTATCTCAAGAGTCATCTGAAGAAACTCAAGACCCGTATTAAGGACAAGTTTATCATTACCGCCATCAAGGGTATCGTGCCCGATGAGAACCTGGTGTGCTCTGAATACTTCCATAGGGTCTACGACGTGCCTTACGACAATCTCGCCGTCATCGGCGGTCCGTCGCACGCCGAAGAAGTGGCGCTGCAACGCCTCTCTTATCTCACTGTGGGATGTGCCGACCAGGAAAAGGCCCAGGCCTTTACCGAGGTGCTCTCCTCGGAGTTTATCAAGACCAAGGTGGCGTCGGATGTGCTTGGCATAGAGTATTCGTCGGTGCTGAAAAACGTCTATGCCATCGCCGCGGGCATCTGCTCGGGCCTGAAGTATGGCGACAACTTCCAGGCGGTACTCATATCCAACGCCGTGCAGGAGATGAACCGGTTCATGACCGCCGTCAATCCCATAGAGCGCAATGTCTATGACAGCGTCTACCTGGGTGACCTGCTGGTCACGGGCTACTCCAACTTCTCGCGCAACCGCACCTTCGGTTCGATGATTGGCAAGGGCTACAGCGTGAAGAGCGCACAGATAGAGATGGAGATGATAGCCGAGGGATACTTCGGTACGAAGTGCATGAAGGAAATCAACCGCCACATGCATGTCAATATGCCTATCCTCGACGCGGTGTACAACATTCTCTACGAGCGCATCAATCCCCAGATTGAAATCAAATTATTAACAGACAGTTTTAGATAGACTAAAATGAAAAGCATTTCTTTAGACTTTACCAAAGCCGCTTCCTTCCTTGGTGAGGGTGCGGTAGAGGCGTATGAACCCAAAGCTAAAGCCGCTCTCGAGGCATTGGAGAACAATACTTGCCCCGGCAACGACTTCTTAGGATGGCTTCACTTGCCATCAAGTATTACTCCTGATTTCCTCGATGAAGTCCAGGCTGTTGCCAACACCCTCAGAGAGAAGTGTGAGGTAGTAGTGGTAGCCGGTATCGGCGGCAGCTACCTCGGCGCGCGCGCTGTCATCGAAGCCCTCGGCAACTCGTTTGCCTGGCTCATTCAGGACAAGAAGAACCCGCAGATTCTCTTTGCCGGCAACAACATCAGCGAGGACTATCTGGCTGAGCTCACCGACTATCTGAAGGGCAAGCGCTTCGGCGTCATCAATATCTCCAAGTCGGGTACCACCACCGAGACCGCCCTCACTTTCCGTCTGCTCAAGAAGCAGTGTGAGGCCCAGATGGGCAAGGACGTGGCTCGTGACGTGATTGTGGCTGTTACCGATGCCAAGCGCGGTGCTGCACGCACCTGTGCCGACAAGGAAGGCTACAAGAGCTTCATCATTCCCGACAACGTGGGTGGCCGTTTCTCGGTGCTCACTCCCGTGGGTCTGCTGCCTATAGCCTGTGCCGGTTTCGACATCAAGGCTCTCGTGGCTGGTGCTACAGATATGGAGAAGGCTACCGGCGTGAATGTGCCTTTCGGCGAGAATATCGCCGCACAATATGCTGCCGTGCGCAACGCTCTCTACAATGAGGGTGGCAAGAAGATTGAGATTATGGTCAACTACCAGCCCAAGCTCCACTTCATCGCCGAATGGTGGAAGCAGCTCTATGGTGAGAGCGAAGGCAAGGATGGCAAGGGTATCTTCCCCGCATCTTGCGACTTCACCACCGACCTGCACTCTATGGGTCAGTGGATTCAGGATGGCGAGCGCTCTATCTACGAGACCGTCATCTCGGTAGAGACTCCCAACCGCGAGCTCGACTTCCCTCATGACGATGAGAACCTCGACGGTCTCAACTTCCTCGCCGGAAAGCGTGTGGATGAGGTCAACAAGATGGCTGAACTCGGTACACGTCTCGCTCACGTGGATGGCGGCGTGCCCAATATCCGCATCAGCGTGCCCGTGCTCAACGAGTATTACATCGGTCAGCTTATCTACTTCTTTGAGATTGGTTGTGGTATCAGCGGCAACATCCTTGGTGTCAATCCGTTCAACCAGCCCGGTGTTGAGGCTTACAAGAAGAATATGTTTGCCCTGCTCAACAAGCCTGGCTATGAGGCTGAGAGCAAGGCTATCCAGGAGCGTCTGCAGAACGAGAAGTAATCGCAACGCCTCTGGGCTTGATACAATAACAAGGGGGGAGTAACTTCCTCCCTTTATTATTATAATAATGTACGAGAGAGAGATTAACAGATACCTGGACCGTATGGTCGATGGCCATCAGCTCGCCAGTAAGGACGAGTGGAAGGGATTCCGCTGCGTGCTCTTCGATATGGATGGCGTGCTCTACAACTCCATGCCCAATCATGCCGTGGCTTGGCAGCAGGCTATGAGCGTCAACGGGCTCCACTTCACCGCCGAAGACTCCTATGCCACCGAGGGCATGAAGGGCGTCGACACCATACGCATCTATGCCGAGCGCCAGACGGGAAAGAAACTCACCGAGGCTGAGGCCCAAGCCATCTACGACGAAAAGGCGCGTCTGTTTCACCAGATGCCCGAAGCCGGGATATTCGATGGCGTCGTAGACCTGATGAAGCAGATACGCGAGGCTGGACTGACCATCTGTGTGGTTACCGGGAGCGGACAGAAACCCCTCATCCAGCGCCTTGTCAACGACTTCGGAGACTTTATCGACGAACAGCACATCGTGTCGGCATACAATGTGAGCCACGGAAAGCCAGCCCCCGACCCCTATCTGAAAGGTCTGGAACTGGCAGGCAACATGAAACCCTGGGAGGGTATAGTGGTAGAGAATGCGCCGATGGGCGTAAGAGCCGGCGTGGCAGCCCAGATATTCACCATCGGCGTCAACAGCGGTCCGCTGCCCGATGAGGCGCTGGCCCGCGAGGGGGCCAATGTCATTCTGCCCAGCATCCGCAGGCTGGCCGATGACTGGCAGCAGCTGATGGCGTATGGTCCGGCCAAAAGGGGATAAACTGCTGCGCCTTGCCAAATTAATTATAAATTGGTAGGGTAGTGGGTTAAATCATCTTAATAATCCATTGGGCTAAAGCAGCAATATACTATCTTTGCAGACAAGAGACTCAGGTCTATAACCAATAAAGATAAGAATATGAAGAAATTGTTTTTCTTTGCCGGCATCCTCGCCATGACTGCCTTGGCAAGTTGCGGCAACAAGCAGAATGCCCCTGCCGAAGGCGAAACCATAGAGGTGGCTGCCCCTGTAGACGATGATGTAGTAAGTATGCTCGATGCCCAGCTCAAGAGCAAGGACCCCAACGCGCTGATGAAGACCCTCGCTGCCATCAAGGAGAAGTATGCTCTGCTGGTCAAGGCGGGCAAGCTCGAAGAGGCCAAGGCATATATGGCCAAGGCCCAGACATATCTGAAGGAGCATGCGGCACAGATTACTGCCATCGCTGGCGAAGACAGTGAGGTGAGCAATCTGGTAAACAGCGTAACCAGTATGCCCGAAGCCGCGCAGAATGCTGCCGAAGAGGCTGCCAAGAAGGTAGATGCCAAGACCAAAGAGGCTGTCGAGACTGCCAAGTCTGACGCCAAAGCCAAGGTCAATGAGGCTGCTGCCAAAGCCAACGCCAAAATCAATGAGAAAGCCAATGAGGCTGGACAGAAGGCCCACGAGGCTGTAGGCAAAGCGGCGGCAAAGGCGATGAAGGAAATGGGACTCGAATAGAGCCTGATACATATCGAAAAGGCGGCAGTGCGAGTTCCGCATGGGCCGCCTTTTGCAGAATTACAAACTCAATAGTAAGATACTTGTCATGAACTATCGTGTACTCTTTTCGCTGCTATGCCTGTTCTCCGTGTCGGTCTACGCCCAGAAGAAGGTGGTGATTTATGACCTGGAGACCCGGGTGCCCATCCGTCAGGTGAGGGTAAGGGTCGACAAGTCCAGAACCTACACCACGCCCTATACGGGCCAACTCGTTCTGCCCGAGAAGTTTGATACCATCACGGTGAGTCATCCCAAGTATCTCACCCACTCGATGGGCTTCAAGGAGGTGGGCGACTCTATCGGTCTGATTCCCCGCACCCGCACCCTGGGCGAAGTCGAGGTGGTGGGCGAGGATTTGTCCAAGCGTCTGCGTGAGAATGTGGAGCAGTGGGGTGTCACCGACCCCAAGGAACGCCAACTGCTCAATCCCAAGACAAGTGTGGTCGATTTTGATTTCGTGAAAATCTTCGACTTCAAAGGCCGGGCCCGTATCCGACGTACGCGCAAAGTCAAGCAGGCTCTGCAGAAGATGGACCAGAAGGACCCCGTGAAGCGCGCCTATGAAGCCACGGTGAAAGACAAGGGTGAAAAAAAAGAAGAGACTACTACAAAGTAATCTCTCCTGAACCATAACAGCGGTGGTGCTCGTGGTCGTAGACGACGCAGAACTGACCCGGCGCCACGCCATGTATCTTCTCAGCCGAATAGACCATATAACAGCCATCCCCACATTGTCGGATGGTGGCGTGATGGTAGTCGGGAGTATGGCGTATCTTGAACGTCACGTCGGTTTCATCTTTGTCGAAACCGGCTGTGAGGAAATGAAAATCATGTATCTTGAATTCTTGCTTGTACGCAGTCTCAGGGTCGTAGCCGTGACTGACGTACAGGATATTCTTTTCCACATCTTTCTTGATGACAAACCAGGGACCGCCGCCCAGCCCGAGGCCCTTGCGCTGGCCGATGGTGTGGAACCAGAGTCCACGATGGCCGCCAATGCGCTTGCCGGTTTCCCATTCTATCACATCTCCGGGGTTCTCACCCAGGTATCGGCGTATATATTCGTTGTAGTCTATCTGCCCCAGGAAGCAGATACCCTGGCTGTCGCGACGTCGGGCGTTGACCAGATGCTCGCGCTCGGCTATCTGGCGCACCTCGTCTTTCTCATAGTGACCTATGGGGAAGAGCGCCTTGCGCAGCTGCCAGTCGTAGATCTGCGCAAGGAAGTCGGTCTGGTCCTTCACGGGGTCCTTTGCGGTGCCCAGCCACATGAGGCCGTCTTGCTCGATGTTGGTGGCATAGTGCCCGGTGGCAATGTGGTCGTAGGTGTGTCCGATGCGCTGCTCGAAGGCTCCGAACTTGATGAGGCGGTTGCACACCTTCAAAGGCATCAAGACATGGAACTTCAAGAGATAAAAGGCAGTGTAGCCGTGCTCATTTCGGGCGGGGTAGATAGTGCCGTAGTGGTACATCGCCTCTGCGAGGCCGGCATCAAGCCCGACCTCCACTATATCAAGATAGGTATGGAGG
>OQWI01000620.1_pt1 | contig 16140 bp, 10 predicted proteins | sample 1691551 | NCBI WGS metagenome assembly OQWI01 (sample SAMN03418259, study PRJEB22391) | human gut metagenome | biome: human-gut; feature: organic feature; material: feces | host: Homo sapiens | place: Tanzania | collected 2013-01
GAAGTTCCAGCTGTCTGTCGGCTCGATCTTGACACCGGTAACCGAGGTGGCATTGACATCGATATTGACAGCGGCAACATTGATGAAGATGTAGAATACGATATCTTTATCCACCATGAACCCGGAACCCTCAGGAACTTCCACAGTGACAGGAATGAGGTACTTGCCTTCCTTGAGGGATTTGGTGCTGAATGTGATCTTGTTCTCTTCAGATGTGAATGATTCTGCTGCTGCGGTCAGAGGAGCAACTGTCACTTCTGACGGGTCCAAAGTCTGGTAAGCTGTTCCGTTTTCCTCATTGTATGCGGCTACAAGAGAATTGTCCACTTTGACATTGAAAGTGATGTCTCTTGAAATAGGGCGTGCGAAGCCTACTGAGAATGCGGCATCGTTGCTTCCGGTCAGCGAACCGTCATCTTCGACGATGAAATTCTTGGTCTGGTACCAGCTGCTGCTGAGCTTGACCTTGATGGCACCGCCTGCAGGGTTCACATCCTGGATAGCCTTACGCATGTATTTGTAAGGCATTGATGACTGTGCATATTCGTACTCCATGTGGTATGAACCGAATCCTGCGCAGAAGCCCTGGTCAGGGTTGAATCTTGCCATGCCGAGGAGTGAGTTCACGGTCTCGCCTTCAGCTGTAGTGTGGGTAACGCCACCGGTCTTCCAGTAAGACTCGAAGTTCTCGGTGAAGATATACTGCTCAGGCTTCCAGCCTTTTGCGGCAGCCTCGTCGAAACGGCTCTGGAGGTCCCAGTAACTTGTTGACTGGTAAGCCTGTACGATACCATAGTCGAAGAGCTCGGCACACTCTGTATGAACAGCGTATGGAACACCGTCGATGGTGAAAAGCTTGCCGGTACCTGACTTAGGTCCTACATACTTGCTCATCGCTGTAATGAGTTTCTTGAACTGCTCATTGTTGTGTCCTACGAACTCGCCTGATGCTCCGTAACCTGGCTCATAGTCGATATCGATACCATCATAATTGTACTTGTTGATGGAGTCGCGGCAATAAGACCTTGCGAAATTTTCAATGCCTTCGTCCGTGGTCTGGCCGTCTATCTTGAACTCGTCAGGAAGGTTGTTGAGGAAGATGGTAAAGATGACCTTGGTACCTTTGATCTTCTGGACGGCTTCCTTGTCAGCAATCTGTTCAGGGGTCAGAGAGTGCCACTGGCTCCAGATGGAGATGATGTCCATAGAGTCAGGCGCGCTCTGGAGTCTTGTCTGGTAAGAAGCTCCGACAGCTGTCCAGGAACCATACCATCCGAATGCAAGTTTATGCTTTGTCTGCTTGTATGCACGCAGGGCCTCGTAATAGGCGTTGTCACGAAGAACAGGTGACTGCTCCTCCGGATTCTGGATGACAACCCTCTCAGGAGTTACCCAGTCAGAACATCCGGTGATACAGAATGCAGCCAAAAGACCTGCTACCGTATATTTTATGATATTTTTCATTTTGTTCGATTATTAGATTATTTCTTGTCCCACCAGAGTTTTGTTCCGCCGTTGTCGGCACCGCCGAGAAGAGACGTAGCCTCTTTGACTGCCGCAGCGTTGTTCGCATACTCGGATCTCGGGAATGTCATTCTCCTTACCTGGATGTCGGTGTCGATGGTTCCGTTGCTGAGGTTGTTCACTACAGGGATAACCTTAGGATAACCTGTACGGCGGAACTCGGACCATGCCTCCTGTCCGTTAGGATACATTGCAATCCATTTCTGGGTGATGATCTTCTCAAGCTTTACTTCTGCGCTTGCTGCATCGTCCCACTTAGGAGTTACTGTAGAAGGCTTTCCTGCATTGTTCTTCTTGGAACCTGTGTTCTTGTCATCGAAAGATGTCGGAGTCTTTTCGCTTGAAAGATAAGCATCCGCACCGCTCACGCTGTTTTCCTGGAATGAGAGTTCAACACCCTTCCTGTAGAAGTTTTCAGCCGTGCCGCCCATGTTCCATCCGAGAAGGGCACCTTCGGCCTGGAGGAATGCAACCTCGGAAGCGAGCATCCAGATGACCGGAGTGTTCTTGGCAACGTTAGGAACGGAAAGTCCGAGATAGTGGGCTTTAAGCATATCCTTCACTCCGCTTCTCACGCCATGGTATCCGGCGCCGTCAACGGTTGCCTCCTTGAAGTATCTCGGAAGTCTAGGGTCCTCGTAGCCATTGAGATATGCGTCAATGGTAGCACCCATTCTGGTATCGGTATAAGCGTTCCAAACCTCTTCGAGAGGGTTGAACACCTGGATTGTCTGGGTAGAAGCAAGCTTTGCTCCGTCAGATGCTACGGTCATGACGCCGCTTTCTACAGCCTCTTCTGCCGCCTTCTTTGCGAGTTCAGGCTCTGCGAAACGTACTCTCATCGCCATACGGAGTTTCTCGGAGTTGGCGAGTTTGAGCCATGAAGCATAGTTTCCGGCATAAACGATATCGGCTGAACCGAGTGGAGGAGTCGTGTTGGAACCTGCGGAAGCCGCCGCATAAGATTCGAGAACTTCGATAGCCTTGTCAATGTCATTGAAGAGATTCTTGTAAACGGTCTCCTGAGACTCGTAAGGGTTGCTGTCCTCTCCGAAGTGAGATACCGGAGCTGGACCATAGATATCGGTAACGCGCTGGATTGTAAGCACTTTGATTACCTCTGCAATAGCCCATGAACCCTCGTCGAGGTTGCCGTTCTCATAAGCGTATTTGAGGTTCAGCCATGCCGGCATCACGTTGGTGAAGGCTACGCTGAAAGGCACGTTGTTGTAGTCGGTACCGTTCAGGTCGTAAGTACAGGTGTATGAACCTCCGTTGAAGGCCTGGGTAGGGGAGAGATAACCTGAGAATGCATCTCCCATAAGGTTGCATGCACGCTGGAACTGGTTTGCGCCCTCATCGCTGCAAGGGATTACTGCATCCAGCTCCATGGTGGTGATATAAGACTTGACATCCACAGTCTGAACTGCGTCCGGATTCGTGTTGAAACGCTCGAAATCCTTTGTGCAGGATGCCAGAGCTACAGCAGAAGCCGCGATTGCCAATCCGTATTTAATTATATTGTTGTTCATCTTTCCGAATTTTAGAATTGAAGTTTAACGCTGAAACCGATGTTTCTTGTGCTTGGCTGCATGAAGTAGTCGATTCCCTGGTAGTATGTTCCTGTAGATGCCGTAAGCTCAGGATCGAAAGGAGCCTTGTTGTAGATCATCCAGAGGTTGCGTCCCACTACTGACACTGACATTCCGACTTTGTCCTTGAACCATGACGTAGGGAGGTCGTATCCGAGGGATACCTCTCTGAGTCGGATGTTGGTCATGTCATAAACGTAGTTTGCAAGCATTGACATACCGTTACCGTTGTTTGCGTAGAAGGTCTTCACGTCAGGAAGCTTCTGGTCTGCGGAAATCCATACGCCGCCGTCGGCGCGGGCATCTGCAGAGTTCTTGGAAACTCCGAATCTGTCGAGCATCGCCTGTGTTGCGGAAACTCCGCGTCCGCCGATTCTCGCGTCAATGAGGACTGACAGGTTGACTCCCTTGAATGAGAAGTTGTTGCTCCATCCGAGTCTTGACTTGGCCTCAGTGTTTCCACCGTAAATCCATGTGTCAGGGTCGAGAGTGACGGTGTTGGTATTAGGATCCACATAGATTCTTCCGTAGTCGTCAGTCTTGATGCCGGTCACGTAGAAGTCACCGATGGAACCGCCCTTTCTGATTTTCATGCGGTATCCGCCGTAGTCCATATTGACCTCATCCACATTGACAGGTTTTCCCGTAACGTCGAGAGTTCCTTCAGGAACGAGCTCGTTGATCTTGTTGCGGTTCATTGACCATGTAACGGTAGAACCCCAGAAGAAGTCTCTCCAGGTGTGCTTGAAGCCGAATGAAAGCTCGACACCATAGTTGTTGACCTTACCGGCATTGATATAAGCCTGCTTGTAGCCGGTCGAAGGTGCTGCGTCATACATGAAGAGCTGGTTGTAGGTTGTCGCGTTATAGTAGGTCACGTCGAGGTCGAACATATCTTCGAGGAACTTGACATTGAGACCGGCCTCGTAAGATTTCGTGAGCTCAGGTTTGAGGTTCTTTGCAGGTGCGTATGTGTCAGAAGAAATGTTTCCGCCGACGGTGAGAGGAGTGTTGACTCCGGTGATGAACCTCTGAGGAGGGTTACCTGCAGTAGAGTAGGAACCGCGGACCTTGAGGAATGAGATTCCGGCGCCTGAGAGGTCTGCCATAGATGAAATGACACCTGAAAGACCTACGGAGTAGTAGCATACGCTCTGGTCAGGGGTGAAGGCGAGCTGTGATGACCAGTCGTTGCGGACAGTACCGTCCACATAGACCATTCCGTTCCAGCCGAGCTGGAGTGTTCCATAGACAGCCTGGTTCTGGTCGTGCCAGCGGTCAGCGTAAGGCTTTGTCTGTGAGTGTGTCATGCTGATGTTATAGACAGAGAACTTGTTGGCTACAGTAGCGAGATGACCCTCGAATCCTGAAGCCTTGTTCTTGTCGTCCACGAGGCTGGCACCGAGGTTCGCTGTCAATGAAAGTTTGTCGTCAACGAATTTCTTGTCAATGGTAAGGAGGATGTCACCATAGAAGTTGTTGTGCATGATGGTGTTGTCCTGATAGTTACCGAACTCGGAAGCGTAAAGCTTGTTGGAAGAAGCGTAAATCTTTCTGGTATAGTTCATTACGGTGTTGTCCAGACGGGCACGGCCGGTAACGGACATCCATTTGGTAATGTTCCATTTCAATGTTCCGGAGAGGGTGTATCTGTGTGCGGTATTCTCGAACAGTTCCCTGTTGGTCTCCCAGTAAGGGTTCTCGACACCATCGACGAACTCCAACGGCCAGAACTGCTTCATGTAGCCGGCATTGGCATCGTATCTCTCATAGATCTGATACTTGGTGATATCGTCTCCGCGCGGGAAGAGCCATGTCGCAACGAGCGGGTTGTGGTAGAGGCCCTGGACTGTAGGGTTGCGCTTGTACTGACGCATGTAGCTTGCGCTCACGTCGAGAGTAAGCTTGTCCTTCACGAGTTCAGTGGTGTTGCGCACCGTAAAGTTGTATCTGTTGTATGTGTTGTTCGGGATGATACCGCGTGAATTCAATGTTGCAGCAGACACATAAGTCTGTGAACGCTCGTTTCCAGAAGACAGCGCAATGGAGTTGGTGGTATTGAAACCTGTCTGGAAGAAATCGAGAGGGTTGTATGAAGATGGAGTATCAAGTTTGTTGCCCCAGCTCATTGATGGTTCTGTGGCAGCTGTTCCGTAGATGTTCTGGAATTTTGGAGTAACGAACGGAGCGGAGAAGGTCGTGTTGTTAGAGTAGTTCACACGGATTTTGCCTTCCTGACCTTTCTTGGTGGTGATGAGAATCACACCGTTGGCTCCCTGTGCACCGTAAAGTGCTGCTGCAGAAGCACCTGAGAGGACTGACATTGACTCGATATCCTCAGGGTTGAGGTTGGAAATACCCTCGAAGTCACCTCCGTCCGGTGTCTCATAGATACCTTCTGACTGTGAAGACCTGAGGTCAGGCATAGGGATACCGTCGATCACATAGAGGGCGTTGTTGCTTCTGGTGATGGACTTCAGACCACGCATCACGACTCTGGTAGAACCGCCGGCACCTGAAGCGCTCTGGTTGATCTGGAGACCTGCCACCTTGCCCTGGAGAGAGTTTACGAAGTTGGCCTCTTTAACGGCATTGATGATGTCGCCGCCTACCTTCTGGACGTTGTATGAAAGGGATTTTTCCTCTTTTCTGATACCGAGGGCGGTAACGACTGTTCCTTCGAGTGAAAGGGACTCCTCGTGAAGCACTGTGTTGTAAACAGTTGCGTTGCCGACTTCGAATTTTGCAGGCTCGTAGCCGAGGCAGTTGACATCGATTGTCACGCCTTTGTCAGAAACCCGGAGAGAGTATTTTCCGTCAATGTCGGTGACGGTTCCGTTAGTTGTGCCGCTTTCTACGACACCGGCTCCCGGTACAGGTTCGCCGGATGCGTCGCGGATTGTTCCTGTGATGGTTACAGGGCCGCCCTTCTTGTCATTGACATTGGCATTGGTAATGATAATGTTGTCACCTTCGATGGTGAAAGCGACATTGACAGGAGTGAAAAGGGCTTTGCAGACGTTGTTGATGGTTTCGCGCTCAACATTGATGCTGACGATTTTGCCGGCGTCAACGCCTTTGTTGATGAAAAGGAATCTTGACTGCTGCTTGATCTCATTCATCGCCTTTGTCAATGTGACATTGTCGAGCTTCAGTGTTATTCTTGTGTCTGCCTGCGGACGGGCGTTCATATTGACCGTCAATGCGAAAAGCAGAAGAAAACAGAGCAGACCGCGCATCTTTTGCAGAATACTTTGTCTTTTTTTCATGTTTTGTGAAATTTGGTTTGAAATTATCAGTTCCTTATTTAAAATGTTTTAATTTCCGGTTATGAGTTTGTCGCCGCAAATTGCGGGAGGCTTTAGCGGATGTGGATTTTTCCTGTGAGTGGGTCCCGGGAGTAGTTGAATGGAGCGATATGCTGGAGCACTTTCATGGCGTGGTCAATGCCGTCCGAAATTCGGATTTCGCCGGTGATGCCGTCCATCGCAGGAATGTTTTCCCTGTCAATGACAATATCGACTCCGTATGCGTTCTCCAGTTTGCGGATGAGCTTGTCGAAGCTCAGTCCGTCCAGTACGACGATGCCTTCTGTCCAGCTAACATCGGAATGTGAATAACGTCCTTTATATATAAGGTGTCCGTCCACCATGGAAACCACGTCGGATGGGCGCATTATGATATATTCGTTGTTGTCGGCAGCGCTTGTGACTTTTACTGAACCATCCAGAAGAATCGTGGTGAACTGGTTCATCTCCTCATCTGCATTGACATTGAACTTCGTTCCGAGCACTCTGATGTCGGACGCGAAGGTGTGGACGGTGAACGGGCGCTTGCTATTGTGGCTGACCTCGAAGAATGCCTCTCCTCTGAGATTGACCTCGCGCGAGTCCTTTCTGAACATCGCAGGGTAACTGAGGACCGCACCGGAGTTCATCTTGACCTTCGTTCCGTCCTCCAGTGTCAAGTCAATGCGCTGTCCTGCAGGAACTTCGATAGTTGTCAATGAATTTGCGAGCTTGCTGTCTATCTTGTTGACCTCGATATTGTGGGCGAGGAAGAAAATGCAGGCAATGGCTGCAGCATTGGCAATGACGGCGGCTGCGATTCTGAAGACTCTGCTTCTCTTCTTTTTCGTCTCGGCTGCTTTCTCTGCGTCTTCCATGCTGCATATCAGCAAGGCGTCGAACATTTCATGGGCTTTGCGGTACAAGGCCTTGTTCTGTTCTGATGCTTCGAGCCAGGAATTCAGCTCATTCACCTCATTGTCAGTGAATTCGCCTCTGAAAAATCTGAAAATATCGTCTTGCTTGAACTGCTTCATGTCATTAATCGTGTTATTCTGTTCTGTGCCTACCTTGCTGTTTCCGGTGTGCTTTTCCGGATGCGCACATATATATGTTGCTTCTGAAAACAATCCTTACGCGGAAATTCCACTTTTTTTTGAAAAATTTCCACTTTTGCAGGTTTAAACGTTTTTGGCGCTTAATTCTAAAAAAACATCTAACTTTGTGGGAAACCGATAGTAATGGCAGAAGAACTGCATAAGATAACACCCGAGGAACTGATGAAACTGTACTCCGACAAGTCCAGTTTTGTTCTTCTTGCGTTTTCTTACCTGCACGACCGGGATATGGCCGAGGACATTTTTCAGGAGAGCGTTCTTTACATTCTGGAAAACAGGGACACGATTACGGTTGCCAATGCCAGATGGTATTTTTCCAGAGTCATACTGAACAAGTGCCTCTATTATCTCCGCCAGTCGGGCAACCGCGCACGCATCAGGGACAATATCCGCGATTCCGCCATCATGGCTGAAAACATCAGCATACTGTCCGATACGGCGTCTGATATGGCTGCTTTCAATGCCGATCTTTCCGGTTGCCTGGAGCAGTGCCGCAGGGAACTGCCTCCTCTGGCATACAATATTTTCATTGACGCGAAAATCAAGGGACTGTCATATAAGGATATCGCTGAGGCTCATAATGTTACCCAGCGCCGCGTGGCGACGGAGATGCAGCGTGCCCTTGTTGTCTTCAGGCGCGTCTTCAAGGATTATTGGTTCCTTTTCCTCGTGGTTTTCTGCAAAGGGTAGCATTGACCTTCATCCATTTGGGAGTTGCACTTTCGGAACGCGATATTCCTTAGGGGCCGACTTATGTTCCCGACGTCTCTTTGTCGGTCCGGCTGTTGTCGCGCTGTTGGAAACTTTCCGAAAATTCGTTACATTTCGGCTTGTTTCTAATACACTTTGACAATGACAGTGCTTGGGATTATTTTTTCAGTTTTTCTGGTATTGCTGGTAATCGGTACCGTAGTGGTCATCATTTTCGATGACGGTGATTCTTCCAAAAAGATAGCATGGCTTCTTATCATTGCCCTGCTCCCTGTCGTCGGCCTGCTGCTGTATTTCATGGTCGGCATCAATTTCCGCCAGTCCTGGTATTTCAAGTACAAGCATAAGAAATTCATTGAAGTTTTCGGCGAACGTGCTGACAAACGTGTATTCAGACTTCTCTTCGGTCATGAAAAGGACAGTCAGGTCCGTAAGGAATACAGGCCGTTGACAAGACTTCTCGCATCGGATGGCTCTACCTGTGTGACTGATGGTAACGGTCTGGAAATCATCACGTCTGGCCACCGCAAGTTCGAACTGCTGATGGAAGACCTCAGGAATGCCAAGGACCATATCCACATGGAATATTTTTATTTCCGTCAGGACAAGGGCAGCCAGCAGATAAAGGAAATGCTCATGCAGAAGGCGCGTGAGGGTGTCAAGGTCAGATTCATTCATGAGAATATCGCCAATATCGCCATCCTTCCTGGTTATTATAACGAGATGAAGAAGGCTGGCGTCCAGGTGGAGAAGTTTACCAAGCCGCGTTGGCCTTTCGTGAACATGGTCACGCAGCTTAACTACCGCGACCACAGGAAGATAGTTGTCATTGACGGCAAAATCGGCTATACCGGAGGCATGAACATCAGCGATGATTATTTTGTCCGCTGGCGTGACACTCACATGCGCATCACGGGCAATGCGGTAGCCGGTCTCCAGTACAGTTTCCTCAATACGTGGATAACTGCTGACGGCGAGATTGACAATGACTTCTCGAAGTATTTCCCGATGTGCTCGGAACTGCCGGCCCTGCCGTCCAATGATTCGGCGAAGGGACTTGTCAATGCTGCTGTGGCTGAGCCGGTCAATGCTGCCGCAACGTCGGAGTCCCTCAAGGTCGCTGCCGCGGATCGGGTCAATGTCTCTGTTCCGGACTATGACGAGGTGGAGGGCAACGGAATTGCCGAGGCTCTTGCCAAGACTCCGATTCAGAGTCTCGATATGAGTTTCAAGCTCAAGGGCCGTAACCGTCTGATTCAGATTGTCCCCGACGAGCCTGAGTCCAGATGGCCGAATATCAATATGGGTGCGGTCTGGGCTGTGCAGAATGCCAAGAAATACATTTATATACAGACTCCGTATTTTGTTCCTCCCGAGCCGATGCTTCAGGCGTTGCAGTCCGCGGCCCTGAGTGGCGTGGATGTCCGTGTCATGGTTCCGAAGAAGGCTGACCTGAGTTTCATGGGCCCGGCCAACAGGTCGTATTTTACCGAGTGCCTGGAAGCGGGCATCAGGATTTATGAGCGCTCCGGCCGTTTCATCCATTCCAAGACTTTCGTCAGTGACGATTATCTTTCCGAGATAGGCTCGGCCAACATGGATTTCCGCAGCTTCAACATTGACTATGAACTCAATGCCTACATCTACGACATTACTGCCGCCAAAGTGAACAAGGCGATTTTCATGAAGGACATGGAGGCATCCCACGAGGTCACCCTGGAGGACTGGACAGCCCGCCCATGGTACCAGAAGTTCTTCCAGAAAGTCATCCGCCTCTTCGCCCCGCTGCTCTAGCCGCCGGCGTGGAACTGTCTCATGGATAATCTGTCAGGCGGAGGCGTAGCGGTCATCAGGACTTTGGAATCGAGAGCCTTTACAATCGGTGAACGAACATCTGTCCTGGTCTCAACCGGTGCCTCCCGAAACTGGTTCCCGGACATGTTTCCGGCCATATTTCCAAAACATGTTTTGTCCGGAAAGCAGGCCGGTTCTCCGGACAAATGCATTCTGCAGCACAACTTGTCCGGATTAAAACGTTTTCTGGCGGACATGCTGTGCGCTGTTGGTAACTTGTCCGTAAAATGGCGTGGTTTTACGGACAAGTGGATCATAAGTTGCCAATTGGACTGTTTACCGGACAAGTTGCATCATATATCAAAGGCGTTCGGCCGATAACGGGAACAATGAGTCAATCTCATATTGGGTAAAGCCCAGCACTCTACGAATCTGCCCATTGGAAGAACGGAAATCATAATGAAGTTTCTTGGCAAGGTCGAGTTTCTGAGAACGGCTCAGATCTTGGAGCCCATTGACACCATAAACAGGTTTCAAAGACTTGACTATCTGTGTAAACAATTCTGTATCAGTTAGAAATTCACTGTCGTCAAGTTCGACTGCGAGTTCAGAATACGACTCGACACTTTTGCTGACCATTGAGAAATATTGGTGTGCATCACGGAACATTGCCATGCCGAACTTCACTGCACAATACGAAAACGGGGACACATAGTCATTGACAATTATCCAGTCTGCCGGCAATTCCGGTAAACGAGTCCGAAAGATTCTTCTTTTTTCGTCGAACTTTATTTCTGAAAATCTGACACCGGCAGGTGCATCAAGAAAATAGTATCTTCCGGTTCCCCACGGATAACTGAAGGGAGTATGGGATGGATCCGCCACATATCCGTTCCTATTTGTATAGACAATGTTGTTGCGCAAAGCCGAAATGCTTTCAATCGGCTTGAGTGAGATGTCAATACCTTTTACTATTGGAAAATGACGTCCCAGCCTTTTGCGGCAATATTCCCAGAATTCCGTTATCTCAGATTCCTCTGCGGATATCACAAAATGGAAATGATTGTTCATTATCTCAAAAGCTATGATTCTGAGATCCTTGTTTTGATTTGAAGCCAGTGCCACAACATTCATGGCGAACGTGAAATCCTGTGGGCTTGAGAATAGCATAGGAGTTTCTTTCCCGGAAGTATATACATGCCAATATGGTCCGGCCGACAAGAAACTCGCATTGCAGCTTCTTTCTTTTTCAGAAAATGTCTTAGTATTCATAGGCGCAGTTAGTTTAACGGCCAAGGTACTCCACAAATAATGCCAATTTGTAGAGGTGAACCAACATGTCCGGAAAATGGGCCGGTTCTCCGGACAAATGTATTCTGTAGCACAACTTGTCTGGATTAAAACGTTTTCTGACGGACAACTGCTCAAAATTGGTAACTTGTCCGTAAAACCCTGTCATTTTACGGACAAATTCTAATTTGAGGAAATGACCTGCTGCTGTTAAGACGAAATAGCCATAAACAGACATCCGGACAACGGAAGTTCTGGTGGTCGCACCTCTAAAATGCTGAAAACAATTTTGTCCGGAAATGCGTGGGCAGATCCGGACAAAATGCGTTTATAAAACCGACTTGGGGAATGACTTGGCAGGCGGTTAGATTTCCTGCTGCTTGCGTCTCCAGTTCAGGACCGGAAGCAGGAATGATATGACAGCTGCTCCGAACCAGAACCAGCTGACATAGGTAAAGTCGTGTCTTACAACAGTTTCACCAAGTTTGTTCACTGTCTCGAAAGTGTTGCCGTCCAGCAGAAGTCCGGAAACGACATTCTGGATACCTGCTGCAGCGTATGATGCCATGCCGACAATTCCGAGAGCAGCACCAGTGGCTTTTCTCGGCACAAGGTCAATGGCCATCAGTCCGCCTATGAAGCTGATGAGCACTCCGATAGCGACACCGAAGAGAATCATTGACAGGACAATCACGAACTTGCTTCCGCCGCCGAAGAGGAACAGGAACAGCGCGATCGCCTCGAGAATTCCTGAGACGAATGCAGGATATTTTCTGTCACCCTTGAACACCTTGTCGGAGAACCAGCCTGAGAATACGGTTCCGATGACTCCGAAGATAGGGTTGATGCCGATGATGGCTGCAGCTGCTTTCAATTCGTAGTCGTATGTCTCCTGAAGGAAAATAGTTCCCCATTCATTGATGGCATAACGGCTCATGTACATGAATGCGCTGGACAATGCCAATATCCACACTCCCGGATTCCTGAGCACAGCTCTCTGTATCCTTCTGGTTTCCTGAGTCTGGGCCTCTGAATTGTCCTTGCCTGCGGACATTCCGGCTGCGGCCTTGTCTGCGTCATACTCCTGCTGAGTCTTCTCACCGGAGAGGACCTCAACCGGAGGCAGACCGTTGCTTTCAGGTGTGTCGTGAAGCCAGAGCAGCACCATGATAACTCCCAAGATGCCGGCACAGGCCGCACCGAAGAAGCCCCATTTCCATCCGAACGCTGCCACGATGGAGCCGACGAATATGAATGAAAGGCCTTCGCCAATGTTGTGGGACGCGCTGAAGAATCCGTAATAAGTTCCGCGTATCTTGAGCGGGAACCATCTGGACAATGCCACGATAGCAGCCGGAGCACCCATTGACTGAGCCCAGCCGTTGATTCCCCACATTATCGCGAAGAGAATGAATATCAATGAACTGCTGAGTCCTGCCTTGGCTGCAGAAACGCCCAGCACTCCCATTATGAAGTTGGCGGCAACGGAAGCGACCAGGCCTGCGGCCATGAATCTCTTGACATTGGCAGTGTCCACAAGGAAGCCGTTCACGAATTTGCCCACGGCATAGCACCAGTAGAGGCAGGCGCCGATGATACCGAGCTGGGTGGCATTGAGCAGACCGGCATCTATAAGCGGCTGCTTCATTACGCCCATCGACATGCGGCACACATAGTAGAGGGCATAGCCGAAGGTGATAGTCAAAAAGGTCTGGAAACGCTTACGCTTCCAGACTTTGTCAGCATTTTCAGGCGCAACTTTGACGGCTGACGGTGCGCTCATATTGAAGAAGTCAAACATCTCCGCTCCCCTCTCTAGTCGTGAAGTCCTTTCTTACGGAGATAGCTGATCAGCTGCTCAGGACGGTCTGTCTGAATCATTGACGCGCCATAGGCGATGACCTGGTCATATATCTCAGCAGGATTGCCACAGTCGAGAGCCTTGTCATCATCGAGATAGCCGCAGAGGCTTCCCCAGATAGTGTTAACCCAAAGCTTTGAGCCTGAAGCGATTACCTTCTTGAAGCAGTCCTCTACCTCAGGAGTTGTCTTCTTCCAGCAAACCTCATAAGCAAGAGGGACTGTGCCTGTCTCCATGTATTCGTTGAAGAGAGCTTGACCATGTTCCTTCTGGATGTCAATGATAGGCATGTACATCATATTGTGCTCATGTTCAGCCATTTTGGCAGCAACCTCCGCTACCGGTTTCTTACCCTTTATGAGAATCTGGTCGGTCACGCCAAGTTCCTCAGTGATGGCCAGTACCATATCGTAGTACTCATATCCCTGGTCCACATTGACACAAATCCTGTCCTTGCAGCATTCGAGTGCTTCGCGGAGGGTAGGCATGCGAAGTGAATCAGTAGCGACACCGTGCGCTCTCTTCAGTCGCATCTGCTTGATTTCGTCCAATGTGTAATCGCTCACGAGGCCTTTTCCTGTGGTGCAGCGGTTCAGAGTGGCGTCATGAGACAGGACCAGAACGCTGTCCTTGGTGAGCTTGAGGTCGAGCTCCATAATGTCCGCACCCATACGGATAATGGACTCGATGGCAGGAATGGAGTTTTCCGGGTAGTTCCTCCAATCACCTCTGTGACAAGCAACTACAACATACTTGGAAGCGGGGTTGTGAATCTCTGCGACGATTTTCTCCGCCCTGTTCGCATACTGCGGCTCATTGTTTCCGCAAGAGACAATGCCCAATGCAGCAACAGCTAAAATCAGTAAATTACGTTTCATATAAATTATGTGTTTTTATAATAATTTCCGCAACTCGGACAATGCGCAAGATATGTGGTACTGTACGGTCTTGGGACTGATCATCAGAGCATCAGCTATTTCCTGATATGTTTTATGTTCATATCTGTGCATCTTGAAGATGGTCTTACGCAATACCGACATCCGCTCCAGCGCCTCATCGATGTTCTGCAGCAACTGTGCAGTATCTATCTGCGACAACGGCTCATATTCTTCAGTGTGCGTATCTGCGGCGTGGTCACGATACCTGTCCTTTACGTTCTTGTGCTTAATCAAGTTGAGCACCGAATTGTGAGTCATGCTGAAAAGGTAGGACTGCAATGAATCCACGCTTCTCAGATTCTCTCTCGTGTTCCAGATTTTCAAGAACAGGTCCTGTGTCAGATCTTCCGCTTCCGATGAGTTCTTCAGCAAGCTGAATGCAAAATTACGCACCCTTGAGGCATATAGCACATAGAGGATGCCAAGTGCTTTGACATCCCCATCTGCTATCTTGTTCAATAGTTGCCTGTCGTCGTTAAGCATTTAACTTACAAAAATAGGCATTTTTTTACAAAACTACCAGTTCTTCACCCTCACCTTGTACATGTCCATATCCGGGACTTTGATGATACGCTCGGCTCCGGATCCGTCTGCCTTCAGGAATGGTGGCGTCAGTGTACCAGATCTCACCGGTCTCACCATTGTAATTCAATGACTTGATGGATGCAGAACCGCTGAAAAGAGTCATCTCGGTAAAGAGTTCTGTCTCTACATTGAAAAGATAAGCGTGGTCACCTGCGACAGTGAGCGTGTTGTTGTCCACCCGCATCAGGTCGTGGATGCCGTTCTTAGGCGCCTTGATGCTCTTCTTCAATGTTATTGCAGGGCTCGCGCCAAGTGTCAGATTGAAAATTTTGACAAGATCTCCACCTGCACCGTAGAGCACGTTTCTGCTGTAATCCCAGACTACACCGTGACCGGAATAAAGTTCTGCGCTGGCAAGAATCGTCTCGCTCTTGTCGATGCTGTAGAGCTGCACCTTATTATGCAATGCAGTCGAACCGACAGAAGTAGCCACTGCAACATATCCGCCCGGAATGAACTCCGCCGAATGGGCATTCGGTGTCTGAGTGGTATGGAAGAGGACTTCTCCCGTCGCATAGTCCAGAAGCGCGCACCAGCCGTAAGAGCTTGTAAGCAGGAGTTTAGTTCCGTTGTCCACGAACTTGCACTCGTCCAGATGGTCGCATCTGTTTTCGGCCAGACCGAGTACAGGAGCAAGCGTCTTCACGTCAAGACTCCAGAGGATACCTTCTTTGTAAGTATCTTTTGCCGTGCTGGCATTGATGACATAAACATGGTTGTCCCCGCAGAAAACGAGTTCAGTGGATTCACCCTCAGCGACTTTCGCGGTATTGTACTTTCCGCCGGACGTAAGTACCATCTCATCATTTACAGAAGATGTGATGGTCTGCCCCGCAGATGTGGTAATCTTTACGGAAATGCCTTTAGTCAATGTCACCGGAGCGCAATAGACAGGAATCGATACGGATGAAGTCCTGCAATCGACCGGTGCGGCCGGAGCAACCTTGACGGAAGCAGCAGTTGCCACAGCAGTACCGTTGTCGGTATTGACAGTGACGGCTCCCGCGATATTCTCGCCTCCGTTTGCGGTGAGTTCCAGGGACTTGACATCATAGTCACCCATAGCGACATTGACATAGACCATGCAGCCGGCAGGCTTCAGAGTGAACTTGCATCCTTCGTAGCGGTTCACATTCTGCCTGTCCATTCCGAACATCACAGGAGCTTCGCTGCCAGTCTGCTCAGTCGGGATATCTACAGTCACGTCATGTCCGCTGAATGAGATTTCAGCATCTGCCGGATACCAGCTCAACACGTCCGTCTCCTCCCGGTTTGCGAGGATATTGAACAGGAACATGGCTGATGTACTTCCGCTCAGGAGCGGAGCCGCAGTCGCCTTGCTGAGCTTTCCGTCAGCATAGAGCATGATGGCGCCCTTGTCTTCTTTGCCCCAGGTAGGAGTCTTTATGCTTCCGTCAGCCGACCAGTATCCGCCGTGAG
>OQWI01000621.1_pt1 | contig 16119 bp, 16 predicted proteins | sample 1691551 | NCBI WGS metagenome assembly OQWI01 (sample SAMN03418259, study PRJEB22391) | human gut metagenome | biome: human-gut; feature: organic feature; material: feces | host: Homo sapiens | place: Tanzania | collected 2013-01
GTCTGCTTTTATGATTTTGTTGTTGCTTCAAGTTCATCATGTTGCTGTAATAATTGAGTTTTGCCTGTTCCCGGTCGGAGAAAGATAAATCTTGCATGACATCCCAGCATTGCTGCAATTGAGTCTCAACCATAGCGAACTCCTTTCGCGCTTGATATTCGTTTGCCCAATATATATGATATATTGTCTTCAGTTTGGCAGAATTGGACACATTGTACAGTGAGTCTAAGGCTTTCTGATAATGATTGTACCCAACTATATCACCTGTTATTCTATATAGGGAGAGTAGGTCAACCAAGACTTTTGATTGGGCGAAATCATCGTTGGCATCTTTTGCTATTTGCAAAGCATCTTTATAGTGGTTATGGGCTTTTTCCCATTCACCCAATCCTGCTTTAAGTAACCTCATAGCTTCTGTTGCTTGCATTTGAAAGCCTACATCTCCAAGCTCACGATACCCTTTCTGCGCTTCTTGCAAATGTTTGTATGCAAGGTCAAATTTGCCAGCATAAATATCCAAGGAACTTTGTGCCATCCAATAATGAGGAGTTCCAAATCTGTACGGATTAGTTTGCGCCCATATACAACATGTGGATATGAGCCATATAAATGCAACGAATATATAATGTCTATAATTCATCATTCTACCTTTAGCCTTATTCATGATCCAATGCTGTGGTATCTGTTGATATAGAGTCATTGCTAATACTGTCAGTCGGTGCTGTCATATCAAACACGTCGTTTTCATCGCCACGCACATTGTCAGTAGGGGAGTTTTCTACAAACAGCGGATTGATGGCAAAGAAACCGATAACCAATACGGCAGCTATGCTTGAAATCCAAAGCCAAGTCTTTCTGTGATGGTGAGACTTCATTTCCTTTTGAAACTCAGTCATGGCTTTCAGCTTCTCTCCACGGCTCACCATTGCCTGTTTAACACTCTTCGTAAACTCATATTGTTCCTTTTTCTTTGCATCCTCTTCTATCTCTTTCAGAAACTGTGCCTTGTCTTCTTCCGACATGGTTTCACCATGAAGCAGGTATTCGTCTATTCTGTCTTGAAAATTAATATTGTCCATATCCGTCTGCCATTTTATGAGTTCAAATAGTTGTGATAAATGTTTTGTGCCGAAGTACGCAAAGACTCCATGCACTTATGTTTTTTCGTTTTGAGAGCGTTCTTCGAGTCAATGGTTGGTATTTCCAACAGAATTGTGTCCAAGTCTTTCTCCTCATAGTAGAACTTGCTCAATATCTCACAGCACCGCTCCGACATATGTGATATGACATCAGCAATGATGTCAAGCATCTTGTTGTCCTCCGAATCATACAGCATATTGATGTATTGCTGGGCATCAAATCCTTCTTCCTTTATCTTTCGTCCCATTTCTGTTTCTGGGTCTGCATAGGTAGGATGTTCTCTTACCCATTCCAAATACTTGATGCGAGCAATCCCCATAAAATAGGTGAGGATACTGCCACTCAAAGGTTCGTTGTCCTTGCCCATCACTCTGCCATCACTCACATAAATCTTCTTGCGCTCGATATTCTCCCACATCGCAATAAATGTGTTTTGGAAAATTTCCGTGGCAGATTCCTCATCAGCGAAGAACACACCACGGTAGTTTGCCCAAAAGTACTTCGAGCAATAAGCATACAGTTCAGACTGTATTTTTCTATTCTTATTGTACATTCCAGCAACAAGCCGAGCTTCTTTCTCTTGTTGTGGTGTACGCATTTGTATTGTCTTTGCCATTTTATCTACTCAGTATGTATGTTATATTGTATTTATTGATGTCTTCACCTGTCATTTCAGGCTGTTGTGGTCTGCTACTGGTATTGCGGTTGACGAACTTTCTGATTCGTCTTATAAACTCGTCGTTGTTTACTTTATCACTATTCTTCAGTTCTTTCCACAATGCGTATGTCAGTTTACCAACAGTAGGACTTTTCATCTCGACATTCACTTGGTCGCTTCTGCAAGCACTGATGGTAATCCAGCGTTCTGCTAAAGGCTTAGCCTTATCGTTAATGATCTTTTTCTTGTCATTGTCACCCATGAAGAGTGATTTAACCATTTCGAATGCCTCATATAGACCACGAGCATTTAGGCTATCTACTACCAATGTATCTTCCACACCTCGCACCACCTCGTCATCATCGCCACGAGTACCATCACCGCTATGGCAAGCGTCTATCACCACGAGTAGTTTACCTTTTGCACCTATTTTATGACGGATAGCATTGAGGTAAATATTCAATTCATCGTCCGTCAGATGTTTCTCACCATGATAGGTTTTGCTGGCCTTTCTGTAGGCATCATACGGAATCCAGCACTCATCCAGACCATCCTTCTCGTCATTATGCACATCCGTCATCTGCTGCCCATGTCCAGAATAATGGATATATACCACATCGCCTTGCTTGCATGATGCCGTCATTCTCTTGAATGCCCCGACAATGCCAACCTTTGTCGCCTGTTGATTTTCCAATATCATGACAGATTTGAAACCTGCATTTTTCAGCATCGCTTGAACAAACGGAACGTCCTTGTCGCCATTGATTTTATTCCAAGCCTTATCCTGCTGTTCGCCTAACCCTATAACCAAAGCTCTCTTTGTCTGTGCGGAGACAAACAAAGAGAGCAATAGAAGAATGTATGTGATGATTCTTGTTCTCATTCTGTATTCATAAACATATATAAGTTACTTTCCAAAGTGTAGCTGAGCAAAATGAGTTTATTCATTAATTCTACATGGATATATTGTCTTAAAAACATTTTTATTTATGTTATTCCAATCCATACATTGCCTTACAGACTCGTCATCATATGCTACTTGATGAATAGCAGTCTTGTTACTCATACCTTGCTCTGTTCCGTAATAAATAACTACAGGTCTCTTCCAACTATATGTAAAGTCTAAAACTTCTTTAACTTTATCTATATTTTTACAAAAATATAATATTCTATCTACATCATGGTTATCAAGAAAAAGCCATAATTCAAAATCTTTAGGATAGCGAGAAAAATGCTTTTCCACTCGCCGTTTTAACGCCTTGTTGTTTTTAATCGGCATATCATGAAGTAGCGCATCTTTAATTATGTCGTAATATTCGTAATCCAAGACACCATCTAATATACCTACATATTCGTATTGACGAGCCTCTTGCTCTGACCATTTATCGTTTAAGTTGTCAGTATATCTTTTGCAAACCAATGGTTTGAAGTCCATTTCACCTACAACTTCTCCTATCAAACGTACGTTCTTATATTTCCGTTTTACTTGCATTCTTAATTCATGGAGGAAAGAATAGCTTGGTCCTGTTGCATGGTCTATTCGTATATAATTAAATCCCCATTCACATAGCTGTAAGGCCTGTTTTATCATATGTTCACGTGCGTCTGGATTGTCTAAATTCAAAACAGGCAAGTCTTTTATATTAGCATAGAACTTATACTCTTTGCAGGGAAATTCAAACCAATCAGAATGTTCTGAATATATAGGATTTGATATATGACAATGATTAGGGACAAAATCTGCTGCACATGTCATTTTTTGTTTTTTTATCAGTTTAACCAAACGTTGTATATCATCTTCATTTCCAAATTGAGACTCAATTTCATTCATAGCTGTAGTACAATGATAACCATGATAAGCATTTGACTTAAAGAATGGGGATAGTAAAATGCTATTAGCACCCAAATCAGCAATATAATCGAGGCGATTTATGATTCCTTTAATATTACCACCTCGGTATGGAGGAGGTGTACAGCTATCATTATTCTTTGGAAATCTCGAATCATTAGCAAAGCGGTCTATCATTATTTGATAAACGATTTGTTGCTTATCCTTTTGGATATGGAAATATTTAGATAAAAAATCAAGCATTGGTTTTGATTGTTTAACAGTTTATAATATTCAGACAGTTCCCTATATTATCTACAGACAGAACATCCTCCCTAAATATCCAAACTAACACCAATAAAATAATCCAGCAGAATAAGAACATCCATGGAAGAAACTTGTATGGCATAAGAAAGTCACATTTATTCATAAACTTATTCCAAATCCTGTACTTTTTCAAATTCATTCTTTGCGCAAGCTTGTGTTCCCATACAGAAGTTTCAAAATCCTCTTCATATGTATGAGAATAGTAACTGTTTATTATATGTTCATTGATTGGTGATATTGGATAATAATCGGCAACGTTCATCCCATTTTCACATCTTATTTGATCCCAATATGCAAAAAGCATACTTATAGCTCTATCACTTCTCCACGCAGCATGAATAAAACTTGCTGATATGGCTATACCTATAATAGACAGCATAGTGATTCCACCCATTTTACAATAATAAGTAGCATTGCTAAGTAGTAATTGTATTAATCCTCCTCCCAAAGCGGCTTGAAACACCAAGAACCAATTGGTACGAGTATTACGTATGCTGCATTCGACCTCCATAGAATGCCTTATAGCTTCATCTAAATGTTCCAGTTTTTCTTCTTCCATTGTAGAAAAATGATATGCGTATTTCGAATAAGATTTGTATACCCTATATTAGTTCATCTTCAGAAGCTTCTTCTTCTGATATTTTGTCAATAATAGAACCATCGTTAACAACTGGTCTAATAGAATATTTTTCATTACGTCTTTCTCCACGAATAATATAACAGTCATGGCTAAAAAACAGACACATTGCGCCTTGCTTCTGATTTTGGCATAAAGTCCCCGTCCAATATCTTCCAATTTCAAATTTCTCTGTAGCTGTGCCACTAATATAATTTGTTGGCAAAAAAATACTATTTCCATTAGGACCAGTTATTTTATATCCACATCCGTCATCAGAATCAACCCAAGACCATTCGCATTTATTTAACAGCTCACGATATTCTCGAACTGTTGGCAAACGCCATTCTTTACCCCATTTACTGGAAGCAATATCATAAGAACTATTACCGCAAATATTAAGTGGTGGATTAGCAGATGGATAATCATTAACATCTTCTGATCCTTTACCACCAGTAATATCTGCCCAACCACAAAGCATTCCATGATTATAAGGATTATCCGAACCTATATTACAATCTGCCCACATAACGGACAATCCCAAATCGACATAGCGATGACCATTTATTAGAGAATCATCTTCTGTGTTTTCTTCATCTGTTATTGATAAAGAATCTTTCTGTTCTGTATTATTATTGATGATATTATTTATAAAAAAAACGGATCCTCCTACGCAAAGAACTATAATTATAGAAAACAATACTTTTAATGTTTTCTTGGAATGCTTTTCAGTTCTCTTAGGAGAACTTTCTGCTCTACTGATGCTTCTATCATCATTTTTTGTTTTATAACCTCTCATTTCCTTTTTTTTAGTATCTCCGCTGCTATACATAATAAATGATATTTTAGTTCAGCGCAAAGATATACATTTCTATATAAAACTCTAATTTGAGTACTTACATCAAATTGTCATAGATAGTGGGGAAACCATTTCCCCTTTTGCCTCAAAAATAGCAAATCGTTGCTGTTCAAGAAATGCAATCAGTTCTTTCTTTTTGCTCTTAGAACCAACTGAAATATTTATTTTTTTCCATTGTTGAGGATAATAGACATCCAAGCCATAAAGATATTTTTATAACCAATGATAGCATCAATAGGAAAAGAATTTGTAGAGTATGCCTTTTTGCCAACAGTTAGCATTAACCCCGTCACGGCATCATTAGGAACAAGAGAAAAAGAATCCTCCTCAATTACCAGTTTGCCTATAGTAAGATTGAATACTGGTCCCCATGATACTAAAAAAGAACGTATGTAACTCATTTCTCTAACACTAAATTCGTGTCGTGCGCAACTTCTATATCGTTGTTTTTATATGTCGAATTCTGAATGCTCATTCAAAAATCCATTTAATTTTTGAGAAGTATCATCTGTATTAAACAATTGATTTGCTTTTTTGTATAGCTTATATGCTTCTTCATATTCGCCTATTGACTCTAAGAAATCTGCATAGTCCAAATAATAATAATCGCTTTTAAAGTGGCTATACTTCAAATTCGCAATTGCCATCTCAAACCATGCTTTAGTTTCGTCATTCGATGTAATAAAATCTATACCTCCTGCCATTTTTTTCGCAATAGAATGACAATAATAAGATTTGCTATCTCCATATTTTGCATTAAAGATATCTTGCCCATTTGAAAAGAAATTGACAACGCAACCAGCTTCTTTTGACAAAACAAATGGTGTCGTTACAATAAAGCCAATAAAAACAATCCAAATGGCTATACATATATTTCTCAAATATGATGAGCCTTGCTTAATATTGCACCAATATGATTTTTTACTATTTGGAATACGTAATATGACGTAGTAAGCAAACATAACAGAAAATATACATGGTGTAAAGCACAATATTTCTTCATATTCGTTCAGAATCGTTGGCAAAATAATTGGTAAAGACAATAAAGACATGAACCAAAATCCATTTTGTTTTTTACATAACAATATGATATTGCCAATCAGAGCAGTCACGCTCAATAATAATCCAGGGATAAACCCCTTACCATAAATCTCGATAAATGTCCAATCATCAGGGTCTTCATACATCCAACCAATACTCCTAATGCTACTGTCTAAACAAGGATAAATAAAAAGTGCTGAAAATACCGTTAATATAACGATAATTCCTAACTCTATTTTATAAAACCAATTTTTGGAGGAACACAGTTTTTGTTTTATATCAGTAGAAGCAGACATTTGCTGCATTCGCAGTCGTTCTTCTTGTGTAATATACCCTCTCATGTTCTTATCTATTTACTGGTTTGATAGCTGCATTTAGATGATGATTTCCATTTTGTGCAGTTCCACTCCAACGTCCATCGTCTGTTGGGGTAAACCTCATTACAAAATCACAACCATCTGCATTTCCACGAATAATCATTTCTTCTTCAGTAAAACGAACTCTCATCTTAAGTTTCGTTCCATAATCGATGTTGTGATAATAACATATTCCTGCATGCCAGTTGTCATCCAACTCAAATTTCAACATTATAGGATAAGTCCCTTTGGAGTCGCTAAAGTTTCCTTCGAAATACACATCATGATTATCTGTAACATATTTATCTGCATGCATATTGAAATACCCTTCGGCGTTATCATCATATCCACCTTTACCATCTTCTATCTCTCCATTTGATAAAGGTGCACCGCTTTCGTCTATGCTTTCTTCGTTATCATCATTAATGGTGGCAGTTTCTTCTGCTACAGAATCTGCTAATGCAATATTTTCTGCTATAGAATCTGTTACTACGGAATCTGAATCTGCATATTCATAGTCAGAATGATGTTCAAAAGTTTTGTGATTATAGCCAATTATGGCACAAACACCCAATATTAGTACAAGTGCAATAAAGAACACAACTTTGAGTGTTTTCTTTGATTGCTTTTTTGTACTTTGAGGAATACTGTTCTGCTCAGTAGATGCTTTTCGCATCATCTCTTCTTTTGTTTTATACCCTCTCATTGCTGTATGTTTTTAGTAAAGCCGTAGCTATTATTCGTAGGATTTTTCGGTTGCTATATTGAAAATTCCAGAGTTCCTTTAAGATAAATCCACCCAAAATCACTGGTAATCCTATAGCAACCAGATATGAGTTCATTTCATTCCATTCATATCCCCAATTAGTTGTTATATAAATAATAATTCCTAAACCGAACATTAAAAATATGGTTATTATGTACAATAAGATTATAAGAAATGTAGGAACTGTCGGGTGGCAAAATATATAAACTTTCTTATATTCCTTACGTATTTCTACTAAAGAAAAAGAAATTTTAAGTTTCCCGTTTTTCATCTTCATCTTGCGTTTTGAACCTATGAAAATATCAACAATATCGTCATAAGTAAATTTTTCCACATTAGATATTTCTAAGTTGTTCTTTATTTTGGGTATGACTATTTTAGCTTTCTGTTGAGCTTCATCTATAGATGATGAAGTTAAGTTTTGAAGGCATAAGTCAAATGCCGCTATATACTTTTGAGTAGCATACAATCTGTCAAACTTTGTGGAAAAGTCTGATTTTGTTTCTTTTGTATTTATATTTCCTATTCCTCTCATTTTCTTCTTGCTTTTTTATGTTGTTTACCTAATGTATCTATAAGCAAGGTATCTTTCAAGCTATCTGCTACACTTGTAGGAGCTTGATAATTCTTACCTTTATCCATTTGGATTCTTCCAGTATTTAGTATTTTAGACAAAGGCTTGGAATTAAGCAAAAACATTAAGAGTACAATGATTATTATACCGATAAAGATGCCGATATTTTTGCGTGATTTTTGTTTGCTAATAACATACTCTTTATAGCATTCTGTACACAATCCTTTTTCGGTATAAAGTTTATCTGCTTTCTTTCCACATTTGTTGCAAATAAATTGTGGAGCATCTGATATTATAGATTTTTTCTCTATCTTATGCGAATCAGCAATTTGTTTTTCGTAACACTCGGTACAGAAACCATTGGAGTGTATTTGCTTAGTCCTTCTTCCACACTTTGAACATATATGATAAACTGAGACATCTTCGTAAGACCGACATTCATCTTTTTTTAATGTAGCATTCATTAAAGGAAAATTGTCTTCTGTAACTTGTTTTCTGTCTGATATTCCTATTGCAATAGACATATTTACTTTACATGCCAATGCCTCTGATAACAAATTCTTGGAAAGTCGTGGAGAGCAAAATACCCTACAAATATTTAGGTCTTTATTTAAGGTCTCTCCAATTGTAGAATTTACAATAATGTCAGAATCGCCAATAGAAATGTCAAGTTCTATATTTTCATTGTAGTGGAAAGTAAACGAACTCCATTTGGGTATAATATACTTCTCATACAATCTAATATAAAAGTCAAGAGAATATGGTATTTCTATAGCAACATCAGTCGCTTTCTCGATTATTCCAAAGAATCCTCTTACACGACCATTTGTTTTTTCCAAACAATAATCCGCAGAAAGCACACTATTCAAACATAATATTCCGAAAAGAATTAAATTATCTTGTCGAAAATATACATACACTGGATTTATGAGGTTCTCATCTGCCGTGTTGTTTAATAATGCACTTATCCTACCTAAGAATACATCCTGTATTGGTTGAGGACAGATTGACGTATCAACACCATAGACATTTCTATAGTCTAAGTTCTTGGTACGAGTATAGCAAAATAAATATTTTCGTGTCATATTTTAGTCTATTGAAAATGCTTCTTTACCATTATCGTAAAATGAAATCTTTCCTGCAAATACTTTTCTAATAGCGGACATAACTCTATCTGTATTCATTTTGTCTGGCAATTTTTCATATTCTGCATCCAAATAAGCATAGAAAGCAAATAGCATCGGGATATGTACATTGTTTTGAGTACTTATATCTAATTGACCGATAATGCTATTGTTTTCCCCCTTGTCAAGATCGGAGCCTAAAGACACGGTTGTGATGCCAACAAAAAGCTTATTACCAAAGGAAAACAAGGCTGACAATAAATTCATCACTAAGGATATACCATTATTCATTTCTTCCTTTGAGGCAAAAACATCCGACTTGGTTATTACGATTAACACAGGTGGTATGTTGGCTTTATTTTGGATTCTTTTATAAAGAATATTTTCCATTATAGAGATTTCATTTATAGCAGCCAACTTTTCAGGAGCTTGTGTCCCTCCTCTGTGAACTGCATCCTTATCCAATTCGTCCATAGCATTTAATACTGTAGTTCCATCAATCAAGAATGTTATAACTGCAGTGTCAGACATTGATTCAATAAAACTATCACGGTCATTTTTGTCTTGTTTTCCCATACCGTTTAACATGCCGCCTCTATAATCATCCATTGTCAGTGATGATAGTTGTAGGCTTGCATCTTGACTTTGAAAATGGATTCGGAAATCATAGGACGTTGTTGTGTCTGTTCCCTTTGGCCATTCTCTTTCTGTTGCCATACTCATAAAATTGTTATCCAATTCAAGTTGTTTGGCAATTTCATTGGTTTTCAGAGAAATTCTGCATCCATTTCCTAAATTACAATTCTTTAGGACTTGAGACATCGCACTTATATAGCACGTTTTTCCTGATCGTGATACCCCTAATATGCTTATTTTCATTTTTTAGAATTTTAAAATCGAAGTTTGTTGTACTGTGAATGCACCCTTACAAGCAGCAAACAAGGCATCTTCTGCACTTTTTGGTGCTATGATATCTATTTTTTCTGAATTTCCTGTATTGAAAAATATTTTTAATATTTTTTCTATATAAGGTATTTGTGAGCAACCTCCTGTCAAGAGAATTTTCTTGATTCCGCTCATCGAATTACCTGAATCTTTTATGCAATCAAGACATTCATTCAGCGATTCCTCTAAAGGTTTGTTTATCATTCCATTAAATTTTTCTCTGGAAATAGAATATATATAATCCGTAAATGGAACACTTGTCACAACATGTTCTTTAGTCGATAAACATTCCATTATCATACGGCTAACCCTATCTATGTTCTGAACTTGGATTATCTGTGCAAAAGAATCATATTGTAATTTGGATTGCTCTTCTATGTCTGAGTATATCATATTACAGAATACTCTTCCTCCAATACCTTTTGTATATTTATTTGCAACAGAACGAAATACATTTTTATCTCGTTTTACAACCGATATAACAGTCCCATTATACCCAATATCAAAAACAAGGGCAGACTCATTGTTGCTTAAATTCAACTTTCTATAGCAAGTAGAAACATCAGATGAAATGAAATCTAATTTGTATATGCCATTATGCATCCAAGCCTCCCGCATGATTTTTTTTCTGGGGTCAACACTTTGGAAATAAGGTGGCACAATCATTGTAACATTTGAAACCGTCTGCTTATACAAAGAAACTATATGATCTTTTATAAAAGCAAATAATTTCTCATATATATATTCTGCTTTGTTGTCTGATGGCATCATTTCTGACAAATAAACACGTTCACCATTGTTGATGTCAGACAATTCCGCCAAATTTCCAAGAATGATTTGCCCTGATTTTGCAACATAAGCTAAAGATGGAATAATATAGGGTGACAAAGAGTCTCCTAATTTTACCATCTCCACCTTTCCATTGTTTTGAATGGCCACTTTTATGCCATAGGCACCTATTTCAACAGCTATATTCATATGTTATTCACCATAAAAAAAGGCATGCGCCATATTTAGAATCTCATTAGCTTCTTTCTCTTTTTGTGCCATTTCGTCTATACGTTGTCCAAGAACCTTGTATGATTCAGACATTACTTTGCACAATTCTGCATCTTTGGGGTTTCTAATTCTTGCCACATTATATTGGATATTCCAATAAGAAGCACGTTCAGAAGCTTTTGCACGCATATCTTCTACGTTACTTTGGGGATCAAGTGAAAGTTTGTCTATAACCGAATTGCCGTTCTCACCGCAAATTATTTTGTATTCTTCTACCATTTTCTTTTCCAAATGATTAAAATCACCATTATATATTTTTGCCAGATAATGCCATTCTGCATATTCATGGATAGACATCAACATGGTCATTATTTTTATCTGTACTTTGTCTATAAGCTCTTTTGTAAGAATGTCATTTGTAGAATTTCTGACTTTCTCACATGTAAGGATGATTTCCGAAACATAATTTTGTGTTTTTATCAAAACAGCTCTATCACGAAAATGTGCCAACAGGATTTTTCTGAACTGTTTAAAACCACTTATTTGTTCTAAGTATAGAGCCAAGTCTTCCGGCAAGCAACTATTGTGCTGCTTGAAAAATGTAACAATTGCATACAAACCGTATAATCCATAATGCCCTATAAGTTGTTTTAGTTCCTCTTGCGTCAGTGTTATACAACCCGCTCCTGCTAAAAAATGTCGTTTAGATTTAAACATAGTCTCAATGTTGTCATCATCCAACTTCGACAACTTCGACAATAAGGAGAAATCCTCCTTCACAAATGTTGATGCCAAAGCCAACATTGCACTGATTGGTTGTATTTCGAAAAAGGTCGTATTCAATATCGGATTCTCTCTTTTTAAATCCTCTATAACTCTTCTACAGACACTATATGGATTTTTCTTTTCAGAAATTTTCCAACATTCATCCATTTTTGCCAACATACCTATAGCATTTAATGGATTTAGATTAAATATTCGTTGTGTTTCTGAAGCCTTTCCCTGAAATTTAGAAAGTGTTTCCATATCTTCTGAAAGAATGCTTTTCGTAAACAACATTATTACAGCATCAGGCTTGACTTCTTTCAAAAAAGATATTGTGTTCTCAGAATCCTTACGGTAATATGAATATAACCCTGGGGTATCAATGATATTGACATACTTTAGAATTTCAGAAGGATAAGGAACTTCAATATACTTGATTTTATCAATATATTGTTTTAGTTCTTCATTTTCAATAGCTTCCTCATCACTAAGTCTATTAGCCAATTTTGTCCACTCTGTTCGTGGCTTAATATCATATGTTCCATCTTTGAACACTGTTTTTATATCATCATCAAGACTGCCATACTTCAACCAATTGACATTGTACGTAAGCTCTGCTTTTCCTGTTGCAACAATGTTCGAAGCACCCAATATAGCATTTACCAAAGTAGACTTAGAACTGCTTATTTTACCAATGATAGCCAGCTGAATCGGTGCATTTAACTTATTTATTGCAGTATCCAAACAATTGCTAATCTCTTGACTACATCCACCAAGTATTTCTTTGGATGCAGCAAGGGTATTGTGCAACTGTTCATTTATATAACTTATTGTATTTCTCATTTAATGAAACGAGTTTGAAAGAAGAACTTTTGCCTGTACTAAAGCAGTATTTAATACTTGTAGTTTACTTTCTAATTCTTTACGTCTATTTGCTATTGCTAAACTGTCTTGCTGACATTTTTTATAGTTTTCTTGCAAATCACCCATCTGAGCATTCAACTCTTTTGCGGTTTCTTCAAAGTAATCGCTTACAGCTGTATTGAAATTTTCAAATCTCTTATTGACATAGGTTTGTATCTCATTAGTCAAGAGAGAGATACGTGGTGTCAGTTTCCTTCGCATATCAGCAATTTTTCGAGCATTATTTTCTCCTTTTAAAGATTGCCATATAAATGCTGCACCTGCAACAATTCCTACAGGTAAAGCAACTGTACTAATTAATGTTCCTAGTCCTACAGACAAAGAGCCTACCGCAGTACCAGTCAGAGCTGTTCCTAAACCACTAAAAAATCCACCTGCTGCAGATGCAACCCCCCAACCGATACCACCAACCGATAGTCCCGGGAGCACTTGGCGCACCATTCCACAAGTAACTTCTCCTTCACTACGTTCTCTTACTTTGAGATTAGCTTCCATTTGCCCATTAAATGAATATTGATCAATATTCAAATCTTGCTGAATAATTCCAAGGGACTCTTCAAACGCATAATTGATTTCATCATCAATGTCACAAATAAGTTTTTGTATATCCTTATTTATCTCATCCAAAACCCATTTATCCCCATCTTCTCCGACAGCCCTATCATCATTCAACACCTCATCCAATCTATCAGATGATAACAGCACGCTGCTTTTGGATATTTCAGACAACACATTGGCACGTGCTTCTTTTAAAACAAAAGAAACTTGTTTCTTTATTTCTGAACCATCTTGATGCAATCCATATAGCATATTTTTGAGTTTCTCCCGATTGGCAACAATTTTCTTAATTTTATCAGGATTTGGATCTGAAAGATTCTCCTGTTCCTTTTTTATAAGTGTCAATATGCTTTGCATATCATCCACAAAAGTATTCTTAAGAATCTGTAGCAATGATAAGCGATACGTATAACAAATCTCATCTATAGCCTTTTCGATAAGTTTATGAAATGAAGCTTCTCCGTCAATTTCGTCATGTGACTTATTATATTCTTGCCACAAATAAGCAGATACAGGAATTACGTCTATATTATCAACATCACAATAGGAGCAAATTTTCTTTTTACAATCATTAATGGCTTCTTCTATTTCATCATCTTCCAATTCATCTACACGATTTAAAATTACTTTATATGCTTTTGATTTTGGTAATATATCCTTTTTAAGAAAATCCAATTCTATTGTAGTCATAGGCTCTCCAACCGATACCATATAGAAAATGGTGTCGGTTTTAGGTATTGCGCTTAATGTCAAAAATCTGTGCCTTGGATTTAATCCTCCTACACCAGGGGTATCAATGATAGTCAGTCCATCTTTTAAACGATTACATGGGACCTCTATCACAAGCATTATAGTATTGTCTATTTCGAGATTTGAACCTTTTGCAAATTGATTTATTTTCTCATATTCTATAATTTCCTCTTTAACTCCATTCTCTGTATCATAAAAACGAGTTACTTTTTGCTTTTCTCCATATTTTATAATGGAAACAGTAGAAGTCGCAATATGTTCATCGGTTGGGCATAGAGGCATGTCCAGTAAAGCATTGATAAAAGTTGATTTCCCACGTTTGAACTCTCCGCAAACCATTATTGTAGTTTGGTTTGATGATAATTTTGAAAACAGCTCATTGATTGTATCAATAGCCATTTTCTTATGATACTCGTTAAGTATCTTGCAAACATTGTTGAATATACTTTTAAAGCGAGCTGTCGTATCTTGAATATTTATCATTTCTGTCAAATATTATAGGTCAAAACAATTATCGTAAAATGCAGTACTAAAATCCAAGTTGTTATAGTTGCAATAATCCAGCATCATTAGTTGCTGATTATACACATCGATCGAAGCCATATCTATGATTGGATCTAAGGAGTCTATCGTTTGATTAAGATAATTAAAATAATCGATATTTGTCATTTCTGACAAACCATTTGTCATCATATAATTATCCCAACTTAATTCAGAATTTAAATCAACTTGATTAATACCAGAATGGAGAGTGTCACACATTGCAGATTGAATGGTATCAAAATCCAAGTGGTTGTTAAATTCATATTGTGGAGACCATATCTGCGACAATGGTATCTCATTATGCGCAACATCCATATAAGCATCAACCAACGATGACATAGATGGATTATAAGCAATTTTTCCATTAATATCAGTTATAGGAGCAGGGAGTCCCGTACTAATATCATTAAATATTTGGAATTGAGAATAGTCTATACCTACAACATTATCTATATGTCCACTTTGATAGTTAAAGTTTTCCATGCCACTTACATTTTGGGGAGCAGCAACATCAGTTGATACCATATAGCATTGAGTATCAGACCAAGCGTCCATAAACTGGTCCAAAGGGTAAGGTTTTCCGTCTTCACCACTTCCTGGGTCTTTTACAATAACTTGTATATTGTTTGGATCACGAGTGTCTATTCCTGCAACAATCAATGCATGATTGCCTCCTTGCTCTCCAAAAACATCATTGAACCAATTTGACAATTTTTCGTTAATGCTTGAATTGTGCCATAATTCATCAGCATCAACGCCAACAATGACTTCGTGTCCCTGTGCTAATTCATTGACCAAGTTAAATACATTTGCATTGGATTGTTTTGACACAGGTATTCCGGCAAGATTAAGCAAATTGCCAACATCTTCAGGAGATGTACCACCTCCATTATACCAGCCATTTGCATTGGCTGCCTGTACTAACTCTGTTTCAGAAACATCTATTCCGAAATCCTTAAGGATCAATTGTTGTGACTTAATTGCACAAGTATCTGGATAAAGTTGCTGAACTTCTGGATTGTAATATTCTGACATAATTAAATTCTTTTGATTATTTAAAACTTAATGACAAGAATTATCGCAAAGTAACCATTTGTTGTCTTATAATTTTTCCATAAACGCATTAGGAATATAAGCAGTTGTAATAGTCCCTATTTCTTCTATGCATATACCAACCCTCTGTTGTCCTTGCCACCTTGCAACTCTTCCAACCACCCCTTTGAATATACCATCAATAACCCTTACCAACTGTCCTTTCTCGAACTTTGGCACTTCGACTAATGACACGATTGTATTATCCGCATCGGCAGCACAGATGATTTTGAGACTTTCCATCTGATAGTCGG
>OQWI01000622.1_pt1 | contig 16110 bp, 10 predicted proteins | sample 1691551 | NCBI WGS metagenome assembly OQWI01 (sample SAMN03418259, study PRJEB22391) | human gut metagenome | biome: human-gut; feature: organic feature; material: feces | host: Homo sapiens | place: Tanzania | collected 2013-01
CCTCGTGGGCGATCTGCGCGCCCAGCTGGCCTCCGGCAGCAAGACCCTTTACGATGGCGTGAACACCCTGAACAACGGCGTCAGCCAGCTGACCGACGGTGCCACCCAGCTGAGCGATGGCCTGGTCCAGTTCAACGAGGAGGGCATCTCCAAGCTGACCGGCTCGCTGGACACCGACCAGATCCACGCCCTGAAGACGGTCCTGGACGAGATGACCAGCCGCCTGGAGAACTACACCAGCTTCGCCGGTGCACCGGAAGGCGCTTCTTCCAACGTGAAGTTCATCTACAAGACCGGTGAGACCGTGGCCGCCGCCGAGAATACGGCTGTGGCCGAGACCACCACCCAGGAGGGCAACTTCTTCACCCGCCTGTGGGAGCGCATCGTGAACCTGTTCAAGTTCTGAACATCTGAATAAAAACAGGAACGCCCCCTGGTATCGCAGCGATACCAGGGGGCGTTCTCTGTTTTGGAGCTGTGCCTGCTGCTGCCCATTGCGGCAGCCCCCAAAACCAGACGAACAATGGGAAATTCCATCATTTTCGACGATGCTCTTCCATTTTTTTATAAAAATGGATACGGCGGTCAGACTATACAAAAATAAACGTTTTTCGTTTTTTTTTTATATAGAAAGTAAAACCTTAAATCCCGTTGACAAACAGGGTTGTTATTGATAAAATAATGTCAAACAAAGCGATGTGCTATTCATGAAAAAATTATTGGGCAAAATATTGGGCAAACTTATCGAAAGATAGGGGCGCAAAGCCACAGGGGCTTAGGTCTGGAGATGTACCAGATGATGCCAGCCGGTTGCTCTCGGTTTGGAGGGGAGAACTTCCGTGTGCCGGGAACGTTCAAAACCACAGGTGTGTTCTTTTCAAGAACACGCCGGATTTTGCTCGTATCATCAAAGCTGCCCGAAGTCGGGCGGCTTTTTTTTATTGTTCTGACGGAAAGGGAGCGTGGAGCCCATGGAGAACAAAAACACAAGCAGAGTTGTCATCGGGGTGCTGGTGGTACTGGTGCTGCTGCTGGGCGGCTACATCGCAGTGTCCGGCGCGGCACGGGGCGGCAAATCCGCTGTCACGGCCACCGGCAGCACCGGCGCGTCCGAAGCAGCCGCGCTGCCCATGGAGACCTATCAGGCGCAGTACGTCAAGCCGGAGACCCCCATCGACCGCAGCAAAAACGTCACCCTGCCGGGCTGGGGCGGCTTTACCATCCCCGCAAAGACCAAAACGATCACCCAAGGGTTCGAGTTCCATAACCCCGCCGAGAACCTCTGGTACGAGGATTGGGTAAGCCTTGACGGCACCCAGCTGGAAAAGCTGGTGGTGGACAGCGGCCAGACCGTAGAGCTGAGCCACTATCTGCGCCTTGCGGGCATTCAGGCCGAGGTGACCAAGGTGCTGGAAGTCGACCCCGCCTATTTTGATATCCAAAAAACTGACGAGGGCGTGTACACCATCGAGGCCATCAAGGACTATAAGGGCGAAAAGACCCTGACCGTGCAGACCGATGACGGCAAGCAGTACACCTTTACCGTGACCGGCAAGGAGGAGTGCTACTACATCGCCTTTGGGCTGTATTTAGAGGACGGCGACGAACTGCTGTTCCAGTCCGGCCTTGTAGCGCCTGGGTTGTATGTGCAAAAGATGGAGATGACCCGCGCCCTTGCCCCCGGCGAGTACCCGGCCTATGTGGTGTGCCAGCCCTATCTTTCGGACCGCGCCACCAAGACCAACAGCGGCATCGTGAATCTGACACTGACCGTGGGTTAAGCCCCCTACAGCGGGCAAAAACGGCAGTGTTGCGATAAAAAAACTGAATTGGGGATAAACTACCATAAGGTGTGAAAGGAGTAGGCAAATCCAAGGCTGACCGTCAGCCGCGGGCCCCATTGCCGAACAAAGATTATGAAGTTAACAAAAAAGGCCGCCGCCCTGCTCCTTGCAGCTTCTCTGGCGGTGTCCGTGTGCGCGACCCCGGTGTTTGCAACTGGCTATAATATGGGTTCGGAGACTGTCAATGGTAGTGCTACTGCTCCTGGTGGTCCTTTGATCGGGAGCCATGACACCAAGGTCTATTACAAGGTTACGGAAAGTTATCAGTGGACTGTTCCGGCTACCATTGACTTTGGTGAGGATGCCGGTCCTCAGTCCCAGACGCGTACCGTTGAGGCTAACTTGGGAACTGGAAATGGTACGGCGGCTGGCGCGACAAATGGCACTGCACCGAAGGTTATGGTCACCAAGAACGTTATTGGTCCCGGTAAGAACTTGCGGATTTACATTGATACTGATCATACCGAAGGTGGTAAATTCTATGTGGAAACGCCCAAGATGACGAAGGACGGGGCTTCGAAGACTGAGTTTGAAAAGCTTTACTATACCATTACCAAGCCTGCTCCTACTGGTGGTAACAAGGAAGAACTGACCACCGGTAAGAACGAGGTCCTGCGTGTTCCCTCTGGTAAGGACACTGATGAGCAGGAGTTGGTGTTTACTTTGACAACCACTTCTAAGAATGCTGAACAGGCTGGCACGTATGAAGGCCACGTCTTTTTTCATAGTCAGCTTGTTTACTAACCCCGCACCCAAACCTGAATCATACCTGAAGCCCAAAGGGGAGACGGGAACTGTTCCCTCTCCCTTTTTTGGTTTTTGCGGCAAAAAACAGCCACCCCACACAAGGAGGATACACCATGAAGCATTGTGCAAAAAAACTGCTGGGCCTTGCGTTTGCGCTGGCTCTGTGCCTTGCAGTGGGTGGAACTGCGCTTGCCCAAACGCCGGAATTTGCCGATGTGCCCGCCGCCCTGCCGGAGCAGGAAATGCTTGCCTACGAGCCGAATGTTACCGCCGAACCGGGCATGAAAACCACCGGTGATATTGCAACCGATGGCTATCAGGTCACCATCCCCACCACCGTGACGGTGGATAGCACGACAGCCAAGGGTGAACTGATGGTCAAAGCACAGCTGAAGCAGTACCGCACCTTGAATATTACCATGAAACCCCAAGACGACAAATGGACGCTGAAATATCAGGACGCAGCTGCGGGTGCAGATACGCCGAAGGTAGATTATACGCTGTCGGAAGGGACGAGTAAAGACGTAGCTGCTGACTGTAAGTGGCAGTATCAGCCGGACACGAAAACGCTCAGCTTCTCTACAACAAAAATGCAACCGGGCACTTCGCTTGAAGAGGATATGAAGCGGGTCAGAAGTTCTTCCTATGAACTTCCTATTACCGTCCCGACCCCCAGCCAAGCTACCATGAGCGGCACTTACTCCGATACGCTGGCCTTTACTTTTGACCTACAAAAGCAGTGCGTTACCTATACCATCAACGTCTACGAACAGAAGCTGCAGCTTACAAACAGCGGGGCGCACGTTCAAGCCGTGAATGTGGTTGATGCAAACGGAAACGTAATAGGCGATCCCACACCGAAACTCACCCAAACTTTTGAGTATCCCTTACAAAACGAGGATCATCGGTGGACATATAGCAGTGACGACCCGGAGGATGACAAGCTTCGCTGGGAAGAACTGCCCACGGCGACCATGAACGCGGACAGGGATAACAAAGCGGGGAAAACGAACGTTACCTTCAACCTGAACCTGAAACGCAAGTGGTACTGGCTGGATGTGAACGGCATTACAAACAAGGAAACCTGTACAAAGTGCGAAACGGACGGCAACCAAGGCGGCAGGATTGCCGGTTTTGTGAATATTAAGGTGTCCGTGGATGATGGTACAAATTGGTCAGACTGGTTCTGGTATTCCGATGGTGATGACTACTGGGGCACTTTCCCCTACGGAACAGAGTTCCAGCTGGGTCTGCACCGTGTGAAGGACGGCTATGCGTACGATGAAGAAAACGGCGAGGTTGCCATCTATGCAAATGACACGCTGGCATACACCCAAGACACGGATATAAGCCTCGATAAAAGGACGAACTACCGTGTGTACAAAGGCAAGCTGGAAGGCGAACCGGTTGATAAAACTCTGCACCCCACAAAGTGGGGCGGCATCTCCCATGCTGCGGGCAGCTACCCGCGCTACTGCTACAACGTGTGTTTTGTGGACGGCATAACCTATTATGCCAACGGCGGCACCGGCGGCAGAGAGGATACAAACGCTTACCACGGCGCGCATACGACCTTTAAATATACAGCCGGTATGACATTGGCAGACCCAATTACGGACTGTGCTTTTATTGCGCCTGACGGAAAAGAGTTTGCGGGTTGGAGCACTACCAAGGACTATACCGCCGGTCAGCCGCTCTATGCTGCTGGTGCTGATGTGAGCAGCGTTACAACATGGCCTACCAGACCGGGCACGTCGAATCACGATACTTTGCCAACAGGCGATGGCCAGACCGTATGCCGCACCCTTTACGCCATTTGGAAGAAACCTTACACGGTAAAGGTGCAATTTGGCGGTATTATAGGCTGGACAACATGGGATGCTGCGAACCAGTCGTTCCCCGAAAAGTTGCAGGGCGGCGACGAATTTAATGAACCTGCCGTAGAACTTGGCAAGGCTTACGCCTACGGCAATACGTCCTTGACGCTGAGCGAAACCGAGAATACGGAGGTGTGGACTGCGCTCCAAGACAAGATAAAAGCAAAAACCAGCGATATCGCCGGTGCTGCCCAGCCGGATGCTGTCTGGCAGCTCAAAAACGAGTATACGACTACCAGATTGCCCGCGAACGGTGAGGTGACTATCCAAATCAAGCGCAAGCGCTATCTGCTGAACGTTATCCCTGCGCTGGACAATGGCGATGGCACTTACTCCCCGGTTTCTAACGCAACAGATGCAGAACAATACGGCACCTTCAGATTGAAGTCCTGCGGTGCGGAGCAGACGCAGGGAGGAAAAGTCTCCTATTACCAGCATATGCGCAACTACGGCGGCTCGTATCAGATCTACGATGTTAAAGCAAACGCCGGGTATCTGTTTGTAGGCTTTGAGAGACCGACTGATAAAGGTCCGACAACGACTGATGGAACGGGTAACCTGACCGGCAAGAACACCGATATCCACTATTTTGGTGACAGCTCGGGCAGAGAATACACCGGCGATACCATTTATGTGATGTACAAAAAGGACATGGTGACCTTTGACTTCAATGGTGGAAAAAACCAAGAGGGCGAAACGAAAACAGAGGAGCAATATGACCCGAAATCGTTCATCCAGAAGATGTCGTTTCAAAACAACGGTACGTCCTACTTTATAGGTTGGAGCTTGAACAAAGTAGAACAGCCGGGCGAAACGATTTATAAACCCGACAGCACACGGCTGGGGGATATTCAGTGGCCAGACTCTACGAAAAAAGTGCTTTATGCCCGGTGGAGTACCGGCCCGAACCGAGCCCCGGCGAGGAAAGCCCTGACCCTGCGCTACCACGCAAACTTTGACCCGAATGAGGAGCTTGCTCTTGACCTTGACCCCGACCCCCTGCTGGATGATATGGACGATACCTTTGGCTTTGACCCCGATCCCCTGCTGGAGGACGTAGACGATGCCCTTGAGGGAGCGGTAAAGACTGTGAGCTACCAGCCCGGCGAGGATGTTGTTCTGCGCAACTGTATGTTTAAGCGCAGCGGCTACGTTTTTGTGGGCTGGAACACAGAACCGGACGGCACAGGCAGACTGTACAGGGTAAACGGCGTGCCCATAACCGACTGGGCAGCGGGCGATACGGTAGACCTTTACGCCCAGTGGAAAAAGCCCGACCACCTGAAGCCTGTGGTAGACAACGAACCCTTTGTCCCGACTGACCCCGATACCCCGCCGGAAGAGCTGGACCCCGGTTTTGGCATAGACCCTGACGCCGACCCCGCAGACGAGGAAGGCCCCGCCGATGATGCGGATGCCGTAGACGATGCCCCAGCCGTTGCGGACGAGGAAGCAGCCGCAGCCCCGCCGGAAGAGCTGGACTTCGGTTTTGGCATAGACCCCGACGCCGCTGTGGGCGGCCCCGCCCCTTTTGTGAGATGGTAAAACCAGAATGCCCCCTGGTATCGCTGCGATACCAGGGGGCGTTTTGCTGCCATTTGGCAGGATAGAACGTTCTCAGAACCAGTTGATGTCCACGATGACCAGCTCCGGCGGATTGTTGATGCGGGGGACCGGCGTACCCTTGCCGTCACCCAGACCGCGGCTGATGACGAGGGAGGTGTCGCCGATCTGGTACAGACCCTCGGTCAGCGTTGGCAGGAAGCCCTGATCCGGCGTGTAAAGCCCGCCGATGCCGGGGATGCGGATCATCCCGCCGTGGGTGTGGCCGCAGAGCGCCAGATCGACCGGCACGGCAGAGAAGAAGCCGTCCTCCAGAAAATATTCCGGGTAGTGGACCAGCAGCAGCTTGAAGGCATCCAGCTGCTCAAAACTCTCGAAATATGCACTGGCGTACCGCTCGTAGGAAGCGGGTGCTTCGGCCACGCCGCCGATGGCGATGGTGTTGCCGTTGACCTCCAGCGTCTCGGTCTCGTCTGCCAGGAAGTGGACGCCGATGGCCTCCAGATCTGTCCCGATGGGGGAGTTGTGAAAAACAATCGTGGGCCATTCGTGGTTGCCGGGCACGTAGTACACCGGCGCGATCTTGACCAGCTCGGTGCACAGGTCGGTGACGACGGAATAGTCGTCCACCAGTTTGTCGTTCATGTCGCCGGTGATGGCGATGATATCCGGTTTGAGCGCGGTGATCCGCTCGATCAGCTCCGCATTATGGTCGCCGAACTCATGCAGATGCAGATCGGACAGCTGAACGACCCGGACGTTCGAGGTCAGCTTGTCGGACTGGACCTGATAGTAGCTCTCGACGAAGCTCTGATGCTTTGCAATAAGGGTGAAGATGCCCCACAGGGCCGCCAGCAGCACCGCCAGCCCCAACACGAACCGAAGGATGCCCAGGACGATCTTTTTCAAAGGGCCGAAACGGGCCTTGCGGGGTGCGTAGTGAGAAGCCAAAGATTATCCCTCCTGTCTGGTTCTTGAGCGCAGTGCCTCACGCAGCAGCGCGCGGATGGAATAGGCATTGCTGGCCTTGCTCTCCGCAATGCCGATGGCGTATTCGTAGGTGGCTTCGGTGCTTTCGGCGTTGTAGGCCGCGATGAGGCGGTGGAAGTAATCGGCAAAGCTCTCAGCGTCCTCCATCCGGCACTGGTCGAAGAAGCCGATGAACTGCTGGCCGCCGTTGTAATAGACGGTGCCGCAGGTGGCCGAGGCTTCCTTCAGGAAGCCGGCAAACTGGGTCAACATCGCGTTGCCGCGTTCGCGGCCGTAGACGGTGTTGATCTGGCTCAGGTTGGCCAGCTCCACCACCACACAAACGGTATCGTCCGGCAGGACGCGGCCGCTGTTGTTCCGGATGAACAGATCGCAGGCGGTGCGGTTGGGCATATCCAGCGACTGCTCGGTGAAGAACATGTATTCCACAAAGTCCTGGATACGGCCCAGCAGGATGGCACCGCAGACGCCCAGGATGAAGAAGACCGCAACGCCCAGCAGGATATACAGCTTGACGTTGATCTTCTCGCTGACCGTGGTGCTGGCCAGAACGCCCAGATTGACCGCGCCACAGTATTCGTTGTACTCCTTCATGGTGATGGAGAGGCTCTCATACAGGGAGTTCAACTGGCTCTGCAGGGCGTCGATCTCCTGCTCCACGGACTGCTGGGAAAAGGCCTTGTTCTCGCTGGAAACGTCCGTGGAGTCGGCCGCATCCTGGAACACGTCGATGATATACTGGCAGTAGGCAGCGTCGATGACGTTGTTGGACTTGCGGTTCAGGATCGTCACGTAGTCGCTGATGAGGGTGTCGTAGACGGTGGTGCGGTCTACTCTGGTGTCATACTCGTAGACCTCGCTCAGCACGAAACCGCCGGCGTCATCCTCGGTGCCGGTCCGGGCTCCTTTTTGATAGTAGAGGGAGCCGTCCTTGTTTTTGTTGCCGTAGCTCTGGATGACTTCCAGTATGGCGGCGACCTTCTCGGTGTCCACATCGCCTTCCATGATGTGGGTGTTGTAGCGCTCTTGGTATTTTTTGAGCAGGACTTCCCGGTTCTGCGTCAGCTTGCCGCCCAAAATCTCGGAGAAGAGATAGGGGATCTCAACGTCGCCGACGTAGTTGTACTCATCGAGCAGGTCCGAGAGAGACATCCCGGTGTGGGAAGAGATGAACTCCGGGTGCGATTTCTGGCAGCTGATGAGGTTGGAGGAGATCTCGGAAACGGTGTTTTTCAGGATCTCCGCCTGTTCGAGGTAATCGTAGCCCTGGCCGTCCAGCGCAGAGGCATTGTTGGGGATGGTGTAATAGTCCACGTATTTTTCGCCGAAGCTGGCAAAGTAGCAGCTCAGGATCTCATCCAGCATGGTGCGGGCGTACTCGGTGTCGTAATTGCTGCTGAGCGAGAGCGTGACGAGGTATTCGGTGGCTTGGTATTCCTCCACGTCCTCACCTTTTTCAATTTTGGCCGCCTGGGTCTTGGCCACATCGTCGGGCACGATGGGGGTGACCGTGCCGCCGGAGCGGATGGTATCCACGTTGACGGTCAGGTCCAGATTTTCAATGGCCTGCTTGACGACGGAAGAAGAGAAGATCTCCGAAACATCCAGCTCGCCGCCGCTGGGGGTCTTGCCGTCCTCGGCCTGGGAGTAGTTGTATTTGATGATGGACTGCGCCGTATAGGCCTGATTGCTGGTGGCATAGCGCATGAAGAACACACCCGCACAGAACGACATCAGCGCGATGAGCGGCCACCATTTTTTCAGATATCGGATGATGTTAAAGCTTTTCATTTCGTTTTGTCCTTATCGCGGATGACTTTGCTCTTGGCGAGGACCCAGGCGCAGAGTGCACAGAACGTGACGCCGCCGGTCAGGATCATCCACTTGATGCTCAGCTCGTCGGCCAGAGAACGTTTCTCAAAACTGATGGTCAGGTAGTTTTTGGTCTTGTAGCGGATGTATTCCTTGTTGAGGATCCGGGAGGTCTCGATAAGGTTCTCCAGCTTCTGCTTCATATCCTGGATCATGCTCTCGGCGGTTGCAACGCTGGAAGGCGTATTGGCCGTCTGGGCATTCATCTGGCGGATGGCGTATTCGTTTTTCTGGATGATGGCCAGCGTATCGTTGGCGGAGTCGTTGGCGCTCTCGGCTGCCGAGGCCTGGTAGTCGATGGCGACCTTGGTGCGGGACATATAGAAGTTGTTCTGGGTGTCCAGCGTGGGGATCAGAACAACGGCAGTCAGGGCCGAATCGTAGATCTCGATGGTGTGCAGGCGGTTCTGGTATTCGGCCATGAGCTTCTGGTAGTTGATGTTCTTCAGAAAGTTCTGGTATTCCAGCTTGCTGATGTAGCGTTCCCGGTTTTTGGAGAGGCCGCTCTGCAAAACGTAGGAATCGTATTTTTCAAGGTCGATGCTGGTGAAATTGTCCACCTTCTGGCGCAGAGAGGTGAAGGTCTCGCCGGTGAGTTCGGAGCGGAAGGTGCCGTTCTCCTTGGCGTTGGTGTTCAGGAAGCGGTGGAGCTTCTGGCACTCCTTATCAAAGAAGGGGCCGATCTCCATGTACTCCTGTTTGTCGCACTCGGACCAATCGGGGGAGATGCCCATCTCGACGTAGGTATAGTCCTCGTAGAAGACCTCTTTGTAGGACTCGACGATCAGGCCGAGCATATCTCTGGCCGAGATACGGGGGCCGATCTCATCGTTTTTTTCGTAGGTGATGGTGTAGGTGGTGGCGATCATACAGCTCGTGGTGTCGGAAGGCAGCTGCATTCCGTTGACATTGGAAGCCCAGGCCGTGATGTTTTCAGCCATATCCTGCGCGGTGACCTGGCCTTCGAGGCCGGCCTTCGCGATGGCGCGGTCCAGCACGTCGTCCGATTTGATGAGCGAGATGTTGAACCGGGTGTTGTTGGGGTAAAGCCCTCTGGTGGCTTCCTCGTAGTTCAGGGCAATCATCATCTTTGCGGTGCGGGCTTTCAGGTGGTACATCACAAAGCTGGTGGAGCACATCACCAGAAGGATGAGGGCCAGGTAGAGGAGGCGGTGCTTCCACAGCCCCTGGAAGAGAAGTTCGACCAGCGCCCAGAACTTACTTTTTTGCGGGCGGTTCGGTTGGTTTGTTTTGGGAGATGGCATGGTTGTAGATCACCTCGTTTCGATCCAGCAGCTTCATGGCGTGGCCGATGGGCAGCAGCATGAAGATCGTGTTCATATAGCAGTAAAAGGCGGTGTTGTCGGTCGCGTAGGTCACAAACGCATAAATGGTGCAGTACAACAGCAGGAAAGCGGTCTCGGTGCCGTACTGCTTCTGGCACCAGACGACCTTGCCCTGCCAGCTGAGCCAGATCCAGAAGGAAAAGCCCCAGAAGCCAAGCTCAATGTACATGGTCACAAGGTCGTTGTGCATCCCGCCGAAGTCGTGGGTGCCAAAGACGCCGATGCCCGCTGCGCTCATGATGCTGATATACCGCGTGACCCAGCCGATGCCGTAGCCGCGGAACGTGGGGCTGAAGGAATACAGGTCGGTGAAGGCTTCGTACAGGCCTTTGCGGCCCATGGTGTCGATGCCCAGGGTGTCCACCGTCCAGCTGAACAGGCCCGACCAGATGAAGAAGACGTAGAACAGGCAGATGGCGATGGCGAAGATGGAGATGGAATGGAGCACAAAGTTCTGCCCCTTGGGCTTGAGCCGGGTGATGAACAGGTGCATCACCAGCACGCCGAGCATACCGATGAGGGCGATGCGCTTGAGACCCAGATAGAAGAAGCCCGCCGCCAGTGTGAGATGGACGACCCGCCGCCAACCTTTTTCAAAGAGGGCGTAATAGAGGACCATCAGCCCGAACCCGAAGGTCAGGTCGTGGACTTCCAGCGCCTTGATGGGGGCATTGGTGTCCACGCCGCCGGATTTGGCAAAGGCAATGAAGCCGGTGATGAACTCGCTCAGGCCGTAGGGCCGGAGGCTGTCGAACACCAGAATGCAGACATTGGCGATGCACATGCCGTAGAAGGTGTAGTCGATGGCTTTGCCGCCGAACAGATACACCGCTGCGCACATCGAGGTAAGCGAGATCATGTGGTAGAGGATGGTGGAACACCCGCGGGACATGTAGTTCAGCTGCTGGAAATCCAGCGACCAGACAAGCATGGACCACGCCGCCATCATCACAAAGGGGATGAGAAAGATGATGTAATATTCCCCGATGAGGGGCAATCGGTTGAAGTCTCCGGTGATGAGCAGAAAACAGGCGGCCAGGCCGACCACGGCGGCTTGCACCAGGTACTTTATGAACCAGGGCAGGCCCATGCCGCGGTACCAGAACCCGATGCCCATCATGGCAATGTAGAGCAGCGGCAGCCAGAACGGCCGCTGCGCCGGTTTCCGCTTTAGGAATTGTGTTCCTCCATGCTGCGCAAGATACTCCCAGTTTCCGCTGCCATATCCCCCAAAGAGTAGTTTCATAAGACTTGGCATCTGCCCTCCTGTGCGAGCCTGCGGGCAAGCCGCGGCTCTTCGCGTTCGTTCAGTTCAAAAGCTCCACGATGGCCTGATAGTTGCGGGCACAGTTCTGGTCATCCACCTGGTCGAACAGCGCGTCCACACGCTTTGCGTAGAAGGGGGATATCGTGCCGTTCTGAGCCAGAGCGCCGTCCAGCTCCCGGAAGAGCGCCGCCTGCTCGGTGACCACAGGCCCGAAGCCGTCGTCCCGGTAGTTGAAGTAGCCGACGTCGTGGTGCACGCCCCAATACTGCGCCTCATCGAACTGGTAATAGAGGAGGGGCTTTTTCATATAGGCAAAATCGAACTGTACGCTGGAAAAATCGCTGACCATGACGGCGGATTCCATCAGAAGGGTCTGCACATCGGCCTCACCCAGCGCCGCGATCTTCACCCGCGGGTTGGCGGTGTGGAAGCTGCTCAGAAAACGCTGCACCTCGAAATGAGGGTAGAAGACGGCCTCATAGCCGTGCTTCTCCAGCAGCGCCTCCAGCTCCGGGCTGGAGATGACGTCCTGCCAGTGCCGGAAGTAGTCGCTCTGCTCGAACTCGGCCTGAGTCTTCCGCTCGATGGCGTAGGTGCGCCAGGTGGGCATCAGCAGCAGCTGGCGCTTGGTCTCGTGGGGGCGCAGCAGGGCGTCAAACCGGCACAGACCCAGCCGTTTGACAATACCGGCTGGATAATGATAGGCGGATTCTACAAAATCCCGTTCTTTTTGCAGGGAGCAGACGAAAAGGTCGGTGCGGATGTTGGGGTAGTGATACCATTTCATGTCGTCGATGATGACCCCATGCTGCAAAAAGGCGCGGGGGCCATGGACCACATGGAGCTTGTCGAGCATGTAGTAGCTGTCGATCTCCGGGGTGTAGCCCAGCACATGGGTGCTGATCTTCATCTCCGATGCGGCGCAGAGCAGATAGTGCTTCCAGCTGCGGTAGGGCACGACCCGGCCCAGCGCCTGCACCCGCTCATAGTCCGGCAGGGTGGGGTCTGCCACGAACCAGCTGTTCAATTCAGGATGCTCCCGGTTCAGGTAGGCAAAGATGTGGTAGCCGTTGTCCCGCGCTTCGCGGCCCCGCTCGGAGACGAGCCAGATGTGCCGGTAATCCTTGTTCCAGCACTTCAGAACGGCAGCACAGCAGGTGGCAGTTTCATATTTCAGGAGTTCCCGCAGCAGATGAAAGGCGCGCCGGGTCTTTCGCAGCAGATCCTTCATAGACGTTGTTCCTTTACATTCAGTTGATAATATAGCGAAAATTCCGATTCGTCAGGCGTTCTTCACCACATCGCCATACAGGGCCAGCAGCTGGTCGCAGTAGCGCTCCAGCGTCATCATGCGGTCTTTTTTCTGGATGCAGTGGGCCGACATCTCGGCCAGCAGGGGCTTGTCTGCATAGAGTGCCCAGATCTTTTCTGCGTAGGCGGCCGGGGTGAAGGTGTCGTTCAGGATGCCGGTGCGGCCCTCTTCCACCAGTTCCGGGATGCCGCCGATCCGGTTGCAGAGCACCGGGGTGCCGAGGGACTGGGATTCCAGCAGAGCCAGCGGGCAGTTTTCGTACCAGATGGACAGGTGCAGGGTGAACAGCGCCCCGGCCACGAGGTCTTCGAGCGCTTTGCCGGTCTGGAAGCCGACGTACTTCACGTTGGGCAGGGTGCAGTTTTTGCACAGATCCTCCATGGGGCCGCTGCCCGCGATGACGAAGGGAATGTCCGGCAGTAGCTTGCAGGCTTCGAGGATGCGGTCGATGCCCTTTTCCTCCGAGAGGCGGCCGAAGTAGAGGACGTAATCTCCCTTTTCGGCAGGGGCAGCCGCAGCGACCCGGCTCAGAAAGTTGTGCAGCATCACCGTCTTGCCCCGGAAGCGGGGGACGGTGAGGAGCTTCTTCTCAAGAAACGCACTGGGGCAGATGAAGCGGTCGATCTTGTCGTAGACGTGATTGCACTCGTAAAGGGTGCCCTCCACGGCACCGATGAGGCTCTTGGGCAGCGAACCGTGGATGCAGCGCTTTTTCACGCAGGGCCACTTGCTTTTTTTGCCCATGCAGGCTTCGCAGAGCTTTTTGGAGTTGAACTCCATCATCATGTGGTTGGGGCAGAGCATCTGCACATCGTGTACCGTCTGCACCATGGGTACTCCGCATTCTGCCCCGGCGCAGATGACCGAAGGCGTCAGCTGGAAATTGATGTTGTTGAAATGGATGAGGTCGGGCTGGAACTGCCCGATGACCTGCTTCAGCTTCCGTTTCGCCTCAAACGAGTAGAGGATGCGGAAGGGGTAGAGCAGTTTTTCCGGCCCGGCGTTGTGGAAGTCCATATTGGTGGTGGCGAGGTGCAGGGCATTGCCGACGGTGTTCTTTTCGTCGTACATGCCAAAATATTCGACCTCGTGGCCCCGGCGGGTCAGTTCCTCGCCGATCTTGAGAAAATAGGTCTCTGCACCGCCGCGGGGGTAGAGAAATTTATTGACGAATAAGATCTTCACAGGGTCCAGCCTTTCGTTGCGAAAAGTAGAATCGGAGGATTTCTATATAACTATATAATAGGTATAAATAAACAATTTAATAATAGCATCATCCCTCTTTTTCTGCAATATGTATTCACAAAATCATCGCAATTTGGCGGGGAAGGCGGCCCGAAAACGCAAAAACCGTGGGCGGCGGAATGGCATCTTCCGCGCCCACGGTTTGTCAGAGGTGGATATTCGGTCAAAGATCGTAAAGTGCGTTCAAAAATTTATTGCAAAGTGCTCGGTGCGTCGCTCAGGTTGTGCACGATGCCGTACCAGCGGCAGTTCGTCTGCTTGCTCAGGTCCACATCGCTGAACTTGGTCACGCCCGAACCGTTGATGTCCGCGCCAAAGACCTTGTACATCGCCAGCCCGGTCGAGTTGGCCGGGAAGACATAGGCTGGCAGGTCGGTGGGCCAGGTCTCGGCAGCAATATACCATCTGAAGTTCGTGATATAGGCAAGGGTCCGCCCGTCGTAGAATTTGAATCCTCTCTGGTAGGTGTCGCAGTAGCAGTCCGAGAAGCGGGGGCCGTTCACGCGAATGTACGCAAAGACGGTATCTTCCATCAGGGCCTTTTGGGTATCGTGGTCGCTGTGGTCGAAATCGTAGCACCAGGCGTGGATGTTGTGGAAGATGCTGCTGCCATTGCACGAGAGCGCCGTCTTCACGTTCAGGATGACGATATCGGTGTACATGGAGTCGCCGGTGTCGTAGATGCCCACTGCGTCCTTGTATACCAGCGACGTCTCGATCAGGCAGTTGCGCACCATCAGCTCATACGAGAGGTTGCTTGCCACCAGACCTTCCGTCTCCATGGACGCATCCTCGAATTTGCCGCAGATGCCGTACCGCTGGAAGTTCTGGATGGAGATGTGGTCGATCAGGGTGCATTTCTGCCGTGCCACGGCGATGCAGTCGTCTGCCTTGAAGTTCGCGTTGACTTTGCCGTTGCCCCGGATGAACATGTCCTGACGAGGGTGTCCAATGGGCGTCATTTTGCCGCGGATCTCGATAAAGCGGTTCACTTTGGTGGCCGCCGTGCACTTCAGCTCGGCGTTGTCGAGCACCATATAGCAGAAGTCGATCACCAGCTTGCCGGAAAACGCATAAACGCCCTTCGGGAAATACAGCGTCTCGGCCGGGTGTGCGGCGATGAGCGCATTGAACGCGGCCAGGTTGTCGGTGGTGCCGTCCCCTTTGAAGCCGTGATCCAGCACGTTCAGCATCCCACTGCTGCTTCCGCCTGTGCTCAGGGTGGTGCCATTCAGGTCGTATACCATATCAGTTTGCCTCCATCAGGGTCGTGATCTGTGCATCGGTCAGCGCCGTGTCAAATACCCGGAAATCATATACCGTGCCATTGAAGAAACGGTCCTTTGTCGTGCCGTCTCCCCAGCCCGCACCGAGGATCAACGGATGATCCACCGTCTTGTTCGCGGCGTAATTCGGGATGTTCTTCCATTCGGTCAGGGAACCGTAAGACAGGAACCGGAACTGTGTCCCTTTGATCTGAAGCAGGAACTTCAGTTTCTTGCCGGATTCGATCTTGACAAAGTGACTGGCGTAAGTGAACATGTTCACGCCCACGGTTCCGTTGGTCCATGTGGCAACCACGATGCCTCTCTGATCGTTGGTAGTAAGATTGCTGAAGCAATCAAGCAACGATGTCACCGTATTGACCGCACTGTCTGCTACCGTAAAGGTGGCATACACCGTCAGATCCATGCCGGTGTCGATGGCTGCGAACGGCTTGATCCCGGTGTCGATCCATTCTTTGTTGGCCGGCACAAAGGTCTTCGGAGCCGCCAGTTTATAGCGCGGCGTCGGTAGACCGTTGTTGGGGGGATCTGGTGTGTCTGGCTGGCTGGGCGTGGGCGGGACATCGGGCAGACTGCTGCCGCTCCAGAGTGCAGCCAGTGCGTTGTAGTGGGGCAGCATCTCGCCGTTGTCGTAGACGGCGTGGCGGAACAGCGCAAGGATGAGCCCGCGCTCCTCGTCGGACAGGCCGGATGCGGCGTTGCGAAGCTCTCGCTTGACCTGCTGCACAACTCCGGCACCACGGACCCAACCCTGCCCGAAC
>OQWI01000623.1_pt1 | contig 16091 bp, 9 predicted proteins | sample 1691551 | NCBI WGS metagenome assembly OQWI01 (sample SAMN03418259, study PRJEB22391) | human gut metagenome | biome: human-gut; feature: organic feature; material: feces | host: Homo sapiens | place: Tanzania | collected 2013-01
AAATTAAGCTACCTCTGAACAAGGAGGTTTACACCCAAACAATGCTGATGGCAAGGCATCAGAAAATCGCCAAACTCTTTGATGAAGAATTTTGGGTGACACGATGACGAAGTCAGGTGGTAAACATAAAGAGATAACAGTCTATAAATACTCTTATTAATTAACAAAGTTGCACATTGTAAGCAAAATAAAAGGATTTGCTTATAATGTGCTTTCTTTTTATATGTGTTTTTAATGCGATTGTAAGCGGTTGCTATAAGCCTTCAACTTTAATGTTATTTTAATCATACTTTCTATTATCAATATGAAAGCAAATTATTAATTTTGCAACCAATTTGATAGGAATAACAAGAATTTATTAATTAAAAGCAACAAGATGATGGCAAACGGATTGTATAATGCTGCTTACGAGCACGACGCTTGTGGAGTAGGCATGGTGGTGAATATCCATGGAAACAAAAGCCATGAACTGGTTGACAACGCCTTGAAGGTTCTTGAGAACATGCGTCATCGTGGCGCAGAAGGTGCAGACAACAAGACTGGTGATGGTGCAGGAATTATGTTACAGATTCCTCACGAGTTTATATTGCTTCAGGGTATCCCTGTGCCTGAGAAAGGAAAGTATGGCACAGGATTGGTTTTTCTTCCTAAAGATGAGGCTTTGCAGGGACAGATTCTCTCGGTAATGATCGAGGAGATAGAGCGCGAAGGATTGTCGTTGATGCACCTTCGTAGCGTGCCTACAAATCCAGATTGCCTTGGTACCGCAGCCCTAACCACGGAGCCTGCCATAAAGCAGGTGTTTATCACGGGCGTTACCGACGACAAAGTAGACATCTTTGAGCGCACCTTATATATAATAAGGAAGAAGATAGAGAAGCGTGTGGCTGAGCTTATAGCCCAGCATCCTGAGCAGCAGGCGCTTCACGATTTCTATATCTGCTCACTTTCAAGTCGTAGCATAGTTTACAAGGGAATGCTCTCAAGCCTTCAGCTTCGTCAGTATTTCCCTGACCTTACAAATAGTTATTTTACAAGCGGATTGGCACTCGTGCATAGCCGCTTCAGCACAAACACATTTCCAACATGGAGTCTTGCACAACCATTCCGTTTGCTTTGCCATAATGGCGAGATAAACACCATTCGTGGCAATCGCGGATGGATGCAAGCCCGTGAATCAGTATTGTCGAGTCCAGCCCTTGGCGACATCAGCAACATTTCGCCTATTGTGCAGCCTGGCATGAGCGACTCGGCATCGTTAGACAACGTTTTTGAATTCTTCGTGATGAGCGGTCTCTCGTTGCCACACGCTATGGCTGTGATGGTGCCTGAGAGCTTCAACGACAAGAATCCTATTTCCGAAGACCTTAAGGCATTCTATGAATACCACTCTATATTGATGGAGCCATGGGATGGTCCTGCAGCCCTGCTGTTCTCCGACGGACGTTTTGCAGGCGGTATGCTCGACCGTAATGGTCTGCGTCCTGCTCGCTATACCATCACCAAGAACGATATGATGGTGGTGGCATCAGAAGTAGGAGTTATGGATTTCGACCCTCAGGATATTGCCGAGAAGGGACGTTTGCAGCCAGGAAAGATTCTGCTCATCGATACCCAAGAAGGAAAGATATATTATGATGGCGAGATAAAGGAGCATCTTGCAGCCCAACATCCATATCGCCAATGGCTCAACACCAATCGTATTCAGCTCGAGAAGATACACTCTGGCCGTAAGGTGAGCAACGCCGTTGACAACCTGTTGCAAAAGGAAATGGAGTTTGGTTTTGGCGAAGAAGATGTAGACGGCACAATCGTACCTATGTCGGTAAATGGTCAGGAGCCTACTGCCTCTATGGGTAACGATACTCCGTTGGCAGTATTGAGCGACAAGCCACAGATATTCTTCAACTATTTCCGTCAGCAGTTTGCTCAGGTCACCAATCCTGCCATCGACTCCATTCGCGAGAACCTCGTGATGAGTCTTACTGAATATATCGGTAGGGTAGGCACAGGAATATTGAATCCCGACGAGACCAATTGCAAGATGGTTCGTTTGCCACATCCAATACTTACCAACACTCAGCTCGACATACTTTGCAACATACGCTACAAGGGCTTCAACACCATTAAGTTGCCTATGCTCTTCTTGCGCGACAAGGGCGAGGAAGGACTCCGAGAAGCCCTCGACAACCTATGCCAACAGGCTGCTAAGAGTGTTGACGACGGCTACAACTATATCATCCTTTCCGACCGTGATGTAGACAATCAGCATGTGGCAATACCTTCGCTCCTTGCCGTTAGTGCCGTTCACCACTACTTGATAAGCATCGGCAAGCGTGTGCAGACAGCCCTTATCGTAGAGAGTGGCGAAATTCGCGAAGTTATGCATGCTGCCCTATTGTTGGGCTATGGCGCTTCGGCATTATGTCCATACCTCACCTACGCCATCTTGGACGACCTCGTGAAGCGTGGAAAGATTCAGGAGAACTACGAGACAGCAGAAGCCAACTATATCAAAGCCGTGAAGAAGGGACTCTTCAAGATTATGGCTAAGATGGGTATTTCTACCATCCGCTCATATCGTGGAGCCAAGATTTTCGAGAGCATCGGACTTTCCGAGAGTCTTCTTCGCACATACTTCGGTACCGAGGTTTCTACCATCGGCGGTATAGGCTTGGAGACTATTGCCAAGGATGCAATAGCATTCCACGACAAGGCTTTCGCTACACATCAGGATATGGGCTTCTTGCCAAGTCAGGGTCAGTTCCACTATCGCAAAGATGGCATTCGCCATGCCTGGAACCCTGAGACAATAGCCACCTTGCAGCTTGCCACACGCACAGGCAACTACGAGACTTTCAAGAAATATACCCAGCTTGTAGACAACAAGCAGGAACCTATCTTCATTCGCGACTTCCTCGACTTCAAGCGCAATCCTATAGATATTTCCAAGGTTGAGCCTGTAGAAGAGATTGTGAAGCATTTCGTTACAGGTGCCATGTCGTTTGGTGCGTTGTCGAAAGAGGCTCACGAGGCTATGGCACTTGCCATGAACAAGCTTGGCGCACGTAGCAACACGGGCGAAGGTGGTGAAGATAGCGAGCGATTCCATTCTGAAATAGATGGAATATCGTTGTCGAGCAAGACCAAGCAGGTGGCAAGTGGACGATTCGGAGTTACTACCGAATATCTTGTTAATGCCGAAGAAATACAAATCAAGGTTGCCCAGGGCGCAAAGCCAGGCGAGGGTGGTCAGTTGCCAGGTTTCAAGGTCAACGACATCATCGCTAAGACTCGCCATTCTATCCCTGGTATCAGCCTTATTTCGCCACCACCTCACCACGACATCTATTCTATCGAAGACCTTGCGCAGCTCATCTTCGACCTCAAGAATGTGAATCCTCGTGCAGCCATTAGCGTGAAGCTTGTTGCCGAGAGCGGAGTGGGCACCATCGCAGCAGGTGTGGCTAAGGCTAAAGCCGACTTGATAGTTATCTCAGGAGCCGAGGGCGGTACAGGAGCAAGTCCTGCTTCGAGCATGCGCTTTGCTGGTATTTCGCCAGAGATTGGTTTGTCTGAGACTCAGCAAACCTTGGTTAAGAATGGTTTGCGCGGACAAGTTCGCCTGCAGGTAGACGGTCAGCTGAAGAGCGGTCGCGACATCGTGCTCATGGCGTTGCTTGGTGCCGAGGAGTATAGCTTTGGTACAGCAGCCCTGATAGTTTTGGGATGCGTGATGATGCGTAAATGTAATCTGAATACCTGTCCGATGGGCGTTGCTACACAAGACCCTAAACTTCGTGCGCATTTCCGCGGACATTATGAATATTTGGTCAACTATTTCACATTCCTTGCTCAAGAGGTTCGCGAATATTTGGCTCAGATGGGCTACACAAAGCTTAGCGATATTGTTGGCCATACCGAACTCCTCGTGGAGCGCGAACAAGAGGTGGAGAAAAACTATAAATATGCAACACTCGACTTCAGTCGCCTATTGCAGAAAGAAGGCAACGAAGGTTTGCACCACGACAAAGAGCAGATTCATGACCTTAGCGACGTGCTGGATCAGCAGATGATAAAGGCTGCCAAGAACACTATCGAGAATGGTGGCGACATCGACCTCGACTACAGCATTCGCAATACCGACCGTGCTGTGGGTGCCATGCTGAGTGGATATATCGAAGAGAAGCAGGCTAAGAATGTTTCTATCAACGTGAAGTTCAAAGGTTCGGCAGGTCAGAGCTTTGGCGCATTCCTCGTTAAGGGCGTAGACTTTAAGCTCGAGGGTGAAACCAACGACTATTTTGCCAAGGGACTTTCTGGCGGTCGTGTATCGATATTGCCACCTATCCGCAGTAACTTTGCAGCCGAAGACAACATCATAGCCGGCAACACAGGATTGTATGGAGCCACTTCGGGCGAACTATATATCAACGGAAAAGTGGGCGAGCGCTTTGGTGTGCGCAACTCAGGTGCCATAGCCGTGATAGAAGGTGCTGGCGACCATTGCTGCGAATATATGACAGGCGGACGTGTGGTTGTGCTTGGCGAAACAGGTCGCAACTTTGCTGCTGGTATGTCTGGAGGTGTGGCATACGTATGGGACAAGAACCACAATTTCGACTATTTCTGCAATATGGATATGGTGGAGATCAACCTTGTTGAAGATAGCAACTATCGCAAGGAGCTCCACGAGCTTATCCGCCAGCATTATCTCTATACTGGTTCTAAGCTCGCACGTACCATGCTCGACGATTGGAGCCATTATGTCGACGACTTCATCCAAGTGGTGCCAATAGAGTATAAGCGAGTTTTGCAGGAAGAGCAAGTGAAGAAACTGCAGCAGAAAATAGCTGATATGCAACGTGACTATTAAACATTAAAAAATGGGAAATCCAAAAGCATTTCTGACCATACCTCGCAAGGAAGCGGGATACAGGCCAATACACGATAGAATACATGATTTCGGAGAGGTGGAACAAACTCTCAATAGTAATGATAGACGCATGCAGGCTTCTCGCTGCATGGATTGTGGCGTGCCGTTCTGCCATTGGGCATGTCCGCTTGGCAATAAGCCGCCAGAGTGGAACGACGCTCTCTATAAGGGCGACTGGGAGTTGGCTTACCGATTGCTCAATGCCACAAACCCTTTTCCTGAGTTTACAGGACGCATCTGCCCTGCCTTGTGTGAGAAGGCGTGCATTCTGAACCTCACGGAACACGAGCCTACAACCAACCGCGAGGATGAGGCTGCCATCACGGAGCATGCTTTCGAAGAAGACTTCGTGAAGGTGGTGGTGCCTGAGCGCAACGGCAAAAAGGTGGCTGTGATAGGAGCAGGACCTGCCGGACTGGCTGCTGCCAACGAGCTCAACCATCGTGGCTATCTGGTAACGGTTTATGAGAGCCGCGAGAATGCAGGCGGACTACTTCGCTATGGCATTCCTAACTTCAAACTCAACAAGAGTATCATCGACCGTCGACTGGGGCTATTGCAGAAAGAGGGCATCACATTCTTGTATAATCAGCATGTAGACCTCACTAAGTTGCCTGAAGGATACGATGCCTACGTCATTACTACAGGTACACCACAGGCACGCGACCTCAAGATTCCTGGACGCGACCTCAAAGGCGTATACTTGGCTTTGGAGATGCTGTCGCAGCAAAACCGAGTGTTGGCAGGCATGGAGTTTAAGAAAGACGAGCTTGTGAATGCTAAGGGCAAGGATGTGCTCGTGATAGGTGGTGGCGACACGGGTAGCGACTGTATCGGTACTGCCCATCGTCAGGGCTGCAAGAGCGTTACTCAGATAGAAATCATGCCTAAGCCTGTTGAGGGACCAGAAGACCCTAAGAATCCATGGCCAAACTGGCCTCGCACTCTCAAGACCACATCGAGCCACGAAGAGGGTTGCACCCGTCGATGGAACATCAATTCGCTCGAATTCCTTGGCAAGGATGGCAAGCTTACAGGTGTGCGTGTGCAAGAGATTGATTGGAAACCAAATCCCGAAGGTGGTCGCCCGTTGATGGTAGAAAAGGGCAAACCTGAGGTGATAAAAGCCGACATGGTGTTGCTGGCTATGGGATTCCTAAAGCCAGAACATCCGCAGTATGCAGCCAACGTGTTTGTGGCTGGCGATGCTGCATCAGGCGCGAGCCTTGTGGTAAGGGCTTTGGCAAGTGGCATAAAAACGGCTGCCCAAGTAGATAAATTCTTGAATAAGTAGAGCAATTGATAATGCCTACAACTATCGGGGTGTTATCTTATGCGTTTGTATGCTTTGATAAGCAATTTGTCCTATCAAATAATTAAGGCAGAGGGCGGAGAACTCAGAGGAGTTCCCCGCCCTTATGCGTATATAGGTTAGTTCGAATAAAAAAATGTAGTAAAAGTTTGAAAGTTTGTGTAGAAAAGAGTATCTTTGCAACCAAGGTTACTGGAAAAAAGTTGCAGTATGTATGCTGAAATGCTGGAAAAAAGTTGCAAAAGGTGTATCTGAATACTGGAAAAAAATTGCAGTAATCATGTCTGAAAGTTGGAAAAAAGTTGCACGGTTATGCTAAAAAGAAAGATTATCAATAAGTTAGTAGAGTGGAAGAATGGTTGCTCGAATAAGGCTCTTCTTATTAAAGGTGCTCGCCAAGTAGGAAAAACTACTATCATACGTCAGTTTGCACAAGCAAACTACGAGAATTTTATTGAAATTAATTTTGAGCAGATGCCAACTGCTAAACAAGCCTTTGATGGCAATTTGGATGCAAGAACCATCCTTATTAATTTGTCAGCTATGGGATTTGGACCATTAGTGCCAGGCAAAACGCTTATTTTCTTTGATGAAATACAATCTTGCCCTAAAGCAAGAACAGCTATCAAATTCTTGGTAGAAGACGGGCAATATGATTATATAGAATCAGGCTCTTTGTTGGGTATTAACTATAAAGAAGTCTCGTCGTTTCCAGTTGGTTTTGAACATGAATTAGACATGTATCCTCTTGACTTTGAAGAGTTTCTTTGGGCTTGTAATATTAGTGAGGATGTAATCAGTATGCTTAAAGATTGTTATGAGCAGCTGCGTCCAATACCAGACTTTCTTCATAAGCAAATAATGGAACGTTATCGTCAGTATCTTATTGTTGGCGGTATGCCTGAAGTCGTTATGACATATCTTGAAAATGAAGATTTTACCAAGACTATAAATAATCAAAAAGATATTTTGTCAGGCTATCGTAACGATATATCAAAATATGCGGGTAACGAAAAGGTGTTAGTGAAATCTGTTTTTGATGCGATACCAGGACAATTGAGCAAACAAGACAAACGCTTTGTTTTGGCATCTATTGAAAAGAATGCTTCGCGACGTAAATATGGTGCACCTACTCAATGGTTAGTAGATGCAGGTATGGCATATTATTCTTTTAATGTAGGATCGTTTGAGTTGCCTTTCCCTATTCATGAAAATATTAGGCTATATAAGCTTTTTTTCGTTGATAGTGGTCTTATGTGTGCTATGATGCTTAATAATATTCAAGCCCAGGTTCTTACAGGTGACATATTTGTTAATGAAGGTGCTTTAGCAGAAAACTATGTTGCATGCGAACTCTTTAAGCATGGTGTATCACTTAATTATTATGATCGAAAAAGTAAGCATGAACTTGATTTTGTTTTCCCTGAAAATAATAAGATTTCTATTATTGAAGTTAAATCAGGAAAGGATTATAAGCTACATTCTTCATTGAATATGGCGCAGACTCTGTTTGCTGATAAAATTAATCGTCGAATAGTTATGAGTGCCAATAATCTTGAGGTTGAAGATGGAATATTATACTTGCCACTTTATATGAGTATGTTTATTATATAGTTCCATCTGTCTATGAAATTTGGGAACCAATTTAATAGGTTTAATGCGAGTAGCCTTGTGCGACTATTCGCATTTGGCTACGCGACTATTCGCGTTTTTATGTGTGTGTATTTATCTGAAATAAATAGTTTTTTTATTCTCTTTCCTCAGTTAGCTTTCTTGTGGCATGGTCTTCGAGATAGTTGAGGGCCATAGAGTCTTCTGTAAGCCAGTCTTCGCCGATAGTAGCGTTGGCGATAGCTATTGCCATAGCACAGAAGTTGTCGATTTCCTTTGAAGCCTTAGTGCGGAAATCTTCCGACTGCTCTTTCCATGTGGCTTCAGGGAAATAGATGTCTGAGAGGTTTGGCATTTGCTTGTCCATATAAGCGCAAAGTTGCTTAGCCACGTCGACTACATTCTTGTCGAACGAAGTCATAAACTTGCCGTATAGCTCGTCGTGTAGAAATAGCTCGTCTTCGGTTAGTCCCATTTCGAAGCCTTCAGCCAAGTGAGCCTCTACAGCTTTCAGGGCGTTGACGATGGTATAGATATAATCTTCGGCAGGGATGTTGCAACCAAGCGGAGTTGTTATTTGCGCCTTGTGCTTGTCGCAATATAGGTTGGCGAGATAGTTTTGTGCAGGAGCATAGAATGCCATAGCCATGCTCTCGATACCTTTGCGATACATGGTGTAGGCGATTTGTGCCGAAATATGCTTGTAAGGCGAATCAAGCACAAAGTCGATAAGTGGCTCGTTGTCTACCAAGAATTCCTCGTCGCCATCGATACCTAAGGTCATAGGCGAGAATTCTTCTGCATTTATCAACGCACGGCATAGACCGATGGTGCTGACATAGAATGCACAAACCACACGCTCGTCGTCGTCCATAAGCTCGCGCTGCTTAGGGTCGAAGAGAGGTGATTCTATGCGTACTTTCCATTCGCCATCTTTCTCTTCCCACAGCATGTTCACACACCATTCCATTTCTTCGAAGTGGCGCTGTTCCAATAGTTTGTCTACTTGCTGAAGCATGAACGCACGCTGTTCGTAGTCGTTCATCTCAGAAATTTGCTTCACGTCTGTATTAGGAAAGAGATGTCTGTCTATCTCTGCAAAAAAGTCTTTGTAATCCATATTATAGTTAGTTTTTTTAGTTACGGGTTAATGTTGTTATGTAAGATAGTTTGCACTCGTTTGCATTATCTATGCCCCAAAAGTACAAATAATTTGGTGAACATACAAAAAACGTGGCAGAAAAATAAATAATTCGTTTGTTAATGTTACCTTTGCACTATGACTATCGACGATTTTAAGCAACGTATTGTCGCAAGCCTTGGTTTTGCTCCTACTGCCGACCAATGGCAGGCGATGGATGTGTTTGCACATTTTCTTGCCGACCGCCAGGAGCATGTGGCTATGGTGATGAGTGGCTCGGCTGGTACTGGTAAGACTTCGCTTGCCAGCGCCATGGTGCGTACGCTAAAGCAAGTGGGACAGAAGATGTTGCTGCTCGCTCCTACGGGTAGGGCGGCAAAGGTGTTTGCACTAAACTCAGGACTCGCAGCTTACACCATTCATCGAAAGATTTATCGCGAAAGAGCATATACAGGCATCGACGGCAGCTTTTCGCTCAACGACAATCTGCATGCCGACACGCTATTCTTGGTCGACGAGAGTTCGATGATAAGCAACGGCATGGGCGAAGGACAAACCTTCGGTAGCGGATGCTTGTTGGACGATTTGATGCAGTTTGTGTATTCTGGGCGCAATTGTCGCATAATGTTTATTGGCGACAAGGCACAGCTGCCGCCTGTAGGCGAGAGTGAGTCGCCAGCCATGAGCAAACAGATGATTGAGGGCTACGGCATGACGGTTTATCAAGCACATCTCGACGAGGTGGTGCGACAGGGTGCCGATAGCGGCATACTATACAACGCCACAGCCATACGCCTGATGGCTACACGCAACGAGGCAACGATGATGCCACGCATTAGGCTCAAGGGATTTGCCGACGTAGAGGTGGTGAGAGGCGACGAGCTGATAGAAACCTTGGCGTCGAGCTATAGCCATGTTGGAGTGGACGACACGATAGTGATAACGCGAAGCAACAAACGAGCCAATATATATAATATAGGTATAAGAAACCAAGTGTTGGGACGCGAAGAGATGTTATGCTCGGGCGACCAGCTGATGGTGGTGAAGAATAACTATAGCCTCACGGCAGCAGAGAAAGACCCTACAGCGCCTCCGTTTATAGCCAATGGTGATAGATGCAGGGTGGGGCGAGTGAGAGCCATACGAGAGCTCTATGGCTTTAGTTTTGCTGAGGCTCGATTGGTGTTCCCCGATTACGACGACTACGAGATAGAGACTACCGTACTGCTCTCCACTCTCACCTCAGAAGCGCCAGCCCTTGCGCGCGAAGACCAAGAGCGATTGTATCAGGCGGTGATGGCTGATTATGCCGATTTGCCGCGTAAAGCCGACCGTATGGCACAACTACGCAAGGACAAACATTTCAACGCTCTACAGATAAAATATGGCTATGCCATCACATGCCACAAGGCGCAAGGTGGACAATGGGCGCATGTGTATCTCGACCAAGGCTATATGACCGACGAAATGCTGGGTGCCGACTATATTCATTGGCTATATACTGCTTTCACTCGAGCTACAGAAAAACTATATCTCGTGAACTGGCCACAAAGCCAAACGGAATAGTGGCGAGCCTTTGAGAGAGAAGTGGGGTGGGGGGGAGTAGTAGGAAAGCGTTTCAACGTTTCAATGTTTCAGCGTTTCAGTTAAAAAAATGAGACCCCTTAATTTCACTCTCCTTATATATATTATATATAACTAATTAATTATTAATAAGTTATATAATAAGAAGAAGCGAAAAGAAAAAATAACACCCTCTTAAAAAACAACTGAAACAACTGAAACTGAAACGCTAAGCAGAAAACTATAAGCAGTCGTGAGACCTTAACCCTTTGGTTATTAGTTTGTTACGTTGCTTCTCTCCTTGGCTTGTTAGCCTCCTTAATCAAAGAGCGTTTCAAGGTTTATTGAAAATATCCCTTTAAAAAGCCTGTTTTTAGGGCATAAATAGCTTGGTTTCTGCTATTTTTTAGCCTTGTGTAGGCATTCGATATGCGAGAATAGCGAAAAACATGATGAATTAAAAGATGAGAAATAATACTATTTTAATTACTTTTTAATGCATTTTGCTTGTATCTCGTGGTTTTTTACTAATTTTGCACCAATATTCATCAATTTATTTAGGATACTCACATGGGTGGCTTCTTTGGTACAGCACTAAAAAAGAGTTGCGTAAACGATTTGTTTTACGGAACAGACTACAATTCGCACTTAGGCACCAAGCGTGCAGGTATGGTAACATTCGATAAGGAACGAGGTTTCTCGCGTTCTATCCATAGTTTGGAGAGAAACTATTTCCGCTCTAAATTCGAAGACGAACTCGACAGCTTCTATGGCAACATGGGTGTTGGAGTGATTTCGGATACCGACCCGCAGCCTATTATCGTGAACTCACATTTGGGCAGATATGCCGTGGTGACAGTTGCTAAGATTAATAATCTACGAGAAATTGCCGACGAACTGCTGTCGAAGCGTATGCATCTGAGCGAGATGTCGGCTAACAACATCAATCAAACCGAACTTACTGCCCTGACCATCAATATGGGCGAATCATTTGTGGATGGTATTTCGCAGGTGTTTGATCGCATAGATGGCTCGTGCTCGATGCTTATACTTACTGAAGATGGCATCATAGCAGCACGCGACATGCTGGGACGCACACCTATCGTGATAGGTCAGCGAGAAGATGGCGAAGGATATGCTTTTACGAGCGAAACGTCGAGCTTCCCTAACCTGGGATATCGCAGAGTGCGCGACCTTGGACCAGGCGAAATTGTGAAGATTACGCCAGAAGGTATCGAGGTGTTGAAAGAAGCTAACGATGAAGAGCAGGTGTGCTCATTCTTGTGGGTATACTATGGTTTCCCTTCGAGCGACTACGAGGGAATAAACGTTGAGGATGTGAGAGAGCGCTGTGGTGTGCGCATGGGACAGGACGACGATACCGAGGCTGACCTCGTGTGTGGTATTCCTGATTCGGGTGTGGGCACAGCTCTTGGATATGCCGAAGGTCATGGCATTCCATACAAGCGCGCGGTATTGAAATATACTCCTACATGGCCTCGAAGCTTTACTCCAGGCAACCAGTCGCGCCGTAGCCTTGTGGCTAAGATGAAGCTCATCCCTAACCACGCCATTCTCGATGGTCAGCGTGTGGTATTCTGCGACGACTCTATCGTGCGCGGTACCCAGCTTCGCGATAATGTGTCTACATTCTTCCAGTATGGCGCCAAAGAGGTGCATGCCCGTATCTCGTGCCCTCCATTGGTTTATGGATGTCCGTTTATCGGCTTCACATCGTCGAAGAGCGATATGGAACTTATCACCCGACAGATTATCAAGGATTTCGAGGGCGACGACAAGGCTAAGCTCGACCAGTATGCCAAGACCGATTCACCTGAATATAATCGCATGGTAAACGAGATAGCTCGCCGATTGGGCTTGACAACCTTGAAATTCAACAAGATAGAAACCCTTATCGAGGCTATCGGCATGCCTAAATGCAAGGTCTGCACTCATTGCTTCGACGGCTCAAGCTGGAATCATTGCAAATGCCATAAGTCGAAGAAATAACGTGGCGCAATCTTAACGATATTATATACATTCTGCCCCACCAAAGTTGTGGTTCTATAGTGAAACGCAAGTTTGGTGGGGCTGCTGTATTTATAGCATTTGTGTTGATATTTATCTAAAAATATCTAATTAAAAGACTAAAACCTACGTTATTCAAATAATTAGCATTAACTTTGCGAATCGCATATAAATAATGTATACATAATTAATTTAGGAAACAAAAACAACTGAATGGTAAAGACAGAACAGCTGGTTGACACTATAACCAGAGCAATACAAGAGAAAAAGGGTGAAGACATCGCTATTATCGACCTTAGAAAAACTGATGGCGCTATAGCAAGCTATTTCATAATCTGCCAAGGCAACTCGCCTATACAGGTGAATGCCATCGCAGAGTCGATAGGCGACATGGCAAGAATAGAACTAAGCGAAAAGCCTGCCCACGTGAATGGACTCGACACATGCCAATGGGTGGCTATCGACTATGTAGACGTGATAGTACACATATTCATGCCGGAAATGCGTGATTATTATAATTTGGAAGACTTGTGGCAGGATGCACCTATGAAGATGGTGCCTAACCTCGACTAACACAGGCTTCTAAGACCTAAAGATAACTAAAGATATGGATATTAACAATCCTAACGGAAACAAAGACAACGGCAATCAGCCAAAGATGCCTAAATTCAATATGAATTGGATTTATGGCATCATCATAGCTACTCTTGCCATTCTCTTCGTAACGGGTGGCGGTGACTCGCTGGCAAGTGGGGCTACTGCTCAGCAGAAGGCTACATACACCAAATTTAAGGACTATGTAGAGAAGGGATATGCCAAGAATGTGGTGGTGAACAAAGACGAAGGCGAACTAAAGATGTATGTGCATCCTAAGTTCATTCGCACGGTATTCAACAAGCCTGCCAGTCAGACTGGAGCCGACCCATACGTGGATGTGGTATATGGCTCAGGCGACGAGCTCGACAAATATCTCTCGGATGCTCAAAAGCGCGGAAAGATTGTTGACTATAGCTACGAGAAAAAGGATGGCTACAACTTCTTGAATATCCTTCTTAATCTTTCGCCTATTCTCATTTTCTTCTTCTTCATGTGGTTCCTTGGTCGTCGCATGGGCGGCGGAGGCGGTGGCGGCATGTTTAATGTCGGCAAGAGCAAAGCTAAACTGTATGAGAAGGCTAACACCCTGGGCATCACATTCAAGGATGTGGCTGGACAAGAGGGCGCTAAACAGGAGGTGCAAGAGATTGTTGACTTCTTGAAGAATCCTCGCAAATATACCGATTTGGGTGGTAAGATTCCAAAGGGAGCATTGCTCGTGGGTCCTCCAGGAACGGGTAAGACATTGTTGGCAAAGGCTGTGGCTGGCGAAGCAGGCGTACCTTTCTTCTCGATGAGCGGTAGCGACTTCGTAGAGATGTTTGTGGGTGTGGGCGCTAGTCGTGTGCGCGACGTGTTCCATCAGGCTAAGGAGAAAGCACCATGTATTATCTTTATCGACGAGATTGATGCCGTAGGTCGTGCGCGTAGCAAGAGTCCTGCTATGGGTGGCAACGATGAGCGCGAAAACACTCTCAACGCGTTGCTTACAGAAATGGATGGCTTCGGCACTAATAGTGGTGTCATCGTGTTGGCTGCTACCAATAGAGCCGACATGCTCGATAAGGCATTGCTGCGTGCTGGTCGTTTCGACCGTCAGATAAATGTCGACCTGCCAGACCTTGCTGAGCGTAAGGCAATATTCAACGTGCATCTTCGTCCTGTGAAAAAGGATGATAGCGTGGATGTAGACTTCCTGGCACGTCAAACTCCAGGCTTCTCGGGTGCCGATATCGCTAACGTGTGCAACGAGGCTGCCTTGATAGCTGCTCGCCACGACAAGCAGACCGTAGGCAAGCAAGACTTCCTGGATGCTGTAGACAGAATCATAGGCGGATTGGAAAAGAAGACTAAGGTGATGACAGCTGCCGAAAAGCGTTCTATTGCCTTGCATGAGGCTGGACATGCTACCATCAGCTGGTTCTGCCAGTATGCTAATCCTTTGGTTAAGGTGAGCATCGTGCCTCGCGGACAAGCGCTTGGAGCTGCATGGTATATGCCAGAAGAGCGACAGATCACTACCAAGGAGCAGATGCTCGATGAGATGTGCGCCCTCTTGGGTGGTAGAGCTGCCGAGGAACTCTTCACAGGTCATATCTCTACAGGCGCCATGAACGACTTGGAGCGTGCCACAAAGAGTGCTTTCGGTATGATTGCTTATGCAGGTATGGGCGACAGATTGCCTAACATCTGTTACTACAACAATCAGGAATATCAGTTCCAGCGTCCTTATTCTGAAACTACCGCTAAGATTATCGACGACGAGGTGTTGAAACTCATCAACGACGAATATGCTCGAGCTAAGCAGATTCTGACCGAACATAAGGAAGGTCACAACGAGCTGGCTGAACTCTTGATAAAGCGCGAGGTTATCTATGCCGAGGATGTGGAGACGATATTTGGCAAACGTCCTTGGGTAAGTCGCTCGCAAGAGATTATCGAAGAGAACGAACGTGCTGCAGAACCTTCGCTCGACGATATGCCCGACGAGGTGAAGCAGGCACAGGCTGAGCACGAAAGAGCTCTGGCTGAAAGCAAAAACGAAAGTGTAAACGACAACAATCAATAATCGAAGAGCAATATGACTGACAAACAGAAAAACTTCGTGGTAAGGTCTATCACAGGTATCTTGTTCGTTGCCATCATGGTGGCGGGCTTTCTAAATCCACGTGCCATGGTGTTCCTCTTTGCTTTGATCACAGGTATGGCGATGTGGGAATATACCGGACTTGTCAACGACATCGAGGATGTGAAGGTAAATCGCATGATTTCTACCGTGGCTGGCGTATATTTGTTCCTTGCCGTGGCAGCATGGCGAATGGGAATAGTTGCCAACTTCATCATCTTTGTGCCATATTTGCTCACGGTTGTTTATCTCTTCATAAGCGAACTGTATACAGGCAACAAGAATGCCGTGGCAGACTGGGCTTACACCATGCTCGGACAAATGTATGTGGCTTTGCCTTTGTCGATGATAAACGTCCTTGCCTTCGAGGTTATGCCCGACGAAATGGGCGTGAGCTACGATATGCTGTTGCCTCTTAGCATCTTCGTGTTCCTTTGGACAAACGATTCGGGAGCTTATTGCTGTGGCTCGTTGTTGGGCAAACACAAGCTCTTCCCTCGTATCAGTCCAGGAAAGAGCTGGGAAGGTTCTATAGGTGGCGGACTGTTGGTTATTGTCGTAGCTGCCTTGATAGGCTGGTGGGCTAATAATGGCGACAACAGCCATCTGCTCAGCATACCTGGATGGATGGGCTTAGGTCTTGTAGTTGTGGTATTTGGCACCCTTGGCGACTTGGTAGAGAGCCTCTTCAAGCGTACTCTCGGCATCAAGGATAGTGGCAACATCCTGCCAGGACATGGAGGCATGCTCGACCGCTTCGACTCTTCGCTCATGGCGA
>OQWI01000626.1_pt1 | contig 16083 bp, 15 predicted proteins | sample 1691551 | NCBI WGS metagenome assembly OQWI01 (sample SAMN03418259, study PRJEB22391) | human gut metagenome | biome: human-gut; feature: organic feature; material: feces | host: Homo sapiens | place: Tanzania | collected 2013-01
TCTTCTTACCGCCAGACAAGATAGGACCACCTATAACTGCTACTTTAATCATAATGCTTAATAATTATAAAATCCTTTTTTAAGAAGAAAATGCTTAACTCTAGCAATTGGATCAAGCAAAACATATAAATGCAAACGTAGAAGGATTAAAACAACTTTCCGGAAAATATCCATATTCTCCCAACTCGTTTTCTTTATAGACTCTTTAAACAAAGGCTCATCATTAATCACTTTTGAATAATGTGAAAGTTTTTGAGACAATGAGTTAGGATTCATTGGACTAAAATATGTATTCATGGCAATTGCCATCAACATATAAGTCGTTCTCTCATAAAAGGCTCTTATAAATTTATCCTTCATAACAAAGCCTTCTATATCTTCTCGGATAACACGATAGCAATCAGCTAAGAACTTCGTATTATTTTCGTCAACCTTCTTCGAAATAGAATTAGGAACATATCTATAATGATAAAAACACCTATTTATATATAGGGCTTTATGAGCATAATAAAAAGCTCTCAAAGAAAATTCAACACCCTCAGAGCCCTGTACCAAACGCTCATCATGATATATTCCATGCTTTTTGGCATAATCCATTCTGACTAACTTACATACACCATCAGAAAGGCCATACTTGTAAATAAGCGTTTTTACTGACAGTTGCTTACATTCATTTTCGTCATACAACGTAAAAGGTGCTGATTTATCAGTCCATTTATCTATGGCTTTCCCATTTAATTCTTCAATATATCTCCAATAGATAATATCAAGTCCTTGGTATTCATAGATAAACTTTGATAAAACCTCACATGTATCAATGTCAAACCAATCATCACCATCCAAATATGTAATCCATTCTCCTGTTGCATGATGATAGCCAACATTTCTCGCCTGCACTAGCCCTTTATTGTCATGAATCGACTTTATACGACTATCCATAGCAGCATATTCATCACAAATGTCTATAGTTCCATCAGTTCCACCAACAACCAATAACAATTCCCAATTCGAAAAGGTTTGATTCAATATTGACTCAATACATTGGCGAATATAAGGAGCAACATTATAACTTGGAACCACAATACTAATTAAAGGATTCTTTACCATTATACTAATTTTTTAATCAAAAATTTACACCACATAGGAATCATACTTTTTAGTTTTACCTTTAACAATGGTCTAAAACTTGCAGCAAATGTATTACTGAACCAATATGGAGTATTAATACCATCATAGATAAAATCTCTAATATTTGCTTCACGCTTCGTTGGTTGTACCAAATTTCCATTATGTCTAGCCACTTTTTCAAATGCACTTTCTAAAGAGTAAAACAAAGTAGAATACTTAGCCCATACTGTTAAGCCTTTTTAAGTATTTATCAAGATACAAGAAACACCTTTATTATTAAAGAAGGAAGGATGCTCCTTTTCTTTTGCCCAATAATCACCTATAGTAATATCGTCAGCACGTTGAGGATTACAATAATGACATTGAAAACAATACATTTATTTTAAAAAGGGAAAACATTTTAACAAAAAACTATAATTGATATCAAAAGAAGTCCTTTATTTGATATACTTTCTTGCTTCATCCAGTGATAATCTTTTATTCAAATTATAATAAGATACGAAATGATGTGAAACTTGCTTATCTTTGGGAGGTAACTCCATATAATTACCATAAAAATGCTTCAACATCTCATCATAATGTTCCGGAATCACAATTTCTAAATTTTCAAATCTTACCATAGTACCTTTTCCGAACCATTTTTTGGGAACATATTCCTTATATTTATAGCTACCACTATAGGCTGCTACATAATCTGATGTTTCATACTTATGTTTATTTACAAAGACTGCTAACTTTCTCTCTAAAGAACATCGAGACAGTAATGGACGTATAAAATAATAAGGCAAATATCGAAGAAAATAAAGATTTTTTTTCTTTAACATTCTAAAGATACCTTTCAATACCGTTACATTCATTGGTTCACAAATTACCTGTAATTTAAGATACAGACTTCTAAAATAGTCCATATCTTTTTTGAAATCAGCAAATTCGTTTGAACACCCATCTAAAGGGAACACATCTATATATATACCTTCTATATAATTTTGGGAATCCAATTCTATTAACGATGTACTTGCGGAAGATATTTTACTATGAGTATAAAAATATCCAATAGTATTATCATAAGATAAGAATTCATATTTCCCATTTGCGACAGAATTCCATATAGATTTTAATTTCTCATAATCCGGTCGCGGCATAACAATATCTATATCATCATCCCAAGGAATAAATCCACGATGTCGCACTGCACCAATAGCAGTACCACTTACGCAAAAATATCTTAAGCCATTAGCGGCACATACATCTTGTATAAATTTTAGCATATCAACTAGCTTACTTTTCCATACAAGCATGTCACTTTGAGTAATCTCCATATTATTTAAAGTTAGACTTGATTATTATATAGTTTTGCTAATTCTATTGTCTCCTTTAGTCCCAATCGTAAGTTATAACTTGGCTTCCAACCTAGCTTTTCTAACTTTGAAGTATCAAATATATTTTTCTTCATTACAGAAAACCCTTTTTTCTCATTGTCTGTTGGTAGTTCAAAAATAACATCAACATCTCCTAAACAAGCAAAAATATGGGCTAATTCCTTAATTGTTACACAAGAATTTTCATCTGCAACATTATAAGCCTCACATTTTTTTCCTTTGAGAAGAATTGTCAAAATTGCATATGCACAATCTTTCACATAAATCCATGAACGGAACTGCTCACCTTTGCTTTTTAAGACTATATTTTTATTAGCCAAAATATTACGTACAAATTGTGCAAACACGCGATTATCTTTCTCTGTAAACATAGCTCCATATGTATGGCAAGGTCTAGCCACCACCACATCTATATTATATTCTTGAGAATATGCTATACATAATGTCTCGGCCGCTCTCTTGGAAGTTGGATAACAAGAACGAATGGTCATACTATTGACATATCCACAATCATCTTCTTTCCATCTATCAACATTACCATTACCATAAACTTCTCCTGATGATACATAAAGAAAACGCTTTATACCATGTTTTCTTCCATAATCCAAGAGATTCTTGGTACCGAGCAAGTTTGACATCATTACACCAACGGGATCTTCTGCAAAAAAATATGGACTAGCATTGCTTGCTGCATGAATTATGTAATCAAATTGAACATTTGAATCTAGCGGATAATTAACATCGTATTTCAAAAAAATAAAATTATCTTTATCCCAAAATCTAGAGAACAATTTTCTTGCCCTCAATTCATTTCTACCGGCAGCATAGACTCGACTACTATTACCAATATTTTCAAATAAAATATTAACAATACAGGAACCTATCAGACCTGTCGCACCCGTGACCAAGACATTACATCCATATAATTTATCCCAAGGTAAACTAATCATAGCCTGAGAATTACTTATCATATCCATATCATATTATTTTAGCCATTCATCTTTGGTTGTATGAATTAATGCTTTTAATATCTCCAAGTCCTCAACTGTTGTTATTTTAATATTTTTCTCAGAACCAGGGACAATATGCATTTCACGACCACCGACCTCTGCAATCAAAGTACATGATGCGACACTATCTTTTATACCCTTAATCTTTGCTTCTTCATGAACTTTTAAAATATTTCCTAACTTAAAAGTTTGAGGCGTTTGTGTACGAATTAATTTATCACGTGGAATACTTTTCATTGCAGAAAAACCATCCTCACTTTCCAATATTGCTTCTCTACATTGAATACCTGTAATTGCATAACCATAAGCTTTACAAGTTGCAATATTGTTGCTTATAATATCCTGTCCTAATAAAGGTCTAACGGAGTCATGTATTAAGACCAAATCTTCAGCAGTACATCCATTATCTTTTAAGCCATAAATTCCATTTCGAATGGATTGCATACCAGAATTACCACCAGGAAAAATCCATTTCAATTTATTGATATTAAACTGATTGGCATAAGCTTGGAGAACTGTTTCCCATCCCTTAAGACAAACGACAGCTATTGAGTCTATGTCTGGATGCTTTTGAAAACAATTCATTGTATGAATGATAATTGGGCAACCATCTACATGCATAAATTGTTTAGGAATATCCTGTCCCATGCGATTTCCTGAACCACCTGCTATTAATAATGCTATATTCATTGTTATATTATTTTAAAGAAGCAATCAACTTTTTTGTACATGCTTCAAGTGAGTAATTATTTCTAATAAATTCCAACATGTTTGATTTAGAAAGATCTTTATTCATACATTTTAATACAGCCAGTCCTATTTCATCAGTATTATAAGGATCAACTAATTCCGCATGTCCTTGCCAATATTCCTTAGGAGCACCAAGTTTTGTTAAAACGATTTCAGCTCCAAATGCAGCAGCCTCCAAAGCAACCATACCAACTCCTTCCAAAAGACTAGGCAAAGCAAAAACCTTACATCTTTTATAAAAAGATATAAGTTCTTCATCACTAATCATCCCAACATATTCTATATTTGAAGAATTTCCTATCAAATCTTTAAGCCATTTTTCATCTTCTTTGCCATGCAAAGCTCCCGCAAGTTTTAGCTGAAAGCCAAACTTTTTGGCTGCAGTAATCAGTCGTGGCACATTCTTATTTTCTGCTCTAAGACGACTACAATGGAAACAGAAATTTTCTTTCCTAGGCATTTCGTTTGCCACATCAAATCTCAATGATAGAGGTACTATTTTTATCTGATCTATTGGAATATCACAACAATCTGATAAGAACTCTGTTTCTTGATTGCTTCTTGTCAAATAAAGTTTTGCCGTTCGTCCATAGAGATAAAAATCATGGTGTTGTGAAGACAGACCAAATTGTTTTTTAAATCCCCAATATTTAAAGAAAAAACGGAAAAGAGGCTTTGACCATTGAGGATCAATTATTGGTGCAACTGCAATGTTTGGATTTACTTTTGGTAAATTCCTCATTAAATTAGGAAACATTTCGCCATAGGCCAAGACTATAATCCAATCATAACTCCCCCAATCATTTTCATCCCAAAAATTAATTAAATCACATTTGTGACCCAATTTTACTAAACCATCATGCCACATAATACCTTGTAGACGAACACCACCTCCAACGGATATAGCAGCATTACTATTAATTATTGCTATTTTCATAAAGTTATTCATTTTATATAAAAATATGGGTTAGCGAAACAGAACATTTACTGCTATACACATATTCTTGAAAGATAATTTATTTTTAATAAAAACAAATATGTAAATAAGAGCACTCAATCTGTATAAGAAGTAACAACATCTGCTCTTTGTCTTTTTAAAATAGGACTTTTCACTATTAAATGACCTAATAAACTTATCCACATTGAAGTCTGTATTCTTCTTTTGAGAGCCACCTTCAAAATGTATAATTTGCGGTGTTTTTATTATATACGATAAATATCCATTTTTAGACCACCTAAATTGCATTTCCGATTCTTCATAATACATAAAGAAATCAGGATCAAAAGCACCACATTTATCAATTACTGTTCTTCTTACAAATAAGTCGGCACCTGTCACATAATCAACTTGAAAAAACGGCAAAGTTATATCAGAGTAAGTCTTATCATACAACTGATACTTTTTCTTAAAAAACAACTGGAAGACATGTGCAACTACAACAGACTTGAATACCCAACTAATAGATGGAAATTCAGAAAAAGAATGTATAACACGTCCCAATTTGTCCGTAAGCAAACAACCTATAGCCCCAATGTTTTCAGTTTGAGATTCGGCAAAAATAAAGAACTCCTTGACTGCATTATTTAATAATAACGTATCAGAATTCAAGAAGAATATATATTTCCCTTGTGCTTGTCTTAACCCTAAATTATTAGCTTTTCCAAAGCCTAAGTTTTCACCAGCTTCAACAAACACTATACGTTTGTCATGCGATAATAATTCTTGTGACCCATCAGTGGAATTGTTATCTACTACTATAATTTCAAACGATACATCGTTCGTTTTTTCATAAATACTATCGATACACTGAAGCGTTAAATTCTTCGTATTGTAATTTACTATAATTATTGATACATCCATCTTAGTATAAATATTTTAACCATTTATGCCTCTGCTGTAATCGAACTACAATATATGCAAAAGCAGAACATAACACAACCGCAAAAAGAAACTCTCTTACGCCCCCCTCATATGAAATAAGCTGCCTTTTAGCAAGTTCTCTGAAACATAAATCTACCACAAAATGAGTAAAATAGATAATAATGGACATTTTTCTAAAAGTGGTATAGTCATGAGATTCCTCTTTTGGAACAGCATGTAAACAAAGCCGAACAACTAATACTATAAAAGCATATTGTAACAACGCATCAATTACTCCCCAACTATTTATATAACGCAATACTACAACACAAAGAACTATCAACCACCCTTGTCTTGATGCCGTCTCAGATGTAGAATACATTGACAACCAATAGCCTACTTGCAACGGGAACAATGAGACAAAAGGAGAAAGCCACATACTAAACTCTGCACTATTGTAATATACCCCTAAAGGATCCAGTATTGAACCATTAAAGCAAAGACGTATATAAAAGTCAACTATAAAAAAAATAGCCGTTGAAATATATCTGCCCAAATAACGATTACAAACATAGACTGTAAGAAATCCATAAATTAGACTTACAATGAACCACGAGCCATGTGGGGCGCCCCAAACAAATAACTTTATTGGCAAGTAAAACAGCCAATCATCAGGATGTTTACCGAGGAATCCAAGAAACCACGTTGGCAATAAAACAACAGTCCATACACCATATAAAATAGCAAGTCGTTTTACGAAATGTTTTATAACTCCAAAATCCGACGACCGAAACTTTATCTTTCTCCACAAAAGGAATGAAGATACAATAAAGAAAATTGGAACTGCCGAATTACACAATTCCCCCAACAGCTTTGAAAGATTTGAAGGGAAAAAAGCACCAAGTTTTGTATGAATACATACGATAAACATACAAGAAAGGAACTTTAACATATCCAAATAAGGATAATAAACCTTAGAGTCTGCTTTCATTGTTTTATGAATTTTACAGTTTTATTTAATTATTTTCCTTATAACAAAGAGCACCAAACAATACAAGACAACATTTTGCCACCCCACCCTAAGTAATGTACCAATAATTCCAACAATTCCTGTGGCATTATTAAATGCGAAGAATATAGCCATCAGGGAAAGCACTTGCGGCAATGGAATCTGTATCTTGTTTCGGCAAACTGTCACAAGCGATGACATAAAATAAAAGTAAGCAAAATAAATAAAAAAGGCAAAAATATAGTATTTGTATCCCCAAAGATATAATCCAATACCAGTGTCACCAGCAACACGAAATCCTTTGTATTGTGACCTGAGCCCCAAACCCTGTGTAGAGATTAAGTCTCCTGGTGTATAATCATTATCAAACTTATTGGCATTGTTACCTAATATTTTTAAAATTGGGGTTGGTATCTGAAAGAGAATTTGATTCTCTAAATATTTATGCATTATTCTATTATCATAACCCAACTTTTTTGCATAATATAAAGTAGCATCACATACCCTCAGATTACAAAACCTATCTAACAATATATTGTCTACATAATATTCGCTCCAACCATAATTATTGTCACCTCCATTATCATTGGAAGCCATATAAGCCTGAGCTAAATTATGCAGAAATTCCTTGTCATTATATATACGCAGAATATTATCAAAAGTCTTAGAACTAGAGGTCTTACCAGATTCATCACGACCAACCGCCATTGCCATAGCTAAATCAGCTACAGGACCTGTTGTAAGATAAACTATCACCAATAGTAATATAGCACCTTTATAAGAAAAGATTTTTTTATTATATAAAATGGCAGGGATAATATAGCACATTAACATAGAAGCAAAAGGCATAAGTATCGTGCCACGCTTTCCTGTCGCAATACCTAACATAATAAAAATAGCCAAATACCCCAAAACCCATTTCTTATTGACCTTATTTCCCCTGCCGCCAAATAGTTCTTTAAAAAAGAATAGAATAGGAAGACCCGCAAATATTTGCATAGCACTAATTATATGCCCTGATGTACCCATGTTCTCTGCAGAAGCATTTTCGGTTCCCATCGTCCGAAGTCCAAAGAGGAAGCAACCCAAACCGATAAAACTCAAAGCCCAAATTTGTGCATCAGACGGAATCTTAAAATATCCTAATTTAGCCCAAAAGCGATGTAAAAAATTATTTTGCGTATATAGCCAGAAACAGAACCTATAAGCGCAGATTAACATTATCAGATTAAAAAACTGATTATTAAAAGTCAAAAAAGGATTGACAAACCTAAATGTTATAGGTTTTCCTTCAACAAGGGTTATCATCAAAGGAAGCCAATAAAATGATATTCCCAATCCCAACATCATAAAATAGGGAAGGAAACACTTTATCCTATTTTTCTTTAGCACAAGATTATACAAAAGAATCCAACTCAAAATAAAAATACCACACCCATATAGATTTTTCAAATCAGGAAAAAACAAAGCCTCAAATATTGTTCCAATAATCAATGAAGAAAATATCGCTTTATATATTATTTTGACATTGTCTTTATTTTGATTGGATTCATTCATTACCATTTGCATATTTTAAAATATTTATTTATATCACTACTGTCTTATAAAATAGAGTAATTCGATTTTTGAAACAGTTGATTTACAGTCTTTTATGCCGTATTTTACAATGAAACGGACATAATTGTGCAACTTTGCTGCCAAAAGTGTGTCCTTAGACAGAATGAAATCCAATATATTATAATATTTGATAGATTTCTGTCGTAACTTCTAAATAGAAAACACCCTAGTTTTTATAAAAGCCTACTATTAATATAGTATAAGTCTCTATTATTCAACAAAATATGGAAAACAGTCAATTCACGTCAACAAACTCGATTTTCCATTTTTAGGGGACTATATAATTGATTTTTTTACTCGCCCTATTTTTATTGAATACTAATGTTGCGAACATTATAAGAAAATTGAATCAATTTGCAAATTAAATGTATCTTGTTCTTTTCTAATGACGTCTCTATACTCAGAAAAATCTCCTATGCATGATTCATAGTTTCGAATCACATTTTCAATACTTGAGCAAATTGCATCTAGATTTTTAGATTTTGCATCAAACTTGTATGAATCATTTATTGGCATATCTTCATAAAAGAAAGATGCACCCTGTCTGCCTGTAATGATGCAACAATCATGAAGTGCTGCTTCACGTGGCAACCTGTCCTTACCAGGAAATTCACCAAAGTCTATATAAAGTTTTGCCTTATCCATGATCTCATTAAGTTGCTCTCTGTTAAAGCCTTGTAGTGCAACAAAATGATAATTAGGCATTTTTTTCAATATTTTTCTTGTAAATCGATAACCCTTAGAAGGATTATATAATATAATGTCCTCTTTGTCTATATTTGGATTTCTTGTCAACAACTCACAATTAATATAATCAGAAAGCGGAAGAACTTTATGCATGCCCAACTTATACAAATGGTATTGAGCATAATGAGACTGATACAAGTGTATAAGCTTGCTTCCCATAGCTTTTAAGTCACTAATTTTATTTTTGTATCTGTATTCACCATCAAACAAAAATTGTTTAATCATTCTCATTCTTGTAATCCAATCATTTTGGAATTTAAGACATTCCCATAAATCAGAACAGAAATAGTGATTGTTAACGGACATCCACCAACAGGCCATTTGAATATGCTGGAATTTAAATATAAAATCACAAGAAATTTCCGGTAAGACCAAAATACTTTCAGGAGAATCTTCTACAATATTAGTTGCCTTAATATTATATTTTTCATATGTCTTTGTTATTGTCTGATCCTCAGAAATAACACCTTTATGCTCATAGACAATATAAGCATTCTGTCCTTTATTTCTTAGATAATCTACTAATTGATGACATAACTCTACGCCCCCAGTAGAATAGTTAAAAGGAGCTATTACATATATGTTTTTAAATTTACCCATATTATTATAGTTTTAAAACATTTACATTTAATCCGTTTGACTCTAATAAAATTATAAAGGCATCCAAATCTTTCCTTTTTGGAGCACAATAAACAGGAGGATTGTAACCTAATTGCTTATACTTATTTTCTGCTAATTGATGACAAGGTAAAAGTTCTATCTCTTTTATTCCATACTTTAATAATCTTTCCAAGATAGCTTCTTTCTGTAAAATCGCTTGCTGAGAGATAACCATTCTAATAACATATTGTGCAGAAGTGTAATGCTGAATTTCTGAAAGATTTTCTACGAAATCACACAGATACTTATTCTTTTCCAAATATGAGATAAAACCAAATTGAAACTTTACATCAACAAGCCAGTAATCAATCAAAGGTGTAATCTTCTCAAAATTTAACCGCGGAGCATATAAGGAGCTCTCAACAGCAATATGAATTCCAGCAGCATGAAGTAAACTCAACAATGGAAGTAACTGTTCTGCTTGCATCAAAGGTTCCCCTCCAGAGAATGTTATGCCTCCACCTTGTTCATACAAACTTTTATCTCTTAGAAGGAGTGTATATAGCTCTTGTACTTCATAATCCTTAAAAGTCTTACTATATGCACCTAACGGACAATCTGCTCGTTTACGATTTCCGTGAAACACCTCGCATGATTTGCACAAAGACGAATTACCACATAATGTAGAATTTTTACAAAAGAGCAAAGAATCATTATAATATATAGTCTCTGGATTACAGCACCAAGGACAAGCCAAATAGCATCCCTTCAAAAAAACTGTTGTCCTAACACCTGGACCATCTTGTAAACACAGGCGCTGAATTGCGGAAACACGAATTTTATGCTTCATAAGACTTTGCTCGCTTTATTAAATAATCCTTATACTCATCAGGCAAGTCATTGAAAAACGCACTGAATCCCCATACTCGAACTATTAAATTCTTATGCTTCTCAGGATGCAATTTTGCATCAATCAAAGTTGCTACATCGAGTACATTTAATTGAAGTTCAAAAATTCCGTTCTTAATAGAGTCCCTAAGAATTATTTCTAGTTTTTGGGGAGAGCTGGCAAAAGCAGATGGTAATATGTAATCCACAACATTGCCATTTAAACAATACGTTGAATAATTCAATTGCGCTGCAAAATCACATACCTCTTTGATTCCGACCAGTTCAGAAACCGGGGAAATATGTACAGCAAACGGATCACCATCATTACGTCCATCCAAAGATGCACAAACATCCCTAGAAGCTCCCATGTAATTAGGAGAACTAATTCCAATTTTAGCTTTTTGTCCATTTATGTAAACATCCTCCATTACAGAATTAATCCTTGCAAGAAGTTCATTTGTCAAAAATAACGCATCTTGTTCATCTGAGCCAAACGTACATGAATTATTTTTAAAGACTCTTTGCATATCCTCGAAGCCTACATAGTTCCTTTGAATTGCAGCTATACAATCTGACAAAGAAAACAATTTTTCATCGAAGACATATTTTTTGATATTGAGTAAAGAATTAACTAAGTTTGGAAAACTTACTATTTGCATACCATGATAAGAGTATCTAGCTCCCCCCTCGGTAAAATCCTTTTCTTTTTGAATGCAATCATCAAAGAACAAGGTAAAGAATGGAGAACAATCAAAAGCAATGTCTCTTGCATGTTGATGTATCCTTTCAGACAACTTAGGATAAAATTTCTGCAATAATTCTTCAAAGCTATGAAAATCTGATTGATTGAAGATTAACTGGTTAAGTACATCTACAGCTACTACACTCGGCAAAGGATTGTTCTGATCAAAAGATTTTCCAATCACAAGAGGTTCCCAACAGGCAGAAGTTCCGACATTTACAACATCTTCTTTTTTATACCCAAATTGAACCATATTATGCATTATCAATTCTTCGTTCATCAAAAGAGGAGAACCACAACCAGACTTGATGCATTCTATTGCAGCCTGCCATACTTTAGAACTAGTTTGAGTGTTCACTCTCAATATAAGCTTTGGGTCTGGCAAATTTTGCTTGGCAAACAAATGCAAAAACAATACAGTCAACTCATTGTTTACGGTATTACCATCTTCATCAACGCCACCCAAGAGTATATATTGTCCAGTATCTCCTATTAAAGCAGGACTCTTTTCTTCCACATCTCTATGCAATAACGAGCAAAAGGATTCCAATAACAAAGAAGCCTTTTCTGCTGTGATTCTTTCACCCTCAATATCAGCCTTGTAATACGGATATAGTATCTTATCTAATCTACCCAAGCCTATATGCCAATGGTTAGCTTGCCAAAAAATAGCATTATAAAACAGAATTTTTTGCAAAGCTTCTTCGAATGTCTTTGGTTCGGAATCAAGCATCTTTGGAAGATACTCCATATAAAAGTCTTTTCTTTTTACGTTGCTATTCTTTACTTCAAAAACTATTCGATTACAGAGATTTCTAAGTGATTTTATCGCCTCTAACTCTGTTCTTTTAAAACTTATATCAGAACAGTTACTGACTTTTTTTTCTATATCTGTAAGACTAGTCGTTAGAATCTTACCGAAATCTACGGTTATACTACAGATTAGACTAAAACCTGATGGAATAACCCTGATTATTTTCGGGTCAAATGGATAAATAAAATCAGCTGTAAAATCCAAATCAACCAATGAAAATACTTTGTTCATTTGGTACACATAGGCCTCTTCTCTAGAATATTTTCGATTTGGTATTACCAATTTGTATTTTTGAAAGTTATGCAAAAACGATCCTCGTTTACATCGTGCATTAGTGTAACGATATGCTATAGAAGAAGGCAAACATAACTTAACACAACTTTTAATATACTTTTTTAATATTGCTTTCATAATTAACGCTTTATCTTTTTCTTTATAATATCAATGAATAACTCTACAGAATAGCTTTTCATCAAAAACTGGGAAAGAATATAAAAACAGCATCCTACTATTGCTAATGAAATCACGTAAAGCCAACCATGAATATATTCCCCCAATATGTATGATATTGGAAATAATGTCAAGCCACCAACAAAGGACTTGAGAATATCTGCTCCTCCACTTAATCTTACCTTTGTCTTCTTATATACGAAATATGTCGTTATAAAAAGAATCAAGGTTTCGGCCATTACCGACGCTAAGGCTGCACCAGATGCTCCTAATTCAGGAATGAAGATACTATTTAGTACAAAATTTAAAAATGCTCCACTTAAAACAGAATATAAAAACAATTTATCATATCCAAGGCCTATCAGTACTTGGACACCAGTCAAATTGTTAAATCCTATAGCAACAATAACGAAAGCCATTATCTGTAATGGTAGTACCGCACCCTCAAAAGCTTCTCCTAAAAAGAGTGGAATAAAAACAGGAGCAGCCAATACCATCCCAAAAGCCATAGGAATGGCAAGGAACGAGATTATACCCATAGATTTTTTTATCAACAAATTGATTTCATCCCATTCCTGATTTTTCATATAATAAGAAAGCCTTGGCATCGCTACAATAGATAGACTAGTAACCACAGCCAATATAGATTTTGATAAATTAGATGCATTGTTATAGAACGCAACTTCTGAATAATTTGCCATAAACCCCAACATCAACGTGTCTAATATTGCATAGATAGATATTGCTATCGCTGATGCAAACAATAGTAAGATTGGACGTATATGTTTACCTAGGTCTGTGAATTTCAAACTTACTTTTATCCCAGATTTCGCAAGAACAACAAAATTCCAAATTTGGTTTAGAATCGTAGCGGAAACACTTATCCAAAGATAGATTAAAACATCTTCAACATTATGAACAAAAAGGAACAATGATATTACACATAGAAGTTTTACAATAAAAGAACGTATTGTTATAAAACCAAAGTTCTCTAACCCTTGATATACCCACTCTATGCTGAAAGGTTTTGTATAAACAACAATTCCTGCTACAATGAAAAACAACCAGTTCTCATGTAATTGTCCTACTACAAATATCGAAACTACAAATATAATTGAGACGAAGAATGTCGATATTACATTTATAGTAAATATCTCCGAAAACAATGATTGTAAGGCATTTCTACTATCCCTACACTTCGCCACTTCTCTAATACCATAGGTCGGAATACCTAATGCTGCCACCAATGCAAAATAAGCAGCATAAGTATTTGCAAAATTATACAGCCCAACATTTTCGGGCAGCAACACACGTGCCACATAAGGTGCTGTTATCAAAGGAAACAGCACATTGAGTACATTCAGAAGAATGTTATATATAAAATTAACCTTTATAGATTTTGCCATTTGTAAAGAAATATATTTTTATGATTTTCAACATATATATTTTTCATCTTCTCCTTGTTGTCGTAGCTGTCTTCCTTGTTGTTTTCATAGAAGACTTCTTTGCTGTTGTTTTCAAAGGAGTTGATTTATTACAGAGATTTTGCTTATTACTATCTGAAACCGCTTGTGGGAGTTCCTCTCCTTTAATTGTTGGAGTAACAACTATATTTTTAAGTTCATCTATTCTACGACCAAAGCTATGTATTATCGCATATTTTATCAACTCTAATTGACTTGGTATTTTCGTCGCCTCCATCAACTGTTCTTTAAACTTATCAGTTATTTTCGTTATAATGGTATCAGTAGCATTATCCTTCTTAGAGTCAAAATATGCTTGTCCAAAAGCGTTTTTATAACTATCTGGTGCTACGTTTATATCATCTGCATTTAATGCTTTTTGGAAATCTTCGTATTCTTTCCTTATATTGGCACCCAAAATATAATAATAATTATCAGAATACAACCAAGTCAAAATTATTTGGTACACTAAAGGCAAGACTACTAGGACTGAGCAATAAAGATTCAAATGTCTCACAATATGTAAAATAACAGGATTTCCCAAACATACAGACAAATCAAAAATATTCAATATCATAAATATAGCGATCCACGCAACACATACAATGAATGCATGTAGCAAACGTGTTGCCCAAATACAAACTACCACGTAACCGACAATTGAGAGTAGAGTAAAGGCAGCAAATGAAACATGAAAAGTCTCCACTTCAAATTGAGAACACCCAATAGGTAAACTATTCTGTTCATATCCAACATACCATAATGTAGCAGAGCAATAAAGCAAACAGAAGAAACCTCGTAAACGAGAACGCCTTTCAATTAATGTTGCATTATTAGCAACATTGTTTATTAGATGCTTTTCTATAGTTGAACTGCTAAACTTGAACAAAGTCTCAACTCGCTCATTGATTAATTTAGCATAACTCATCGACCATAAGCTTTTAAACAACCAAGTATCAAAACTAAGAGTCACATAGATAGCAGCAACAAACTGTATAAGTGTACTATAATAATATATCATAAATATTTTCCATATATTCGTTTAATTTCTTCTTGGCGATTTTTGTTTACCTTAAACTCATCATCAGCCACTACATTTTTATCATCTTCACTTTTTACAGCTATATGATATACCGGATAGTCTAATCCTTTAGATACATTATTATGCCAATTAAATGCACGCAAATTAGCAATATTATCTATTTCATCCAGATCAGCACCTTTCTCTTTTAAAAGTGCTTGCGGATATACATGGTCAACCTCCCAACCAAAATCGCTATCTCGATCATTATACTTATCCCTTTGTATCCACGCCCCACAAGGGTCTTTACGAACAAGTGTGGAATCATAACCATCAACAGGGTTGGCCTTTTCCCACAATTCATTTAATAAATCATCAGAATATCTACACATATTAAAAAAAATACATATTAACTAATTATAGCCATAATGTCCTTATCTTTATATATTTTTAACCATACAAAAAGGCTCAAAATGCCATATATATATTAATCACTTGAATAAATCTATATTGATATCAAACGGACTATCGAAGTCCTTCAACATCGCATGCTTCGTATCTTTCTCTGAGAGATTGGCATGTTCTGTTGGGATTTTCCAAT
>OQWI01000628.1_pt1 | contig 16071 bp, 10 predicted proteins | sample 1691551 | NCBI WGS metagenome assembly OQWI01 (sample SAMN03418259, study PRJEB22391) | human gut metagenome | biome: human-gut; feature: organic feature; material: feces | host: Homo sapiens | place: Tanzania | collected 2013-01
AAGAATTTACTTGAGGAAGAATGGAGGAGAAAGGAATGGAGGAATTATCAGCTATTCCATTTTGGCTCTGCATACCATTTGCAGGGCTGTTGCTCAGTATTGCCGTTATTGTCATCATCGTCGCAAGACGCCATACCGAAGGTAAGGGCCATTGCCATCATGATGGTATAAATATATTTTGCTTTCATTGTTCTAATAATAAGTTTGTTTTATACATTACCAGTCTTTAGCATAGCTGCCAGTCTGAACAGTCTCCTCACCATAGAAAGGAATGGTGATGTTGTTGAAACGATATACATAACCATTGTTAGGGTTGAGCGAGAAAATCATGGTACCACCATAACCATCTGTTACAATCTGACGGGCACGGCTCTGAGAGATGATGCTACCACGAGCAAACTCTGAAGAAGCCTGAATCATACCGCTCTTGGGCAGACCGGGATAGCTGCTTGACATGTCATAATAGCGGCCGTAGTCCTGGATGGCCTGAGTTACAAACTCACCAGGCTGAACACCCTCTACTGGTCCTACAGAAGAAGTACCGCTATAAGCGTAAGCCTGAATCAGAGCGTTAGGCATAGCCTTGCGACACTCATAGCAGAGACGAGAGAAGTTGTTGTAAGTAGTGAAACCAGGATAGTCACCACGGTTACAGTACTCATCATCGAAGAATACGCCATCGAGCTCGTAAGCCTCAAGCTTAGCCTTCAGCTCTTTAGCAAATTTGCGGGCTGCCTCGTCACCAAGGTGTGTACAGCAAGCACGGTCGTGGTTACACAGGATACCCAGGATAACCTTCATACCCTTCTGCTGCAGAGGTACGAGATACTTCTGACGGTTGTCGAGCAGATGCTGCACGTTCTCGTTGTTGTAGTTGTACACCTCGCCGGTCTCAGCGTTGTAGTTGATGTTACCAGAGAAGAGGATAACCTGGTCGATAACCAGCTTACCAGACTCCTTCAGAGTATAGCAGAGGTTGTGCAGAGGGTTAGCGTCGTTAACCTCCATACAGCTTACCACAATCTGGTTCTTGTTCTCCTTGTGACAGTTGGGCATACGGGTGATGTCCTTTACGAGGAAGATAAACTCGCCCTTCTCTACAGAAGCCTCGGCGAGTGAGTTACCCTTAACAGCCAATGGGATGGCGTAAGTACCGAGGTCCTCAAGAGCGGCGTCGGTCTTGTAGCCTACCTTAACGGCAGAAGACTTGGCCTGGCCGGCAGCTACCACAGCAGTACCCTCGATAGTTACGAGAGCCTCAGGCATTGCCTTGTAGTCGGTACCATTGGCCATATTATACTTGTTGAGCGCAGCAGCGTCGTAAACTACAGTGAACTCAGCATCCTTGGTCTGAACATGAGTCAGGTTGACAAAGAACTCGGTAGTACCCTGCTCGTTGAACAGCAGCGAGTCAGCATTGGTCATACCAAACTGGTCAGAGAGGAACACGAGGCTCTTCTGAGAAGGAGCGAAGGGCTCCTCACCAATCTGCTGTACATTGATGGCGTCCTCACATGAAGCCATAGCTCCAGCGGCGAGGATAGCCAATGCAAATGTCTTTATTTTATTGATATTCATAATTTTCTTTATTGTTCTTGTTGATTGAATGTGGATTATTTCTCGGGCAGAGATACATTTCTCCAAGAGAGAGCGCCAGCGGCTACGGCGTCGTTGCCATGACCAGTAGCGTCTACTACTCTGTAAGCGCTTGTGTTGTCATCCATCTTCCAGTAACCTACGAGGCCGGGAGTCTGGGGGTCAACATTGTAGATGTGAGAAGCAATCTCTTCCTGAGTACGAACTACGTTCCATACGCGAACCTCAGACATATCACCCTCAAACCAGCGGTTGTCATCGTAAGACTTACCGATAAGGAAGTCACGGTCTGAACCATTGCCCTGAATGTTGATAGCGGTCATGCTCATAGTGCCTTCACTCTGCAGTCTGCCGTTGATATAAATCTTGTACTCGCGAGTAGCACAGTCTATGGTGAGGGCTACGTGCTGCCACATCTTGGTCTGAAGACCCTTGTTAGAGTCGGCATCGGGGAAGTTGCCACGAGCGGTAGCAATCTGAATCTGGTTGTCGGGGAAACCGGCATCACCGATACGCATCAGGAAGCTACCCTCAATACCCATTACGGTAGAGATGAGTTTGCCGAACTCGCGGGGATAGAGCAGAGCCTCCATAGTAATCTGGCTCATATTGTTAACCTGGCTCTTGTCGGCCCACTGCACGGTGAGGTAGTTGCGGCTCATGTTGGTAACCACGTTGATGAGGGCACCTGCACGGAATACGAAGTAGTACTTGGAAGCAGAACTTACAAGGTCGATGTCAGCGGTCTGAACCTCTACGGGGAGTACATAGATGAGCTCACGGTCGAGATTACCCAGGTTGGTAAACTCAAATGTAGCATCGGTACTCTTTACACTACCTGCGTCTACAGTCACCTTGTTGTTGACTACATTGTAGTACTCTTCAGGCAGGATTACTGCATTGGCACCATAGCACTTGTTGTAAGTGCTTATCAAAGAGGGAGCTACATTGAAGGTAGCGTTAATGGTCTTTTCGGCGGGACGGGGCATGGTGATGCTGAGTGTCTTAACCACATCACCGGCATTGCCCTTGATGATAGTCTCCGCTCTCATTTCCTGAGAATTGATTGATGCCTTGTTGCCGAAGGTCTCTTCGTCGTTGTCCTGACAAGAAGCCAGAGCAAGCACAGCCAGCATCATCGGAATATATTTGAAAATCTTCTTCATTGCTGTTTAGTTTTTAGCATTAGGATTAATGATAGAAATGGCTGAACGCACATTGGGATAAGTGAACGATGAGTGATAGTAATCATTGCTCATACCCTGGATGGCGATACCGGCAGGAACGAAGCCCTGATACTCGGCAGCTGCCCACTTGGCGGCACCCTTGATGGCAACTTCCTTGCCCCAGTAACCGGTCTTGGTGTCTGTGGGGTCGAGTGAAGGTGCGTTGACAAGGGCTACAAAGCGGTCGGTAGGCACACCCTCTTCGAGGGCCTTCAGAGCCAGGTAAGTAAGGGCAGAGGCTGAAACCTCGCTCTGTGCGGGCAGAATGAGATACTTGGCCTTGTCAAATACTTCCTTGGTGAGGATGTTCTGAGGCTTACCCATCAGGATGAGCTCCTTGTTGGCGTGACGCTCTGCCCAGTCGTTGGCGATACCGATGAATACGTTCTGCTGAGCGATGAACTCTGCCTTCTCGGCTTCGGTCATGAAGGTGGTAAGTTTACCGTTGAAGGCCATGATTACACCGTCATAGTTGTACTTCTCTACGAGAGCGAGCTTGGCGCTTACAGTATCAACGAGGTAGCTGTTGAAAGCGGGGAATACCTTTGTGGGGTCTTCGTTTGCAGCGTCAAAGTCCTTCTTCTCTTCGTCATACTGTACCTTGATGTTCTCGTAGTTGATTTCGAATACCACCTTGGTACCCTTCTTCTCGCGTACTTCGTTCATCTCGGCGAGCTCGAAAGCAGCCAGGTTGTCGGGGTTGGTCAGCACGATGTAGTCCAAGCTGTCTGGTACAGAGTGGATGTGCTTGCCCTGAGAGTTGGGAGCCTTGTCGCTATTGTCAAACCATCCCATAGCCACCTTGTGAGGACCCTTCTTGTAGTTTCTCAGGTGGGACAGATAGTCCTGATAAAGGCCGGGGTTCTGGTTGTCTACACCCGGATTGTTGATGTCAACAGACTCTACATCGGTGTCGCAGCTTGCCACGAAGGCTGTTGCGGCGATGCATGCCATTGATAATCTGATATATTTTAAGATACTTTTCATAATTGTCTATATTATCTTTGAATGTTTTACTTTGCCCACCACAGGTCGGTAGCCATATTGTCGGCACCACCGAGGAGACCTACAGCGTTAACATAGTTTTCGGCGTTGTTGAGACGCTCCTCCTGAGGATAAGCCAGACGACGGGCACCACGGGCTGAGTTTACTACGCCAGCACTGTTGTTGACAACAACGGGCATCAGCATAGGATAGCCGGTACGACGATACTCTGCCCAAGCCTCCTGACCGAGGGGGAAGTTGGCAAGCCACTTCTGGGTGATGATGCGCTCAAGGCTCTTCTCGAAGTCACCGTCTTCCCACTTGATGGTAATCTGTGAGGTAGCACCAGAGTAGGTGTTGAGCTCAGCGGGGTCCTTGTAAGAAGCGGGCATGCTGGTATTGTCAGCCAGATAAGCGTCGGCACCATTGGCACCCCACTGTGCAAATGACAACTTTACACCCTGCTCGTAGAACTCCTTGGCGGTACCGCCCATGTTCCAGTTGCGCAGAGCACCCTCAGCCTTGAGGAAAGCTACTTCGGCAGCGTTCATCCACATGAGCTTGCTGTCGGTGGCTACGATATAGTTACTGTAGGCGTGAGCGATAGAACCACCGGGGATGGCGATACCTGTACGAATACCGAAATAGCCGTTGTCAACGAGACCACCAAAGGTAGACTTGGTGAACATCTTCTCACGACGGGGGTCGTTGTAACCATTCATATAGGTTGTGATATCAGCGCTTACGCGAGAGTCACCACCATTGTATTCGTACATGATAATCTCGAAGGGGTTGGTAGAAACGAGTGTCAACTCGGCGTTGTCGTCGTTAGAGGTCATGGTACCTACCTCGTGGTTTACAGCCTCCTCAGCCATCTGCTGAGCCTTGGCGGGAGCCACCTTAGAGATACGCATAGCCATACGCAGCTTGAGAGAGTTGGCATACTTGATCCACTTGGTCACATTACCACCATACACACGGTCAGCTTTGTCGCTGAAGTCGGCTGTACGGTTCTGGGTCAGCACGTCGATAGCCGCGTTGAGCTGCTCAAACATCAGGTTGTACACCTGCTCCTGAGAGTCATAGGCTGCGGTAATCTGACCGTCCTTACCTACCTGAGAGTAAGGGATAGGACCGTAGCAGTCGGTAACACGCTGGATACCTGACACCTTGATGATAGAAGCTACGGCGTTGGGGATAGGATCGTCGGTAGCACGGGCTACTTCGCCGCTATAGATGAAGAGCTTGGGGATGACATCCTTGAACATTACGCGGCTCCATCCGTTCTCAGGGCTGAACTGACCGAAGTTCTTGCCAGCGAAACCTGAGTTGGAGTCAGCAATGTAACCACCGTAAGAACCACCCATCAGACACTCGGTAAACTGGTTGGTGTTGACATCGGTAGGAATTACCCAGCCTTCGAGGTTCAGCATGGCTGAACGCATAGCATAGGCGTCGCGCTGGGTTTCGTCTTTGGTGACGCCATTGGGATTGCGGTTGAAGCTCTCGTAGTCGTTGGTACAGCTGGAGAAGCTCAGGCACAGACCTGCAGCAACCGCGCTCATTATGATATTTTTAAACTGTCTCATAGTTACTCTTAGAATTTGAGTTTGATGTTGAAACCAAGGTTGCGTGTGCTTGGTGTCATGAATTTGTCAATACCCTGATAGTAGTTACCGGTGGTAGCTGTGGTCTCAGGATCGAAAGGTGCCTTGCAGTAAAGCATCAGCAGGTTGCGGCCAACGAGAGAGAGGCTCAGGTCGCCGATACCGAAGAATACGTTCTTCTTGAAGGTGTATCCGAGGCTTGCCTCCTGCAGACGTACGTTGGTAGCGCTGTAGGTATAGTACTGAGGAATACCGTCGGCAGCACCGATAGTGCTATACCATGTCTCGGGATTCACGCGGTCTTCACCGTTTACGAGTACATAACCCAGGTCGCGGGCGTCGGCAGTGGCCTTAGACACACCGTAAGCATCAAGGGCAGCCTGTGTGGCTGAGTAAACGATACCGCCAAAGCGTGCAGCAAACATGAAACCGAAGTTGATGCCCTTGTAGCTGAAGTCGTTGCGCCAAGCCATGTTGCACTTGGGGAATACAGAACCCAGCTTGATGTCACCTACATTGTTGTTCTTGTATACCTTACCGTTCTCGTCAACATATACACGGCCTTCACTGTCGCGTACTACGTCGGTGAGAGAGTAGAGATCACCCAGCGAACCACCTTCCTTGAGCAGGAAGTGAGCAGAACCCATACCGTTGAGGTCCAGACGATCCTTGTTGATGATGGCACCAGTCTCAGGGTGTACGTAGTTCTTTACGAGCTCGTTGATCTTGTTCTTGTTGGCAGAGAATGTGTAGTTAGAAGCCCACTTGAGCTTGCCGAAGGTGTTCTCATAGCCCAGGGCCAACTCGATACCGTTGTTGCTTACGCTACCGGTCTGGATGTACATGGTGCTATAACCAGAAGATACTGATATGTCGGGGTTGAAGGTCTGGTTGTAAGTCTTGGTCCAGTAGAGTGTCAGGTCAAGGCTGAAGTGCTTGAACAGACGGGTCTGCAAACCAAACTCCCAAGAGTCTGTGGTCTCAGGCTTCAGGTTGTACATAGGATAAATGGTCTGGCTCTTCCACTGACGGTTGGCCTCATCCCACTCATATACAGGGTTGGCGTACCAACGTGGGAAAGGAATACCTACAGAAGCGAATGAACCGCGAACCTTCAAGAAGTCAATCTGCTTGGGCAACTGGAATGTCTGTGATACAATCCATGATGCACCGATAGAGGGATAGAAGAATGAAGACTTGTTAGACTTGGGACCAGCGAGCATAGAGGGCCAGTCGTTACGGCCGGTAAGAGTCAGGTAGTACTGACTGTTCCATCCGATTTCAGCGCTCATGAAGACAGACTTGGTCTGGTCGTGGTAGCCACCGGGCTGACGCTTCTCACGGTTGGGGTCGATTTGGTACTCGTTGAATACGTTGGGGATGAGGTTCTCATTGATAGGACCGTCGATACCGGTAACACCCTGCTTAACGTCAGAGATGATAGCACCGAGGTTGGCATTGACAGAGAGACGGTCCTGGAAGAAACGCTTGTCGAAAGTCATCATTACGTCGCCGTAAGTCTGCTTGTCATCGGTCTTCACGAGAGCGTACTGGCCGTTCTCACCAGCGAGAGTCTTGTTGGTAGAAGCATAGTACTTCTTCTCGTAGGTATTGGTGGCGTTGTCTACGCGGATACGTGCAGCAAGGCTCAGATAGTCAGTGAGCTTATAGCTGGCACCGAGGTTGAGCATATAGCGGTACTTGCGGTTGGTACGTACGTTGCGATAGTTGATCCAGTAGGGGTTCTGACCTACGAACTCGCTTATGAGGTCGTTCCAGTTCTGAACGTAAAGGTTACGCTGGGTATCCCAACGCTCAAACATCTTGAGGTCGTCGATAGAGTTGCCGCGGGGGTAGAGGTATGCGGTTACCAGTGGGTTACCATATACACCCTGGTTGGTCATGTTGCGGTCGTTCTGGATAATGTAGCTTGCACCGGCGTCAACAGTCAGCTTGTCGTTGAGCATCTTGGCTGTGTTGCGGATGGTGAAGTTGTAACGGTTGTACTCGTTGTTGGGGATTACACCGCCTGAGTTGAGGGCACTGGCAGAAACATAGGTCTGGTTCTTCTCAGTACCGGTAGAGAGGGTGAAAGCCTCGGTAGTGACAACACCTGTCTTGAAGTAGTTGTCTACGGGGTCATAGCCACGATAGTTGGTCTCGTTGAGCTTGGCACCCCAGCTGTAAGACTCACCACCGGCGTCGCGCAGTGTGCTGCCTGTACCGTAAGCGTTCTGGAAGTCGGGAGTACGGAAAACTGAAGAGAACTCAGTGGTCTGGCTTACAGTGACCTCGGTCTTGCCTTCCTTACCCTTCTTGGTGGTGATAACGATGGCACCGTTAGAAGCGCGGTTACCGTAAAGAGCGGCAGCGGCAGCACCGGTAAGCACTGACATAGACTCGATATCCTCGGGGTTGATGTCGGCGATAGCCTCGGTAGTACCGTTAGAACCGAAACCAGAGTCACCGTCGGAGCCGAGGTTGAACATTGGAATACCGTCAATCACATAGAGCACGTTGCTTGACTGCTCGATTGAACGTGTACCACGCATCACAACCTTAGAGGCACTACCTGCACCGGCAGAGCTGGCGTTGATGTTCACACCGGCAACCTTACCGTTGAGGGAGTTGATGAAGTTGGCATCCTTGTTGGTGAGGAGGTCTTCACCGCTCACCTGCTGTACGTTGTAGCTCAGAGCCTTCTCAGCACGCTTGATACCGAGGGCGGTAACCACAACTTCGTTGAGTTCCTTGGCACCAGAAGCCATGCTGATAGCATAGTTGTCCTTACCTGTTACCTTGAGGGTCTTGTCGGCATAGCCGATGTAGGTAATCTCGAGCTCTGCGCCTTCGGTGGTGTTGAGCACGAAGTTACCGTCTACATCAGAGATTACGGCATTCTGAGTGCCCTTCTCCTTGATGGTGGCGCCGATGATGGGCTCACCGTTCTCGTCGGTGATAGTACCGGTTACCTTTTTCTTGGGATTGTTGACCTTGGCGGTAGCCACGGTCTTACCCTGCTTCTTTGAAACGACGATGTTCTTACCCTTAATCTCGTAAGAAACACTCTGGCCACGGAGGATCTGCTCCACAGCCTGCTTGACATCCTTCGCGTTAACGCTGACTACCTTGGCGGTATTCACGTCAGCTGACTCAAACACGAACGAATATCCACTCTTTTGTCTCAATTCTGTCATTGCTTTCTCTACAGTGACTCCCTTGAGCTGCATCTGCAAGCTCTGTGCGAGGGCACTGAGGTTCATGCACAACAGAAACGCGCCTACCAAGAGGCCTTTTTTTCTGATATTCATTACTGTACTAAATTAGATAATTATATTTATTAACTCTTATTCGTAGGTTTTTGTTTACGTTGGCGGGGCTTGTTCCCTGGCCGCCATCAGGGCGAGCCCAGGCACAGTCTTTATGACCGTGGGGCTCGTGATGGGGTTCTTTTCTGTTCTGTTTTTGTTAGGTGCCTGAGGTTAAAGTTGTAAAAGTAAGTTATAAAGTCGGGGAGTGCCCTTAGTATATTATGTAAGTCTTTCCTTGCAGTTTGTATCTGATGCGCCCGGTAGCAGAGAGGGCGTCGAGAATCTGAGTGAGCGTCTGCTCGTCGCGGTTAAAGGTAGCATAGAAGCTGAGAGTGGCGAGCTGCCTGTCAGCAATCACGATGCGCTGGTGGTAACTGCGGGAGAGCGTAAGGGCTATCTCGCGCAGGGTGGTGTCATGGAACATCAGTACTCCCCGGGTCCACTGGCGTGACGTTTGGGCGACGGAAGACTGGATGGTCATGTTCTTGGAGCCTTTCTCAAAGACGGCACACTCGTTGGGTTGCAACTGGTATTCACGGTTGGCAGAGTCGGCATGGCTGCCTAAGGCTACGCGACCTTCGACGAGAGTGACCATAGCATTAGGGTCGACGGGGTAGTCGCGGAAGTCAAACTTGGTACCGAGCACGCGCAGCTTGAGAGCGCTGGAGTTGACGTGGAAGGGGAGATTCTCGTTGTGGGCAACCTCGAAATAGCCTTCACCCTCGAGTTTCACATTGCGCTCGCGTACACCGAAACCCTGTGAGTAGGTGATACGCGAACCGGCATTGAGCCAAACCTGTGTGCCATCGGGGAGGGTCATACGGGTAGTGGAACCTAAAGGGGCTTCGACGCTGATGTCGGCGAAGCGAGACTCTACCATATCCTGTCCCTTTATATAAAAGAGGTAAGAGAAGACGCCCACGGTGACAAGAAGGATGGCGGCGTAGCGCATCATATACATCACGCGGCGATGGCGACGCTGACGCTGATGGGCATGCACGCACTCCATAAACTTTTTGTAGGCAAGCACTTTGTCATATTTGGCCAGCTGCTCCATATTGGGAATGGACATCCAGATAGTGTGAAGCTGTCTGAACAGGCGGGAGTTGGCTTCGTTGGCATCGCGCCACAACACGAGTTCAGCGACCTCCTCAGCACTGAGGTTGTCACTGAAATAGCCTACCATCAAGTCGTAAAAATGTTCGTCTTGCACGTCGTTGTCGATTTGATATACATCAATAAGACGAAAAAAAACTTAAATGGGGTAGTCAAAAATGCGATTTTTTTCAAAAAAAATTAATTTTCCACCATTTCCGCCACTATTTTTAGCCAAAATTAGCACTTTGGGGGTGAAAGACAGGCGATTTACACAAGGAATATGGACCAGGCAGATGATGCTGACACTTTATTACATCATGTTTACCACTACACCTTATTATATATATAGGACATACAGATTATATATATAGACATACTGCTCCATAAAAAATAAATACAAAAAGCCTCGGCGTCTTCTGAAGGCTCCGCCTTTGTGGCGATAGACGCAGCCGTCAGCCGGAAAACAAGTTTTCCTTCGTGCCGCCAGCGCCATCACCACCGTCATGCACAGCATGACATCAGAAGACGTCAAGGAACAAAAAGCGGCCTGCGGCCGTAAAAAAAGTCCGGCTTACGCCGGTAAAAAAAACAATATCTGGGAGGAGGCCCCTCGACAGCTCCCAAAAGCCCCTCTCTAACTCTCCCCAAGGGGAGAGAAAGCCAAAGCACCCCAGGTTAACGCATTAAGATAGAACTCCTTTCCCTAAGGCAAGGCTGGGATGTGTCCCATATTAAACTTGTTCCACTTGGTGAAGGTTGGAATGCCCCCCTATTAAACTCAATCCCCTTGAAGAAGGTTGAAATGTTTGACGCTGAGCTCCTTCCCCTTGGGGAAGGCTGGGATGGGGCTTATCCTTGGCAACTCTGTAGGAGTTGCGATTAGCCATAGGCGTTACTCCAATGAAAACCCATCGCTACCTATATGTAGGGGAATAATCCAACTGAGTATAACGCCTACGGCTAAACGCAACTCTTACAGAGTAGCAAATATAGTGGGCGCTGGCACCCAGGGTAGAGGCGCAGCACGCCTCAACCCTGGGCTATGAAAACGCAACTCCTACAGAGTTGCCAAGGGTGCGTACTATCCACAATGGACTAACCATGCATGACGCATGTATGCGAACCATCCACAATTGGATAACCATGCATAACCCGTCGGTGCACGCCATCCACAATAAATGAAAATCCACAAGCAGCGGCAACTCTGAAGGAGTTGCGATTCCCCAGCCCAGGGTTGCGGGCAAAGCACGCTACCCTGGGTATCATCCAATCTATTCATAGCTACTCTGTAAGAGTTGCGATTAGCCGTAGGCGTTACTCGCAGTTGATATTTTGCCGTTTCACAAAAGGGCAATTAACCAACCCACCACGGGCAAACGCGTTGGGATAGAACTCCTTCCCCTTGGGAGGGCACTGAAAAACTAAAACCCACTATCAAATTGAAAGTTGATGACGGAGAAATAGCTGTTTTACCCTTTATTATCTGTCTATTTTAGCCTTATTTTAGGCGATTTGCAGAAAGAGAAGTTACAAATCGTAAGCATTTTCCGTTTTGGTCATAAAAAAAGGGGACTTTTTCAGTGCCTCCCCTTGGGGAAGGTTGGGATGGGGTTTCTTGTGTATTATGTTTTCTCCATTTCTCTTTGGGAATATCGTTACTCGCAGCAGGATATTTATCTGTATTAATACTATTTTCTAATCTCCGTAGCCACCAGGCGAATGGTTACATAAGTTGAGCCATAACCGTCGCTGACGAACAAGCCTCTTGCCCACGGATAGAGTGTCCACTGGGGTGATTCATAGTGACCGCCTTTGGTCACATGAGTGTGTTCTCCTGGCGGACATTTGTAGTCTTTCTTACCGTTGGGGGTGACCGGTCGGTCGGGCGAATAGGTGTTATAGGGGTCATAGCACATCTCTGCGAGTCCGCCCGACATGTCGTAGAGTCCCAGACCGTTGGGTTTCTTGCATCCCATGTGATATGACTTTTTTTCTTCCCCTTCCAGGTTATCTTTATACACTGCCACCTCATTGGCATTGTTGCTGCCGCTGAATCGGTAGGGAGCCTTAGGCTTACCCTCAATGGCAGCATATTCCCATTCGGCCTCGGTGGGCAGACGGAACTCCTGACCGCAGTAGGCATTTAGGCGTTCCAGAAATGTCTGGATGTCTTTGCACGATATGCCGCATGTGTAATTATCCGTCCCCATAGGGTTTGTCCCCATAGGGTTCTTGGTGTAATACTCATAGGTGCCATCCCACCAGTTGTCATTCATGAAGGCGTCCCATAGAGCTTCGCTCAATTCGTATTTGCAGATATAATAGCTATCGAGCGTTATCTCTCTCTCGGGTTCTTTGTTGAATCTTACCGTGTCACATCCGGCGGTGAAGGTGCCGCCCTTGACATACACCATATCCCCCAGCAGCTTGTTGACCAGACGCTTGCGGTGGGCGTCCATGTCAAATCTCTCTCTGGGGCTTGGCGTGCGCTGCGGCTTTTTGTGCCTGACGGTCGTGGCCGGTTTCTTCTTGACAGCTGCGCCCGAAGTCTTTGGTCTTATGATGCCTTGGGCCGAAGCTGCTGTCAGGGCTGCTAAAGCAATGATAATTATAAGCAGTCTTCTCATAATCTTATGTATTATAGGGTTTCCAACACGCGCTTGAGCACCACCTCGGCGCTTATCTCGCGGTTGGCGGCTTCGGGGATGACGAGCGAGTGGTCGCTCTCTATCACGTCGTCGGTGACGATGAGGCCACGTCTTACGGGCAGACAGTGCATGAAGTATCCGTCATGAGTCCAGCTCATGTGCTCCGAGTCGATGGTCCACGACATATCCTTGCAGAGTATCTTGCCATAGTCGTCCTTGCAGCTCACGCCGGGGCAGCTCCAGTTCTTGGCATACACGAAGTCGGCGCCTTCGAGCGCGCGGCGCTGGTCATACTCCACATGGGCGTTGCCCACAAACTTCTCGTCCAGCTCGTAGCCCTTGGGATGGGTCACCACCAGGTCTACATCGGCAGCGTTCATCCATTGAGCAAAGCTGTTGGGCACAGCCTGTGGCAGCGCACGGCAGTGGGGAGCCCAGGTGAGCACCACCTTGGGACGCTCCGTCTTGCGGTGCTCGTCGATGGTGATGAGGTCGGCAAAGGCCTGGAGCGGATGCACCGTGGCAGTCTCCATAGCCACAATGGGGCGGCCGCTGTAGCGCACAAACTGGTTGACGATGGTCTCGGCATAGTCGAAGTCACGGTCTTTGAGCCCGGCAAACGAGCGCACGGCGATGATGTCACAGTAGCTTGCCATCACGGGGATGGCTTCGAGCAGATGCTCGCTCTTGTCGCCGTCCATGATTACGCCACGCTCGGTCTCCAGCTTCCATGCGCCGGCATTGACGTCGAGTACTATCACGTTCATACCCAGGTTCATGGCTGCCTTCTGGGTAGAGAGGCGTGTGCGCAGACTGTTGTTGAAGAATATCATCAGCAGAGTCTTGTTCTTGCCCAATTCCTGAAAGGCAAAGCGGTCGCGCTTTACCTCCTGTGCCTCGGCGAGCGCCTGACGGAGGTCGCCCAGGTCTTCTACATTGAAAAATGTCTTCATCTCTTTCTTCCTTTATTTGATTTGTCAGCGCCGGACAAATAGCCGATGCCGGCATCGATTGTGTGCGGGATGCTGTTGATGTCACAAAAATACGCAAAAAACCTGACATGCACCGCCCTTTTTCCCATTTTTTTGCCTGCCATCACTGCCACGCCTTGCCATATCACCGCTACGGCGGGGTTTCACGTTGCCATTGCCCTAAACCAGAGAGAGGGACCCGCACTTGGCGGCATCCCTCTCTTTGCAGCTATAGTCTCGATAGCCTGGGGCGTGGCCAGACTCTTTAGGGTTACAGTTTTACCACCTTTCGCATATTTTTAGCCGCACCCCATCCAACGCCAACGGCGGAGCCAGACATCCGTTGATGTCCTGCTCCGCCGTGGAAAATTTTTCTGGGTCGTCTGTACGGTTAACGTGCCATAACCTTGTAGGCGCGGCCACCGGCCTTGACGATGTAAACCTGTCCGGCAGCGAGGGTCAGCGTGTTGGCGCCAGCCTTGCCGCTCAGAGTCTGCTTGTTGCATCCGTCGAGGGTGAAGACATAGATGGGGGCAGCCTGCGCCAGCGTCACGGTCACGGTGTTACCGCTTATGCTTACCTTGGGGTCGCCGTTGGCTACCACGTTGTCATCGATGCCTGTATCGATGCTCAGGTCGGCATAGACAATGGGTGATGTGCCTGAGATTACCTCGCCACCCACGTCGTTGTGACGCCATCCTGTCACCTGGTAACCATACTTCTTGTTTTCCTCGAGACCAGAGAAGTTGTAAGAGGTGGTCTTGCCGTCGGTGAGTTTCACCAGGTCATACTTCACGGTGATGATGTCGCCCTTGTAGAGACCCTGGCTTACAGTAACCTCATCGATGAAGAACTTCTTGAGTTTTTTATCCTCAAATGAGAGCATGGTCTCAGAGTCGCCGTCGTTCATCTCCCACTCTTCATCGATATTGCCATCTTGGTCGAAGGTTGCCGTGTGCATGTTCAGTTGGCCGTCTACCATATATCCCACGTGGTATACGTTGAGGGCGTCGCCGGCATTTCCTTTGGCCTTGAGGTGTATTTTGTACTTGCCGCCGTTGGCCGACAGGTTCATGATGGGCGAGTGCAGATAAGACATGTTCATGGGGAAGCGTCCTGCATCGGCACCTATCATGCCTTTGGCCATCAGTACATTGCGCCCGCTCCAACCTGTGCAGTCTGTATACTTGTCCAGGTCCTCCGAGTTGATGCTGATGGGAAGCATCCAGGTGCCCTCGGTAGTCTTGGAGAACTGGTCGTCAAGGCGCTTGTCTATCTTGGTTTCCTCAACCACGTCGAAGCGGTAGGGCTGTACATAGTAGCCCAGCGCCTTGGGCAGATACTCCCAGTTGGCGGTGTACGAGGTACTCTTGATGTTGCTGGCGGGCAGGGTGTTGACACTCAGGAAACCATCGACATACATGATGGCCGACATGTCAGAAACCTCGCTGCCATTCTTTGCCTTTACATAGTAGTAATAGACCTTCTCGGCATCCAGGTCGGTGGGAACGATCCATGTACCCTCGACCTCCTTGTCGCGCATCACGTATACGGGGGCCTTGTATTCATACTGTATGGAGTTGATGGCGATGTCGCCCACGTTGTGGCTGTCGTCCTTGACAATCTCAAAGACCACCTTGCCGATGTTGGAGCGGATTCCGCCGAAAGCATCCTCCAGGTCAAAATCTTCCTTGATGTAGAAATAGTAAGCCTCTACCTGACCCGAACTGATCATGTCGCCGGCCTTGTCGTAGAGAGTCACCTTGAAACGGCTCGAGTTTTCCTTGGTGATGCCCTGCGCATTGATGAGGTTGGCTTTGAAGATACATCTGGAGAGGTTGCCGCCCACCATGAGGGAGGTAGACACCTTGTCGTCGTTGGCGTCCAGCACGATGTGGTCGCGGTCGTTGTAGTAGACCACGTCGGTGGTGCCGTTCTTGGAGATGTCAACGCTGAAACCGGCAGGAATGTTGGGGTTGGCTGTGTTGATTTTGCCGCCACTGTGGTTCACGTTGGCAAAGGTCTCGTTGAATTTCATCATGTTGTCGCCCAGAGTGTAGAGGCTGAACAGATAGGTGTCGGCGCCGGCGTTTTCCCACGTGGCTTTGAACTGGGTGCCCAGATAGTTGTCGGGGAAACCGATGGTGGGTGGGTTTACGGCAGCATACGCCGATGCCACTGTTGTGGCCAACAGTGATAGGATGAAGTAGATTTTCTTCATTTTGTAGGTTTATTTATATAGCTCCCGTATGAATAAAACTGCGCCCCGAGCCGGGAGAAATAACAACAGGGCGAAGCCGAATCTCTCTTTCCGAGCGCAAAATTATAAAAAAAATGACGAAAGTCAACACAAAAACTATGTTTTTTGTACTTTTCGTGGTGAAAAATGGCAAAATGATAATCCCGTCCACATACCTCGCCATACCTCCTGGGGCCCCTCTCCAGCCCTCCACAAGGGGCGAGAACTCCTTCCTGCTGCGTTTGAGGCGGTTGAATGAAGCTCCTTCCTCTTGGGGAAGGTTGGGATGGGGCTTGTAGTGGTTTGGATGGGCCTTTGGTGGAACTCCTTCCCCTTGGGAGGGCACTGAAAAAGTCCCCCATCCCCTGCAAATAGCTGGATAATAGATGGG
>OQWI01000629.1_pt1 | contig 16056 bp, 17 predicted proteins | sample 1691551 | NCBI WGS metagenome assembly OQWI01 (sample SAMN03418259, study PRJEB22391) | human gut metagenome | biome: human-gut; feature: organic feature; material: feces | host: Homo sapiens | place: Tanzania | collected 2013-01
TCTCCATGATGACGTTTTTGCCGTCGTTCACGTCCTTGGGCAGCAGCAAAATTTTGAGATTATTTTCCAGCTGCGCCACTTCCTGACTTTTTTCGCCGATCTCCTGCTGTACCATTTCCTTAAAGTCCGGATCAAGGGCCTCGCCCTCGAGCAGGGCTTTGGCCTGAGCAAGATGATCCTGCGCCGTGATCAGGGCCTGATAGGCCTGCACCACAGGTTCTGCCTCGTGATACTCCTGCATCAAGCGGCGGAACAGTGCGGGATCTGCCGCTGTTTCCGGCTGGTTCAGGCGGATGGAAAGTTCTTCAAACCGGTGGCTGACAGCCTCCATTTGGGAAAGCAGTCTTGACATACTGTGCAGTTCTCCTTACATGACCCAATGGTTACTCGGCAGCGCCGGGCTTGAGCACTTTCTTGATGTTTTTTTCAATTTTCGCGCGGGGCAGCATGACCTCACGGCCGCAGCCCGTGCAGCGGATCTTGAAATCCATGCCGACCCGGAGCACCTCGAAGCTGGAAGCTCCGCACGGGTGTTTTTTGCGGGTCTGGATGGTATCTCCCACTGCGATATCCATGTTTCTTTCCCTCCTGCCGCCCCTTTGCGGGGCAGTACCCTGTGCAGCAGGTTTCTATGCCGCACATACAGATATAGTATAAACCAAACTCGTATAAAATGCAATTGTCAGCGCATATGGTTTTACTGCCGCCGGGCAAAACGGCGGGTGCGCAAGACAAAAACAGCACAGAAAGAGGAATGAAGAATGATGCAGACTTATCGTACCGAAGGAAATTACCGCAGTGCAGACCGGCTTTCGGCTGCGGAGCTGCGGGCGGCCATGGCCAGCCGCGAAATTTTGCAGAGCACTGCACTGGCGTTCGACACGGCCCGCCAGCTGCGGTTCGAACTGGGCGGGGTGCGGGCCGTGATGCCTTTTGAGCAGTGTGCCGACGGAGCCGAGACGGGCAGTGTGCGGGACATTGCCGTGCTCACGCGGGTGGGGCGGCCCACCTGTTTCGTCATCGAAGAGCTGGACACCGATGAGGCCGGCCAGCCCTGCTACCGGCTCTCCCGCGCCGAGGCGCAGCGGATGTGCAAGGCAGACTACCTCGACACCCTCCGCCCCGGCGACATCCTGCCCTGCACCGTGACCCACATCGAACCGTTCGGAGCTTTCTGCGACGTAGGATGCGGCATCAGCGCCCTGCTGCCCATCGACTGCATGTCGGTCAGCCGCATCTCCTCCCCCGCCGACCGGGTCAGCGTGGGGCAGCAGATCCTGTGCGTCATCAAGAGCCGGGATGTGCAGGGACGGTTCGTCCTGACCATCCGGGAGCTACTGGGCACCTGGGCCGAGAACGCCGCCGGTTTTACCGTGGGCGAAACGGTGGTGGGCATCGTGCGCAGCGTGGAAGAATACGGAACCTTCATCGAGATCGCACCGAATCTGGCCGGGCTGGCCGAGAGCTGCCAGGATCTTCACCCCGGCCAGGCTGTGAGTGTTTACATCAAGAACATCCTGCCGGAAAAAATGAAGATTAAGCTCGTCATCGTGAACCACAGCCTCGGCCAGAGCCACCGGTTCGAACTGCATTATTTCATCACCGAAGGCCACCTGGACCACTGGCTCTACTCCACGCCCGACAGCCCCAAGCGGATCGAGACTGATTTTTCGGTTGCGGCTTGCAATCCGGCGTAAAACCCTTTATACTATAAAGAGAAGATGATTTTCCGCAATCTGAAACTTGAGGGGGATGTGCAGAACGATGGCCGCTAACGACGCTTTTACCGCCGGTGTCCGCCCCGGCGGGCTGACCGACAGCACCGAGATCCGGTTGCTGCTGTGTTATCTCGTGAAGAATGCCGGGCCGATCACCCGCACGGAGATCGAAAACGCCCTGATGGAGGAAGCGCTGGTCAATTATTTTGAGATCGGCTCCTGCCTGGATGACATCACCCAGCAAAAGCTGGTCACTCTGACCGATGGGCGCTACACCATCACCGAAAAAGGGCGCAAGGTCGCGCAGGAGCTGGCCTATGACCTGCCCCGCAGTGTGCGGGAGCGCGCCGTAGCCGCCGTGCTGCGCAGCCAGACCTGGGCCCGCAAGGAGGCACAGTATGCGGCCCGCATCACCGAAAAGCCGGACGGTCACTGCACCATCCGCTGCACCATCAAAGCGCTGGATCAGGAGCTGTTCTGCCTGAACATCGGCACCCCCGACCGGCTCAGCGCCGACCTCGTGAAAAAGCAGTTCATTCTCAAGGGCAACGAGATCTACCAGATGCTCATCACCAAGCTCACCGAAGAGACGAACTGACCCCTGCAAGCAAAAATCGCCGCTGTTCCGGGAAGACCGGAAGGCGGCGGTTTTTCTTTTGCTCGTTTTTTTCGTTATTTCCAAAGCTCAGCAGCCACCAGCTCCAGCACACTGCCCGCGATGCAGCGGGCCTTGTCGGAGATGAGGAAGCAGTTTTCCAGCTCCTCGCGGCGGGGGTCTACATCGGCCACCTTGAAGCCCTTCGGCACCGGGTAGCCATCCCGCAGAAGGCCCCGCAGGATGCCGGAGATCTGCGTCGTGACGGGGACGGTCTCCCCTTCCGGCGTTTCGAGCAGGGCGATGGTCTCGCCAGCCTCCACAAAATCTGCGATGGCACGGCGATTCCGGAACACACCCGCGGCGGGCGAATGGATGACCCGCTCGGCCCCATAGCCGCCGATGACGCCCGGCACACCGGAGTTCGGCGCAGCAGAGCCTGCCCGGATGATGCGGCCCAGTTTGTGGCCGCGCTTGGTCTCCACCACGGCGTCCACGTCCTGCCCGGCAACAAAGCCTGGGCCAAGGGCAATGGTCAGGAAGCCATTGTTGAAGGGCTGCGTGCCGTCCGTATTAAAGAATTGGAACAGGCGCAGTCTGTCTGGGCGCAGAGCGCTGTTCCGGTGCTCATTGACCCGGAGGGAGCCTGTATTGCCCGGGCAAAGCCGGCGGTCGTAGTGGACGCCATTCTGGCTAAGCGCAACCTTGGCACCCGCCGGGATATGGCACCGCTGACCATCGCCCTTGGCCCCGGCTTTGTGGCCGGGCGGGATGTGGATGCCGTGGTGGAAACCAAGCGCGGCCACCGGCTGGGCCGAATCATCCGGGAGGGAAGTGCTATCCCCAATACCGGCATCCCTGGCGTCATCGGCGGGTACGGTGCAGAGCGGGTGATCCATGCACAGGCTGCCGGTGTTTTTATGAACGCGCGTAAAATCGGCGATTTAGTAGAGAAGGGCGAGACTATCGCTACCATCCGCACCCCGGATGGGGCAGAGACCCCGGTCACAGCACAGATCCCCGGTATTCTGCGCGGACTGCTGCGCAGCGGCTATCCGGTCACGCCGGGCTTTAAGATCGCAGATATCGACCCCCGGAGGGAGGAACTTTCCAACTGCTTTCTGATCTCGGATAAATCCCGCTGCATTGCCGGCAGTGTACTGGAGCTTGTCTGTGCGCAGGTGTGGCAGTAAAACTTGTATAACAAAATAACCCCTGCCGTATTTGCAGACCCTTCTTGCAAAACGGCAGGGGTTTTATGGTTCTATGTTAGTTGCGGTAGCAGCGATCCTGCCCTACAAGCCAGTTTTCGCACAGGCGCTGGGCTTCCTCAAGACTGCGGCTCTCACAGTCAAAGAATGCGCCGCGCATAGAGCAGTAGGAGTAGTGCACCTTAGGAACACCGTTGCCATCCTTGAAGCGCTCGTATCGTTCTTCACCGGGCATCAGAAAAAGCTGTTCCATGGTTCCTTCTCCTTTGTGTTCAAGCAGTCCAAACGGCCGCCCGGGCGGCGGCACACAACGCTTGTTATTGTATCACGATGGAGAAAGGTTTGCCATTGTCTTTTTATCCAAAGATACGCCGCTTTTTTCTCTGCGGTTGTGGCGAAGAAGGACTTGACAAATCATTCATGCAAACTGCGTTCCTTTTCCAATGCAGCTTTCATGCCGTGGATACGCCCCAGCGCATAGGAGAGCATTGCTGCGCACAACAGGTTCAGCCAGCCGTACCGGAACTGGTTCAGAGAGTTCGTTATGCCAAGGATCAGGTTTGCCAAGCAAATCAGGGAAAGCATACGGTCGATGCGGCTCAAGTGCGTCAGGCGGGAGTCGATATCCGAGAGCAATTCAAAGCTGCCAAGCTCCGCTTTCCGCCGGAAGTACACCCAGTTGACACAGCCACCGATATATTCCGCACCCAGTTCCTTTACAAAAGCACGGTAATCGCTGCTAGGGTTCATTTCCAAGCGGATGATATACTCGCCCGGTTCGCAGCGCACAAAGGTATAAAAGGAAAAACCGGTGTTGTCCAGCACCCAGCCCTCCTGTGCCATCTCATTCAGCCAGCGCTCTTCTTTTTCAAAATCCCACACAAAGAAAAGCTTGAAAACGGTTTTCTTTTCCTTCATAAGGCTTCCTCCTTCAGGATGCTCTCACCATTGGCCACAAGCTGCTGCAAGCGGGCAAGCTCGTGCTTTAAGATCTGAACGCCCTCTGCAGTAAGCTGGTATTCCTTTTTGCGGCTGCCGCTTTCGGCGGGCAGGGGACGGATCCAGCCTTTTTCGCACAGAGAGGTCAATGCACCATACAATGTCCCGGCGGCAAGATGGACTCTGCCCGCGGAAAGCTGCTCCGTCTGCTGCATGATGCCATAGCCGTGTTGCGGATGGTAAAGAGACAACAGGATATAATAGGTCGATTCTGTCAATGCAAGGTTTTCCATACTGAAATACTCCATGGATTCTATCGGATGTCTTTATATCGCCAACCGATATATCGTGCTTAAAGTATATCGTCTCCCGATATACTTTGTCAAGCGTTTTCAGAAAAAAGCCATCAAAAAGCTTTAAAACACAGTTCGTATGGAAAAACCGATGGAACACGAGAAAATATTTTGTGCACTTTTCATAGTTTTCTTCTGCAGATTTTGGTGGTACAATATAGTCATCAAATTCTGCAATTCGGGAGGAGCTCCATGGCGGAAAAGTGTATTGAACTGGATAGTGTAGAGATCGCAGCGGCTGTTTTTGGCAACTGTGACCGGAACATTCGCTTATTGGAAAAAGAGTTTTCTGTTACCGCTGTTTGCCGCGGCACACAGCTGCGCATTTCCGGCGAGCCTGCCAATGTGGCGGCAGCGAACCGCGCCGTGGAGGGAATGCTTCTTCTGATCGAGAACCGCACCCCGCTGGAAGATCAGACTGTGCACTATTGCATCAGTCTGGCGCATGATGGTGCGGAGAAGCGGGTAAAGGAACTGACCGAGGATTTTGTCACCGTTACGGTCAAGGGGCGTCCGATCCGCCCCAAAACACTGGGACAGAAGGAGTACCTGAACGCCATCCGCTCCAATGCCATTACCTTTGGTGTCGGCCCGGCGGGTACCGGCAAGACCTATTTGGCCGTTGCCATGGCGGTAAAGGCTTTCAAGGCAAAGGAAGTATCCCGCATCATCCTGACCCGCCCGGCGGTGGAGGCAGGCGAGAAGCTGGGCTTTCTGCCCGGTGACCTGCAGCAGAAGGTAGACCCCTATCTGCGGCCGCTGTACGACGGTCTGTTTGATATGCTGGGCGCAGAGACCTACGAGCGTCTGGTGGAAAAGCAAATCATCGAGGTGGCTCCGCTGGCCTATATGCGCGGGCGCACACTGGATGATTCCTTTATCATTCTGGACGAGGCGCAGAACACCACCCCGGAGCAGATGAAAATGTTCCTTACCCGTATGGGTGTGGGCTCTAAGGTGGTCGTTACCGGCGATGTGACCCAGATCGATCTGCCGGGCAGCACCCGCAGCGGTCTGGTGGACGCGCTGAAGGTGCTGAAGGACGTGAACGGCATTGCCCAGTGCTACTTTACCGATAAGGACGTTGTACGCCACCGGCTGGTGCAGGAGATCGTAAAGGCTTACGAGCGCGCAGCGCATCCGGCTGCCGAAGCAGAAAATAAAGAAAACAAAAAGAATTTTAAATAACCCTTTGAAAGGAGTGGACCGATATGTCCAACAAAGTTTTGATCACCAACTCCCAGAAAGCTGTCAAGGTGCCCTCCGGGCTTCGCATCCTCATCCGCCGCGCCTGCAACGCTGTGTTGGAGTATGAACATTTCGACCGTCCTGCAGAGATCAGCGTTACCTTTGTGGACAACGCTGCCATTGCCGAGCTGAACAACCAGTACCGCAACAAGCCCATGCCCACCGATGTGCTGAGCTTTCCTCTGGGGGAAAACGGCAAGTATGATATCGACGAAAATAACGGCTGCATGATGCTGGGCGATATCGTCATCAGCATGGAGCGCGCCATGGAGCAGGCCAATCTGTATGGGCATCCGCTGCAGCGGGAGGTGGCCTTTCTGACTGTTCACTCCATGCTGCATCTGCTGGGCTACGACCACGAAAACGGTGGTCTGGAGGCCATGCGTATGCGCGAAAAAGAGGAGGCCGTGCTGCTGCAGCTGGGTCTGCCCCGCACGGTCAGCTACACGGAATAATATCCATTCATTGCAACAGAACATAAAAACAAGACAGGAGTTCGCTTTGAGTACTACAACACCCGTTCAGGAGCATTACGACACCTCCTCTGTATTCGTTGCTGTCATCGGACGGCCGAACGTGGGCAAATCCAGCCTGACGAACCTCTTGGTCGGCGAAAAGGTGGCTATCGTCACCTCTAAGCCCCAGACCACCCGCACCCGCATTACCGGCGTGATCACACGGGGGCCGCTGCAATATGTGCTGCTGGATACCCCCGGTGTGCACAAAGCCCACAACAAGCTGGGCAAGCGCATGGATAAGACCGCCAGCGATTCCATTGCGGATGTGGATGTTTCCATGATGCTGTTTGAGCCCTACGGTGCGCTGAACGAATCCGAGATGGTATTGGTGGAGGCATTGCAGCGCAGCGGTCCGGCCATTGCGGTCATCAATAAGACCGACCTTGTGAAAGACCCTGCCGATTTGGAAGCCCGCAAGGCAGAGCTGAAAGCACTGGGCGTGTTTGATGCAATCTACACCATCAGTGTGCGCAATAAAGAGGGCAGTGAGGAACTGTTCGATGCTCTGAGCCGCTACGCCGTGGAAGGCCCCCATTACTTTGATGATGACGCCTATACCGATATGCCCGAAAAAGAGCTGGTGGCCGAGGTCATCCGCGAAAAGGCACTGCTTTTTATGCGGGACGAGATCCCGCACGGCATTGCAGTAGTGGTGGAGCGCTTCAAGGAGCGCCCGGGCACAGACCTGATCGACATTGATGTGAACATCTACTGCGAGCGGGAGAGCCACAAGGGCATGGTCATCGGCAAGGGCGGTGCGATGCTTAAAAAGATCGCCAGTGCTGCCCGCGCCGACTGCGAAGAATTTCTGGGCTGCCGGGTCAACCTGCAGTGCTGGGTCAAGGTAAAATCCGACTGGCGGGATAACGAATTTTTGCTGAACAATTTCGGCTTCAAGCAGAATCCTTCCAACCGCTGAGTGCTGCCAAAGCAGGACAGTTTTCCCTTGTATGCTGTGCTAGAATCAGGCTGACACTATAAACAGGCGTAGCCTTTGCACACAGGAAAGGGAAGGAGTGCTGAAGATGGATGCTGCCGCAAGCTGGCAGGCCTTTGCCTGCACGGGGAATATTCTCCGTTATCTCGATTACAAACAACTGGTGCAGCTGCCCGCCGAGCATCCGGCAGGAGAAACGGACGATGGAACCATTTGTGACCATGGGTCTGGTACTGAAGGAGACCCGTTATAGAGAAGCAGATCGTATTCTGACGATCCTGACCCCGAAGCTGGGCGTGATCACGGCAATGGCTGCCAACAGCCTGCGGCTGAAAAGCAAGTTGTTCAGTGCCTGCGGGCTGTTCTGCTATTCAGAGTTTACACTGGTGCCTGGACGCAATATGTATACCGTGCGGGAAGCCGAGGTGCAGAACATCTTCCACGGCATTTCCTCCTCCATTGAAGCGGTAAGCCTTGCCATGTATCTTACCGAGCTGGCCGCTGCGCTTTCGCCTACCGGAGAGGAAGCTGCCCGGGAGCTGCGGCTTGTGCTGAACAGCCTATATATGATCAGCGAGCACCGCACCGACCTGCGGGTGATCAAGGCGGTATTTGAGCTGCGCACCATGAGCGAGTGCGGCTTTATGCCGCAGATTGTCTGCTGCCGGGACTGCGGCACTTACGACGAAGGAGATGCCTTTTATCTGGACGCGCAGGAAGGGCATCTGCTCTGTGCGTCCTGTGCGGCAAAGGCAGGCAAGAACTGCAATCTGGACAAGGCTGCGCTGTTTGCCCTGCGCCACATCTGCTTGGTAGAGGACAAAAAAATATTTGCATTCAAGATCTCTGTGGGCAGTCTGGCAAAGCTTGCCGCAGTGGCTGAAAACTATGCCCTGACGCATCTGGATAAGCCGCTGAGGAGCTATGCTTTTTTGAAAAGTGTGCTGCCCTGACCAAAAAGGAACAGTATGGAAACAAGCTACTTAAAAACATTAGAACTGGATAAGATCATTGCCCGTGCAGCGGAGGGCTGCGTGTGCAAGGAAGCCCGTGCCATGCTGCTGGCCATTGAGCCGCAGTGCGACCCGGACGAGGTGCGCTACGCGCTGGAACAGACGGATGCCATCAACACCCTGCTGATCAAAAACGGATCGCCGCGCTTTGGCGGGGTAGAGGGGGTCAGCCAACTTGCCGCCCGTGCCGTAAAGGGCGGTGTGCTTTCTATGGGCGAGCTGCTGATGGTGGCCGGTGCGCTGCGTAATTTTCAGCACCTGACCAGCTGGTACGGCTCCTCTGAGCACGATGCTCTGCCGACCGATGATCTGTTTTACGCGCTGGCACCAGAACCGGGCCTTGAGCAGCAGATCTCCAGCGCCATTCTGGCACCGGATGCCATGGCAGATACAGCCTCCCGCACGCTGGCAGAGCTGCGCAAGAAGATCCGCGCCACTGAAAACAGCATCCGCGACCGGCTGGAAAGCATGGTACGCAACATGGACACCTCCAAATACCTGCAGGAGAGCGTGGTTTCTATGCGCAACGGCCGGTATGTTGTGCCGGTCAAGAGCGAGTACCGCGGCGAGGTGAACGGCATCATCCATGATGTATCCTCTACGGGCGCTACGGTGTTCGTGGAGCCGCAGGCTGTGGTGGAAGCCAATGCCCGCATCCTGCAGTACCGCGCACAGGAGGCACAGGAGATCGAGCGCATTCTGGTAGCCTTTACTGCACAGGTAGCCGCCATTGAGCCGCAGTTCCAGTACAGCTACAAGGCCATGCTGGAGATCGACATCCTGCTGGCGAAGGCGCGGCTTGCGCTGGAACTGAAAGCCTTCAAGCCTGCTGTGCGGACGGATTCTTCCTTTAATCTGATCCGCGCCCGCCACCCGCTGATCGACCCGCAGAAGTGCGTTCCTGTGGATATTGCACTGGGCGGGGAATACGATTCCCTGATCATCACCGGCCCGAACACCGGCGGTAAAACGGTCACCCTGAAAACTGCCGGTCTGCTGTGCGCCATGGCACAGTGCGGCTTTCTGATTCCGGCTGACGAGCGCAGCGAGATCTGCGTGTTTGATGAATTTCTGGTAGATATCGGCGATGAACAGAGCATTGAACAGAGCCTGTCCACCTTCTCCGGCCACATGAAAAAGATCACCGGCATTCTGGAGCTGGCCATGCCGCACACCCTTGTGCTGCTGGACGAGCTGGGCGCCGGTACCGACCCCGCCGAGGGTGCTGCGCTGGCAGTTGCCATCATTGAGGAGCTGCGCCGCCGTGGTGTTTTGCTGATGGCTACCACCCACTATGCGGAACTGAAAGTCTTTGCGCTGGAGACTAAGGGCGTGGTCAACGCCAGCTGCGAATTTGATCTGGAGACCCTGCGCCCCACCTATAAGCTGAGTGTGGGCGTACCGGGTAAATCCAACGCATTCCTGATCAGTGAAAAGCTGGGGATCCCCGGCCGTGTTATTGAGGCCGCTCAGCAGCATCTGTCTGCGGAGGACAAGCGTCTGGATGCGGTTCTGGGGCAGTTGGATGATCTGAAACTGCAACTGAAGGAAAGCCAGAACGAAGTGGAGCAGCTGCGCAACGAAGCCTCCCATCAGCTGGAAGCCGCCCGCAAAAAGCGGGATGAGCTGATCCAGCAGGGCGAAAACGAACTGGAAGCCGCCCGTGCCAAGGCGCGCACGCTGGCACAGCAGGTAGAAACGCAGGCCTACGCGCTGACCGACGAACTGCGCCAGCTGCAAAAGGACGAGCGCATGAGCGCCCAGCAGAAGGCGCAGCGCGCCCGCGAGATTGCCAAAAAGGAGACCGAAAAGCTGTTTGCCGGTACCGAGGTGGTGCATAACCCCGTCAAGGAGTTTGTGCCGCTGAAGGAGGTAAAGGTGGGGCAGGAGGTCTGCATTGCAGAACTGAACCAGCTGGCCACCGTTCTGGCACTGCCGGACAAAAACGGCGATGTGCTGGTGCGTGCCGGTATCATCAAGACTAAGGTACCCCTCAAGGGCCTGAAGCAACCGGAAAAGCTGGTGAAAGAACCCACTGTGCCCAAGACCAAGGCGCAGCAGCGGTATTCCCGCCTGACCGGCGATACCAACCGTCCTAATGGCAGGGTAGAGCGCGTGCAGCGCACCGCAAAAATGGAGTGCAATCTGCTGGGGCTTACGGTGGACGAGGCGCTGTCGGAGGTAGACTCCTTTATTGACCGCGCTATCCTGAACGGGCAGACGGTGGTTTATCTGATCCACGGCAACGGCACCGGCGCACTGCGCACTGCCATCCATAAGCATCTGCGCGGCAACCGCATGGTAAAAAGCTTCCGTCTTGGCCGTTACGGCGAAGGCGAAAGCGGCGTGACGGTTGTAGAACTGAAATAATCCGAGCAAAGACTGCCTTTTGAAAAATTGGCAGTCTTTTTTTGTTGCAGCGCAGGCAAAAGGCGAGTATACTCGTATTATGAATGTATAACGAACAGGAAGTAAAAGCCTTATGCCAACCAGTCATCGCAGACCCGCAAGTAAACATAGCAAACGTAAAACAAACCGACGCAAAGCGCAGCACCGACTTTTGCGCGGTCTGCTGCTGCTTTTTGCGGTGCTGATGCTCTGCTTCGGCCTGTTTCTATGGAAGGCGGCGCTGGAACTGAACGCACCCGCAGAACCTGCAGTCTCGGCCGAAGAGGATGATTTTCGCCCCGTGGTGGGCGACCCGCCGTACCGTGTGGCAATAGACGCCGGACATGGCGGCAGCGACCCGGGTGCAAGGGGAGTGGTTGAAGAAAAACAGATCACTGCAGCCACGGCTGCTGCGCTGCTTCAGTGGTTAGAAAAGGACCCCAATTACATCCCACTGCAAACACGGGAAAGCTTTGATGCCACCGCAACGCCTGCCCAGCGTGCAGCCGCCGCCAGTGCTCAAAGCCCGCAGCTACTGCTGTCCATCCACGGAAACTCCGCAGCCAACGGCTCTACGGCATCCGGGTTTGAGTGCTATCCTGCAGTGCCCGGGCGTACATGGCATCAGGAAAGTTTTTATTTCGCCCGGCTGCTGGCAGGTGGAATGCAGAGCATCGGCGCAAAGCTGCGCGGACGTGGGGGAGTGCGTTACATTTATTATCTGGAAAACGACCAGAAGCAGCTGGTGGAAAACACCTACACACAGGTGCGGCTTGAACGCAGCTTTACGCTGCTGGAGGATGTGGATTGTCCGGCAGTGTTGGCAGAGCAGTGCTTTGTGACAAACGCCGAGGATGTGGAGCGCTTTGGCAGCGAGGAGGGCTGCAAGACTGTGGCACGCATTTATTACGAAGCCATCTGTGCATACTTCGGCACAGAACCGCTGCCTGTAAAATGAGCATCGCATCACCAAAGCAGAAGAAGCGACACTGCTTATATAACATGACTGCTAACGTACCAGAACTGCCACCGCAAACATAAGTCGAACGCTTAAACATACTGGTAATACGTCCAGCGGCGTAGAAGCGGGCGTGCGCAAACTGAAAAGCATCCACAGAAGCTGCCGGAAATCTGACAGAAAGAGAGAAGGGCAGCTTCTCTTTTTTGATAATAGTTGTTTCGTATAATGCACGTTATGCGAAACTTAGGGGAGTGAAAAATGCCCATTTCCCGGATTTTTGGCGTTCCAGACCCGGCTGGCTCATTTTTGGGCTTGGTTCAGCGATTCTGCACACTTTGCACTTTTATCATATTTTATTGTTTTATTTATCTCACGCTTACAGATTGTTTCTGCGTTATGCGCTGCTGCATCGGTTCGTTAGTAATTCATTTTATTCCAGCAAGCATCTATGCGCTTGCTTTATAACATTTCATGTTGCGGCTGTGGTTGTTCATTTGTTTTTTTGTAGACATTACTTTGCGCATTTCCAGCAGATCGTTTCCATGGATGCTCCTGTATGTATGGATGCTGACTGCTTGTAATGTAAATTATAAAGACCCATGACGTTATCAGGTCAAGCCGTATCTCGCCATAGGTCCTTGAATCGTCTTATTAGATGTTTTGTGCGGGTTTAAGTATCGCTTGATAAATCGTCGTTTTTCTCATCAGATATTGCCGAGATATCTGCCCGGAAACCATCCTGTGCAGCGCCCTCAAAGGCTGCCATCGGGCCGGACGGCTCAGAAGCATCCTCTCCCGCCGGGGCGTTTTCGGCAGATGTCTCCCCTGCCGTTTCTGTTGTATCCAAGCTTGCTCTTGCAGCTTTTATGGGCAACACCTTGCCCAGTGGGTTTTCTTCAATGGCAGAGCGCACCTGAAATTCTTGCAGGTGCGTATAAATTTGTGTTGTTCCCACACTGCTGTGTCCCAGAAGCTGCTTGAGGGTAAGGATATCTACATTACCGGTCTGATACATCAGGGTCGCGGCTGTGTGGCGCAGCTTATGGGTGGAAAAGCCCTTCAGTCCGGCAGCCTTCATCGCGCCGGAGATCAGCTGTTCTACCCTGCGGTTCGAGATACGCTCCTTGCGCATCCGCGTAATAAATACCGCTTTTTCCTTGGGTGAAAGCCCCTCCATAGTATTACGCTTGCGCAGATACAGCTGCAATGCTTCCACGCAGGCATCATTCAGGTAGACCATGCGTTCCTTATGGCCTTTGCCGAACAGGCGGATCTGCCGCTGCTCTAAATCAATATCTCCAAGGTCCATACCAACCAGCTCTGCAAGACGCATACCGCAGTTGAGGAACAGCACCACCATGCAATAGTCCCGCTCCGGGAAATCGCTCTGTGTCTGGGTGCTCTCCAAAAGCGAGATGGACTGCTCTGCTGTCAGATACTTGGGCAATACTTTATCCTGTTTGGGCGGACGAATGGCCGCCGTAGGGTCCTCGGACAAGCGGTTGACCTGATTGACCAGATAATCATAAAAGCCGTGCAGGCTGGCCAGCCGCCGGGCGGTAGAGGATTTTTTGTTGCCGCACTCCCCGTTCAGAAAATACAGATACTCGTAGATGTCCTCTTTGGTTATGCTGCCCCAGAAGGCTGTATCCAGCCCCTTGGGGTCGATCTCTTTAAACTCTGCATCTATGGCCACAAGCCCGCGGCGGCGCTTCATAAAACGGCTGAAGGAGCGCAGGTCGCAGTAATAACTGAACGCCGTATTGGCGCTTTTGCCGGCGATCACCTCAAGGTACCGCACATATTCTACAATATCCGGGGCAGCGTCCTCAAAGGGAGCGTGCTTGCCGGGGTTTCTTTCGTCCAGATAGATCGACATAGGTTCCTCGTTTCATCACAGGCGGTCATTTTTCAGCGCGTTGATGGCATCTGCAATATACGCCGCACCGACCAGCTTCATACCGGGATAATCTGCGACATTCAGGTGTGCAAGGCTGTGCTTGGGGATGACCGCCCGCTCAAAGCCGATGCGCTCTGCCTCGTGCAGGCGCTGTTCCAGATTAGGCACGCTGCGCACTTCCCCGCCCAGACCTACTTCTCCGATGGCAATAAGCTTATCGCTGACCGGTCGGTCCAGCAGCGAAGAGACCATGCTCAGGCAGACTGCAAGGTCGCAGGCGGTATCCCGCAGCGCAATGCCGCCCACGATGTTGACGTAAACATCCAGATTGCCAAAGAAGTACCCTGCCCGTTTTTCCAGCACGGCGATCAAAAGGTTCATGCGGTTATAGTCGTATCCGCTGCAGGCGCGGCGGGGTGCCGGGAAATTCGTCTTGGTGGCAAGTGCCTGTATCTCGCTCAGGATGGGACGGCTGCCCTCCATGGTGCAGGCCACACAGTTGCCGGAAACTCCCAGCGGACGTCCCTCCAGAAGCATCTGGGAAGGGTTTTCGATCTCGGCAAGTCCTGTGCCGGTCATATCGAACATGCCAAGCTCATTGGTAGAACCGTAGCGGTTTTTGGCTGCCCGCAGAATACGGTACGGTAGCATCTTATCGCCCTCAAAGTAGAGCACCGTATCCACGATATGCTCCATGACCTTGGGGCCTGCAATCGCGCCATCCTTGTTCACGTGACCCACGATGAACATGGGGATCTCCTGCTTTTTTGCTACCGCCAGCAGCCGCGCAGCACTCTCCTTCACCTGACTGACCGTGCCCGACGAGGACGAAATGTCCATGCAGCGCATGGTCTGGATGGAGTCAATGACCACAAGATCCGGCTTTTCCTTTTCAATCAGTCCGCAGATCTCGTCTACGTCGTTTTCCGCTGCCAGAAAAATGTTGTCCTGCGGTACCTTCAGCCGCGCTGCCCGCAGCTTGACCTGCCGGACAGATTCCTCACCGGTGATATACAGCACGCTGTGCTGGTTGGAGATGGCCCCGCACAGCTGTAACAGCATGGTGGATTTGCCCACGCCCGGCTCACCGCTCAAAAGCACTACACCGCCCAGCACGATGCCGCCGCCCAATACGCGGTCCAGCTCCGAGATGCCGGTCAGGATGCGGCTTTTTTCCTCGGTAGTGCTGATCTCTGACAGCCGCCTGGCAGTCTGCATGGACATTTCGTCCTCGTCGGGCACGGTCTCGTTCATGGTGTTCCAGCTGCCGCAGCTGGGGCAGCGCCCCATCCAGCGGGGGCTTGTCTCTCCGCAATTGGAGCATACATAGACGGATTTCAGTTTCATGTCTGTCCCTCATTTGTTTATGGTCTTTTGCTATTGTAACACACTGCGCCAAAACCCGCAAGAAAAGGATGCTGATTACAGGCGGCTGCCCAGATACGAAAGCCCTGCCGCAGCGCCGCACAGCGGCAGCAGCACCACCATGGTCAGCAGATATTGTCCCAGCAGTGCCTGGACCCCAGGGCGGGCTTGTCCGCCGGGATGCTTACGAAAAGAATAAGCGTGGATACGGCTGCTGACCTGCAAAGCACAAGCCCCGAAAAAGCACAGACAACCGCTTGCCGCTGCCGCCGGCAGGCCTGTCCACAGCAGCGCCAGAAGTATCGTTTTCCACCCGCCTGCTGTGCAAAGTTGTACCATAAGCAGACCGCTGCCTAAGCCGTACAACATCATGCTGCCAAAGATCATTACAGGCCCAAGGGCAGAAAGCCCCAGCACCAGAAACAGGCTGACCACAAGGCCGAGTGTCAGGTATTCCATGCCAAAAAGCTGTACTGCCCCCTGCATACTGCCCGGCGCAAACAGCCCTTGCCACGTTTCCAGATAATACCGCAGAAGCTCTGCCTGCCGGGCATCACAGACGGCCTGCAATACACCGGCTGCCGTACACCCCAGCAGAAACGCTGCAGCCAGCAGCCAGCAATCCCTGGTGGCGTGCCGCTTTGCCGGGATGCAGGGCGCTTTTGACGGCAATTGCTGCACCGGTGTCGGCGGTTCCGGTGCAGTTGCCGGTACAGTCGGCAGAGCAGATTCCGCTTTCTGTACCGGCAGGCTGACCGTCTGCGGCAACAAAGGCAGGGTTTCTTCCGGGCTAGATTGTTCATAGATCCACATACACTGTTTTCCCCTCTGATGTATTCGATTTGCCAGATTGATCAACGAAGTGCATGCCTGCGGCTGCGGCAGTTTGCTGTGTGCACTGGCGGCAGCG
>OQWI01000630.1_pt1 | contig 16055 bp, 9 predicted proteins | sample 1691551 | NCBI WGS metagenome assembly OQWI01 (sample SAMN03418259, study PRJEB22391) | human gut metagenome | biome: human-gut; feature: organic feature; material: feces | host: Homo sapiens | place: Tanzania | collected 2013-01
TGTCGCCCCACATGCTGCTGTTGGCTGATGTATAGGCGGTCAAGCTTTTTTTACTTATCGAATATACACCCATTCCACCTCCATCCATACCTATATATATATTGTCGCCTTGCGATGCCACTGCCGTTACAAGGTCGTAAGGCAAGGTTTTTGCCTTTTCGCTAAGCGTGGCAAACAAGGCTCTTCTTGCTCCATACAATGTCAACCCATTGCGGTATGTACCTATCCACATATTGCCACCACGGTCTACAAACAGCGAGTATACGGCATCGCCACATATCTGGTCATTCTTCTCGTTTATATGTTGGTCAACACCATTGCGACGCACAACCACACCATATCCGTCAGTAGCAAACGCTACACCTTCGCCATAGTCGCATACAGCCTTCAGCGACATTGGCACATATTCGTCTACCAATTGTAATTTATTACCATTCAATGCAAATACATGAGCCGGTCCGCCCACACCTCTACCTACATACAGCCTATTAATATTGTGGCTGTAGCTTGCGTTATACGAGGTAGACGTATTGGTTGATAAGGCTATGCTTGACAACATCTTGCTGCCATCGGCTGTATACATAGCCACGCATCCGTTCATAACCACAAACAGACGATTGCCACTTGTGGCGATGGCAAGCACTGGAGCACTTGTGGGTATGCTGTTAAACTGTGTTTTATTATCAGCCGAACGGTACAGTCTGCCCAAATCATCGAATACGAAAACGCCCCCGGATGTCTCTACCAAGGATATAAACGAGTTGCCCGTCTTATGTTTTGCCTTTATCTTGCAGCGATGAAACTTGCTGTCCATATAGCTGTAATAGTTTACACCATAGTCGGTGGCTATATACAGTCCATGCTCAGCAGCCAAAAGGCTGTGCACATTGTTATTTGATATGCTTGTTGTGTCGTTGTTGCTGTGGCGAAACATCGTGAAGAACATTCCGTCAAACTGTGCCAGACCATTGGATGTTCCGGTCCATATAAATCCGCGATTGTCCTGTACAATACAATTTACGGTATTGTCGGGCAGTCCCTGCTTTATGTCATAGTTGCATATACGATTATTGGCTGTAGCAGACAATACCGCCACAACCATCATAATGAATACAATAAAATATCTTCGGTTCTTAATCATAACTTGTTCTTAGGCTTAGCTATGACAAAGTTAAGAAAAAAAATTTTTTTTCAGAAATAAATTTACTATTTACTTAAACTAAGTTAGTGATTTGTTAAAACAAAAAAAGCTATGGCGATAACGCCATAGCTAATATTTAGAAGTGCTTAATCAATCTCTTGTATTCCTTTGGTGTAATCTGTATCACAGTGCCATGACGCGGAGTGAAGACACCCGAGGTCTTGGTATCTGCCACCCAATGAAATGTGCGCAAATCCTCGGAACGTGTGAACTGATAATGGCCTGACATATAGCAGTCGTACATAAGACACCATCCTCCACCAATAAGCGGAAATACGCCAGCACCCTCAACATTGTCTTTTGTCTGCTCACAGAATCCGTCGAGCAATGTCCATGATGCTGTGTCGTGAAGGTCGCGGAATACATATTGGCGTATACCTTTATGCGCTCCCTCTTGTTCGGTCTTGAAGAATAGATGATACTCTCCATTCTTGTCCTGAACAATATCTGTATCGATAGCCGGAGCATGGAAATCGAACAACACCTGCGGTTCTCCCTCAAGATCAGAGAAATCTGCATTGGCATATGCCCAATACACACGGTCGTAAGGAATAGTACCATCGTTGGTAAGCAGCGAGAAATATACCATATACTTGCCAGCCTTCTCGTCGTATATAGTCTGCGGTGCCCATACACGTGTTACGTTGGCAAAGTTCTTACCGGCATACTTCTCGGGAAAGTTTACGGTATGATGCTGCCAATGTATCAAGTCGCGCGACTTAAGCAGCACAATACCACGATTGCTCGACCATCCAAGCGACGAACGCATGTCGGTTACAACCATAAGATATTCGCCTGTCTTTGTGCGTAGGATATGAGGGTCGCGAACACAACCAGTAAGGGCAATTGAGTCGGACGACACTACAGGCTTGCCTTCGTTAAGCGGAGTATAGTTGAATCCGTCATCACTTACGGCATACGATATCTGCTCTTGCTGAGGAGCGTTGCCTGTAAAATAAACAAAAAGGTATTTGTTGCGTGCGTTTGTCGTTGCAACTGCCGAGAACATGGTAGCAACTACCAATAGTGTTCTTAAAAATTTCTTATACATTATTATATTCAATTGTTTTTAGGTTTTTATTTCTGTTGCAAAATTATATAATAGTATACGAACGAATTGACTATTATCATTTAAAAAGGGGCATTTTTTAATCAAAACAAGCAATAATATCAAATAAACTGGGCTTTATTGCGTTATTCAATAAAAACATACACTATAGAATGAAGCATTTTACGCATACATCGATATCTCTGTTGTTGCTCCTCATTACAATGGCAACACTGCTGGGCTGTGGTGCCGACAAGAACCTGAAGAAGGGCGAGAAGTATCTTGCCATAGGCGAATACTACGACGCAGCAACACAGTTTAAGCAGGCTTACACCAAGACGTCAACTAAGGAGAAGGCTAAACGAGGCGACATTGCCTTGAAGATAGCCTACTGCAACGAGCGCATCAATTCCACACAGAAGGCTCAGGCTGCTTATGCCAACGCCATTAGATATGGCAGAGCAACGGCTGCCGACCGCCTGAGCTATGCCCGCCAATTGCTTAGGAATGGATCGTACAAGCAGGCTGGCGAACAGTTTGCTATTGTGCTCGACTCCATTAATGCCGGTGCCTACCCCACCCCTACAAAGAAAGGCAATACCAATACACTTGATGCCAACGCTGCAAAGACCTTGGCTCAAAACGGACTTATTGCCGCACAAAAGGCTCCTGAATGGAAAAAGCAGGGCTCAAGATATAAGGTTAAGCGTATGGATGTATTCAACTCTCGACGCGATGACTACTCGAAAAAGACGATAGGGGAAAATGGAGCAAACCCGAAGCCATTGGTGGTGGACTTAATACCGCCTATGACGAAGGAGCCTGTTGCTTCACTCCTGACGGAAAGGAAATGTATCTTACCCAGTGCACCAGCGATCCTTCGTATCCACGTTATGCACAAATTGTTACATCAGCCCGTGCTAACGCGGCATGGGGAAAGCCTTCAGAGCTTAAGATTACAGGAGATACACTGTCGAGTTATGCACATCCTGCCGTGTCGCCAGATGGAATGTGGCTATACTTTGTTAGCGATATGCCTGGCGGTATGGGCGGTATGGACATATGGCGAGCTCGCATAACACCTGCCGGATTAGGAGGTGTGGAGAATCTTGGTGCTCCTATCAACACCCCTGGCAACGAGATGTTCCCTACATTTAGACCTAACGGCGACCTTTATTTCTCAAGCGATGGACATCCTGGCATGGGTGGACTTGACATATTTATTGCCTCTGTTGGCAAGGATGGCAAGTATCATCTCGAACATCCCGGTTATCCACTCAACTCGCAAGGCGACGACTTCGGCATGACATTCGAGGGTGTGCACAACCGTGGCTATTTTTCATCGAGCCGAAATGACGGTCGAGGATGGGACCATATATACAGTTTTGAGAATCCGGAGATTATACAGAGCGTAAAAGGTTGGGTGTACGAGCAAGATGGATACGAGCTTCCATCGGCTCTTGTCTACCTTGTAGGCTCCGACGGAACTAACGAGAAACTGAGCGTAAAAGGCGATGGCTCGTTCGAGAAGGTACTGAAACCGGGCACCGACTATATATTCCTCGCCACTTGCAAGGGATTCCTCAACCATAAGGAAGAACTTAGCATAGGACATCCCGACGACTCTAACGAGCACGTTCTGCAATTCCCATTGGCTTCGATTACAGCCCCTGTGCTGATAGACAATATATTCTACGACTTCGACAAGGCTACATTGCGCCCAGAATCGCAGGCTTCGCTCGATGAACTGGTAAAGCTTCTGAACGAAAATCCTAACGTAACCATCGAATTGTCGTCGCATTGCGACTATAAGGGCTCGGCTGAATACAACAAGCTTCTGTCGCAACGCCGTGCCGAATCGGTTGTTGAATACCTTACTAATAAAGGCATATCACGCGACAGACTTTCGCCCGTTGGCTATGGCAAGGAGAAACCTAAGACCATACGCAAGAAACTTACAGAGAAGTATAACTGGCTAAAGGAGAACGATGTGCTGACCGAAGAATTTATCAAGAAGCTTGACAAGGACAAGCAAGATATATGCAACCAGCTAAACCGCCGCACTGAATTCATCGTTCTACGCACTACATACGGCATGTTTGACAAGGACGGCAACTTGAAGAAGTCGAATAACGAGACTACAAAAAAGTCTTCATCCTCTAACGAAAAGGGCAAGAAGAACGAAGACTTCGACTTTTACGTGGAGTAATTATTGGGAGGCAAAAGACTCTTGGATTTTAGCTTTCACAATTTATGTTGATGCTATATTAAAAGTATTATATATTAAATGGCAATTTATTATATATTAAATGAGCAAGTAATATATAATACTTGAAAATATAGCCAAGACATTTAAGCTATTGGCAAATAACTCTATTTCTTTATCTTTATTATTCCTTAATAACAATACCTAAAAGCACGGAATAATTCCTGAAAACTACACCCTAAGACTCGGAATAATTCCTAAAAAACATACCCTAAAACACGGAATAATTCCTGAAAACTACACTATAAAACACAGAATAATTCCTGAAAAGCATACCCTAAAACTCGGAATAATTCCTAAAAAGCACACTCTAAAACACGGAATAATTCCTAAAAAACTTGCAACGCTCCTCTATTTTTATTACATTTGCATTCGTAACAAACAGATAATCAAACAGAAAGAGTTTTGGCTTATGTTATATAGAAAGTTTGCAAATCGTTTAGAGGAATTTCTTAAGAATGAACCTCGCAAGATTCTGCTTGTCAATGGAGCAAGACAGATAGGAAAATCATATATAATAAGGTATGTTGGTACCCAATTGTTTAAGAACTTTGTGGAGATAAACTTAAAGGCTGACAAGGAAGGACAAGGAATTTTTCAGTCGGTAAGAAGCAAGGACGACTTTTATCTTCAGCTTGGTGCAATAGCAGGCAACAAACTCGGAAGCAAGGACGACACTCTTGTTTTTCTCGACGAGATACAGAGTTATCCACATTTGATGACTATGCTTAAATTCCTAAACGAGGACGGCAAATATCGCTATATAGCAAGTGGCTCTGAACTTGGGGTGGCACTTGCCCAAACTCCCTCGGTACCTATCGGAAGCATAACAATCGAACAGATGTATCCATTAGACTTTGAAGAGTATCTGCTTGCTATGGGATGTGGACAGAAGACTATTGACGGTGTTAGAGATTGTTATAAGAAACGCGAGCCTCTGAACGACTCAATGCATAACTATATGCTTCAACAGTTCAAGTTGTACTTGTTGGTTGGCGGTATGCCTGATGCAATAAACAAGTTTCTGGAAAACCGAAACATAACTCAGGTACGCAACATTCAGCGCAACATACATTCACTATATAGAATTGACGCATCGCAATATGATGAAGAAAAGAAATTGGTTATACGCAACATCTACGACTTGATACCTTCGAATATGGAGAACAAGAAGAAGCGTATAATTATAAAAAACATTGAGGGGAAAAACGGACACAAGCAGTTTAGCGACTACGTTGAGGAGTTTGAGTATCTCACCAATTCGGGTGTGGCATTGCAAGTGCGTGCCATTAGCAACCCTAAGTTTCCTTTGCTGGAATCGGAAAGCAAGAATCTGTTGAAATTGTATCTAAGCGATGTTGGTCTGTTGACAAATCTTCTATACGGTACAAATATCAATGCCGTACTTGGCGATATGCTTAGCATAAATTTAGGTTCTGTGTACGAGACGGTAGTTGCTCAAGAACTACATGCCCACGGATTCCAACTACACTATTACGACAATAAACAACGTGGTGAGGTAGATTTCCTTATCGACGACTACGATAACCTTACGGTGTTGCCTATAGAAGTGAAGTCGGGTAAGGACTACAAGGTACATAGTGCGCTCGATAAGTTTATCGCCACACCCGACTATCATATAAGCCGTGCCATAGTATTGAGCAACGAACAGAATGTGTACAAAGAACATGGCATTATGTATATGCCTATCTATTATGTCATGTTTATGGAGAATAAGGCTGTTATGACTGAAGACTGCATAATACCAGAGATTCCTGTAGTGCCTAAATAAGACAAACTACTGGAAGAATATTACGACAAGGAATCGCTCTGTACCACATCCCATACAGCCAAGCTGCACAACACTACAACTGTTATTACAGCCATTATCAGGTTGGTGCCTGATGCCTGTATGCCTGATATTATAGTGTCGATACTTAAGTGGGAGCTGAAGAGAGAGGCAGAATGGTTTAGGTGAGAAGCTATATAATCGATATCGGCACGAGAAAGCAAACCAGTGATATTGGAGCCTAAGCCACTAAGATAACCTTTTATAATATCTACGCCACCCACAAGAAAGAATGCCACAACACACACGACAGCACATGCAGCCGACCATATGTGATAGATAAGTATCTGACGAGCCGGCATCTCATCTGGCAATCTCTGCATAACCTTGTTAGTGAAACCGCCATCGGCTATATGCATACGCACACTGTCGGCGAAGAAACCACGCAACAGTTCCTCGTCGACAGTACCATTATTACTATTTAAATTCTTATCGTTGTTCATAAGTTTGTTTTTTAAGAACGTATTTGATAGACAGCCACACCTTTACTTGCCATAGCCGTTGCTACGAAGAAAGGTTGTAAGCTTTTCTTTTCCACGAAACAGATGCGACTTTACGGTACCCACCGCCATTCCGGTTATCTCGGAAATCTTATCTATTGGATAGCCGTCGACCAACTGCAACGTTACGCATGTTCGCTCCTTATCACCCAATCTACGCAAGGCATCGTATACATCAAGCTTTACATTAGCGTCGGTATGATCGACATTGCGTCGTGCGGCTTCTGATGTATCTATGTCGTCGGTAGGCTTCTGCCGTCGGTGATAATCGTACAACACATTATAAGCTATGCGATAAAGCCATGTTGAGAATGCCGCCTGGGCACGAAACTTACTTATATTGACGTATGCTTTGATGAAGGTATCCTGTGCAAGATCGTCGCTAAGCTGCTCGTCTCCTAATGTCTGATGCAGGAAGAAACGTCTTATAGGCGACTGGTATCTCACAACAAGGCGGTCGAATGCCGCACGGTTGTGAGATACAGTCACCTCAGAGACAAGAGAGAGATCGTCAGTTTCCTTCATCATTAATCTTTTGTTCGTTTTATTATAAAGACGCAGCAACAAACTGTTTTGCTACAGCTGTGCAGGTAGAATTTTGCAGTTTTTTTTATTTGTTTACAAGCCTTACCTACTACAATTTGTTCAATTCGTCATCGTCAAACTTACGGCGCCCAAACTTGTTGTTGTAATTATATCGCACCATAAACATCTGTCCGGCACCAAGGCAAGCTACCAATCCGCCAATGCCAACCAATGGTTCGGCACCCAGGAACCAGAAGAATAACATCAGTCCAATGCCTATTGAAACATTCCTTATACCACGTCGCCACATATAGTCGGGCGACTTCTTGCTCAACGGCATTTGTTCATCACTAATCGGTTGTCCTGATTCCATTGCCATTTCAGCCAATCGCACCTGGTCGTTGTGGCGTTTTACCAAAAAGCGTATAAGTAGCACCACTATTATTAACGGCATTAAGGATATCGTTATACCTAATAATATAATTATCACAAAAATCGTTATGCCCCAAAATTTTGAAGCAAAGATGTTTTCGAACATTGCGAACGGATAGGTGTCGCTGTCGGAATCGTAGCTGTCGGAATCGTTCATGGCACCATTGCCATTGTATACCACAGAACTACTGGTGTCTACAGACGAGGTGTCAGAGAATGCTTCTATACCCTCATCCTTACTCTTTGATGCCGAACTACTCTTTGATGCATCATCTTTTTTAGCAGACGAAGCAGACACTACATTTTCGGTGCGTGGTGTGTGTCGATGACGTTGAGCATCTACCGAAACAGAGCTTCCAAGCACGAGAAGCGCTGCCATAGAGAGAAGTATTTTCTTCATTGTTGCGTATGTTTTTTATTCGTTGTTCAATGTTATTGTTTCTTGTTTCTGATAGTATGACGCGCAAGGAGTATAGAAAGTTGCACGGGAGAAGAAATAATTTGACGAAAAACCGTAACTTTGCACCAATAATTCTAACAACATTATGCTTATAATCATCACCGTGCTGCTTTATTTTGCGGCACTTATGCTATTTAGTCGCATCACAGCCCGACATGGCGACAACAACCAAACCTTCTTTCGTGCCAACCGACGCTCGCCTTGGTATATGGTGGCATTTGGTATGGTTGGGGCTTCAATATCGGGCATTACGTTTGTTAGTGTGCCTGGTATGACAATGTTTACCGGTATGACGTACGTGCAGATGTGCATTGGTTTTATCCTTGGATACTTTGCTGTCGCCTTTGTTTTGCTGCCTGTATACTATCGGTTAAATCTTACAACCATTTACACATACCTTAAGGAGAGGCTTGGTATGAGGTCGTACAAGACGGGAGCATGGTTCTTCCTTATATCCAAGATGACTGGAGCCGCCGTACGATTCTATGTAGTGTGCATAATATTGCAACGTTTTGTGCTCGACGCTATTGGTGTGCCATTTGCCTTAACCGTAGTGGCTATGGTGTCGCTTATATGGCTATACACCCGACGTGGAGGAATAAAGACACTGGTATGGACCGATACTTTCCAAACTACCTGCATGTTTGCTGCCTTGATACTTATTATATATAATGTAATGGGACAGCTGGGAATGTCGGCTACAGACGCTGTCAAGGCTATAGCAACCGACGAGCACAGCCGCATGTTTGTAATGGACGACTGGATTAGCAAGCAAAACTTCTGGAAACAGTTTCTGAGCGGAGCCTTTGTAGTAATAGTTATGACCGGACTCGACCAGGATATGATGCAGAAAAATCTTACTTGCCGCACCCTACGCGAGGCACAGAAAGACATGTGTACCTACGGATTTGCCTTTGTTCCTGCCAATATACTGTTTATGGCACTTGGTGTTTTGCTTATGCAGTTGGCACAAAAGGATGGCATTGCATTACCGGCAAGTGGCGACGAGCTATTGCCTATGTTTGCTGCTACAGGCCGATTAGGGTCTACTGTTGTGGTACTGTTTACTATAGGCATTGTAGCTGCATCGTTCTCAAGTGCCGACTCTGCATTGACTGCTCTTACAACAAGCTATTGCGTGGATATACGCCAACGCGAGGGCGACGAACAATTGCGCCGCCGTGCACATATAGGCATTGCCGTTGTGTTCGGTCTGTTCATCTTGTTGTTTAAGACGCTCAATTCAACAAGTGTCATCGATGCCATATACATCCTATGCTCGTATACCTACGGACCATTATTGGGATTGTTTGCCTTTGGTCTATTTACCCGCCGCAAGCCATGCGACAAACTTGTGCCTTATATAGCGGTAGCTTCGCCAATTGTATGCTTTGCGCTTGAAAAGACAGCTATGCAATGTTGGGGATACAAGTTCGGCTACGAATTGTTGATGATTAATGGATTGTTGACCTTCATGGGACTTTATGCCTCGGGAATTGTTGGTAGAAAGAGGGGTTAACTCTGAATAAAACACATACGGATATAAACAAAAACATTTGGATGCACGGTTATTGCCAGCATCCAAATGTTTTTTGTTTTTATAAAAGTCACTTTCCAGAATTAATTATGGAAATACATTGTTCTTACAATCCTATCTTTATGCTTCCACCAGCCATTATCCACAATCCAGGCTGCTTAACAGCACCAAGGTCGTAGTAGCGATGGCAAGTAAGGTTGTCGGCCTTAACATACAAAGTATAGGTAGGAGCTGTCCATTGCAATTTGACATCTACCTTGGTATAAGGCGAATAATTGTTCATGCGCTCTTGCCAACGCACAGCCCAAGATGCAGATAGACGACTGAAGATACGGTGGTCTAACTGGGCTGTAAACTTATGACGCAGATACTCGAGTGCATAAAGCGAGCCATAGACAGGTCGCTCAGTATCGTGCTTCTGATATATATAGGCATATCCCACCTTGAAACGGGTGAGCAATGAGCCTGGCAACAACTCGTTGAGATTAAGGGTTGCATCAGCCGAATAGCCCATATTGTCGAGCTTGCCTATATTCATAGCGTGGTATTTGCCACGCTCTTCGGTGGTGTAAACCCAATCGATAATATCAGTTCCCTTAGAATAGAATCCGCTGACAACAGCCTCAACACCGTAAGTACGGAAACGTGTTCCTATCTTGAATGTAGAATTCTTCTCGGGACGAAGTGCGATGTCGCCTTGCTGAACCGAATTGTTTGTATACAAGTCAGTATAGGTAGGCACACGCAGAGCCTTATTCCATGAGGCATATAACTTCCACATATCATTGGGTCGATAGCTAATGTCTACACCCGGATAAAAACGAAAGTCGCCGTCGAGAGCTGTATTGCGGTTGGCAAGCATACCGGCTGAAAGTGTGAATCCACCAAGTATAACGTTATGTTCAACAAAAAGACTTGTATTGGTACGGTCGCCTCTATGATTGTAGCGACGGTCTGTTCCGTGTATGTCAGCCCACTCATTCTCTGGCAGCAAGTCGCCATAAGCAGTACTCATGATATGCTCCTTGCGAAGGTCAAAGCAAAGAGCTGTCTTTCCAAGCAACCATGTTGCATGAGCGTTTAGCGATGCTCCGTATACATCCATGCGATGATAGTTCTCGCCATTGCTTGCTCCTTCCTTGCCACGTGTAAGCTGATAGTGGTCTACATCGCGGTGCCAATAGAGTTGTGGTGTAAATACAAGGTTGTCGTTGCCCAATGGCTTGACATCGGCTTGTACGGAAGCAATGATACGACGTGTAGCTTCCCATTGATTATTAAACTTTGCACTGTAGAATGTAGATGCGCCATAGTCTTGAGATGATACGCCTCCCTGCCACATTAGGTCGGCATAACGCGACGTGTAATTGCCCATATAATAGGCACGACGACGCTTAAAGTCTGAATTCTGTGTACCTCCATCGCTTTGGGTATAGCCTCCGCTAAGCTTCTGACTTAGGTTATTGGTCTTGACAGTAAGTCCAAAGTCACCGCCAAATGTACCAAACGAACCTCCTTCAGCCGAAAGGCGAAGATTGGAATTGCTGTCCGAACGCGTAACTATATTGATAGCACCATTAAAGGCAGACGAACCAAACACACGTGCCGAAGCACCTTCGAGAACCTCGATGCGCTCTATATCGGAAAGCGAAACTGGAAAATCGGCTGCGTTATGACCAGTCTGTGGACTTGAAATATTGACGCCATTCAATAGAATGGTAATCTGGTCGAACGTTCCACCGTTGATACTGATGTCCGTCTGTACACCAAAGCCACCGCGCTGACGGACATCTACGCCCGTGGCTAACTTTAAGAGATCGTTTACACTCGCTGCTTCCGCACGCTGAATATCATCGCGCGAGATGACAGACACAATCTTTGCCGACTGCAGAGCCGTAAGTGGAGCACGCGATGAGGTAACTGTTACCTCGTCAAGACGTACCTCGCCTTGTCCCAAAGAGTCGGTCAGGGCTGTCGTTGTTGCTGGCTTTGTGCTCATGCCTTCTGCCTTTGCGTAGGTCAATGTAGCTACGCTGAGAGTGCAGATTAGAACCTCACGGCCGATGCAGCTGAATAGAGCGTAGCCTCGACGTGTGAAGTGCTTGAAGTGCAGTGCCTGCTGACAAGCCTTGAATCTTTGTCCTTGCATAATTGCTGTTATCTAAAGCACCACCCTACCTTGCCCTCCCCCTTAATGACAGGTTTGAGTGGAATGCTTTTATTATTTTTACTTACTATTTAATAAACGGGGGGAGTTTTTCAAAAATGAGTTGGCAAAGGTATGAAATTTATGTCAAATGACCAAACAACTTCAGTTTTTTCATTCTGACATTTCCTTCAACACCTCCACAGCATCGCCTACAGTTGGGATGCCAGTAACAACCATCGAACGCTTGCCCTTTACCTCTTTAAGGTTGCATCGACGTGTGTGCGTGGCAATATAGTTGAGTGCCTTGCCAAAAGCCTGACTCTTATAGTAGGCCGACTCTGTATTTGACACAAATTGCATCTGCATACGTCCCAACTTAAGTATTATCTTCTCACAACCAAGGCGTTTGCCAAGACGTCGAAGCGGCACTACCTGCAAGAGTTCCTCAGCCTCGTGAGGCATTTTGCCAAAGCGGTCGATAAGACGCTGGCGATATGCATCGAGCTGACTATCGTCTTCTATGTTGTCGAGTTCGCGATATAGTAGCATTCGTTCTGACGAGCCAGGCACATAAGTCTCGGGAAAGTACATCTCAAGGTCGCTCTCTATGGCGCAGTCTTCAACAAACTCGTCGCCAGAAATCTCCTTGCCTTGCGCTATCTCCTCTGCATATATGTCCTGGAACTCATCGTTCTTTAGCTCGGTAACGGCTTGATTCAATATCTTTTGATAAGTCTCATAGCCAAGGTCTTCCATAAATCCGCTTTGCTCAGCTCCAAGTAAATTGCCCGCACCACGTATGTCGAGGTCTTGCATTGCAAGATTGAAACCACTGCCAAGTTCGGAAAAATTCTCCAAAGCCTCAAGTCTACGACGTGCCTCTGGTGTTAGAACCGACTTTGGTGGCGCCAACAAATAGCAGAAAGCCTTGCGGTTTGAACGTCCTACACGGCCTCGCATCTGATGTAGATCGGATAATCCGAACCGATGAGCGTCATTGATGATGATGGTATTGGCATTGGATATGTCGATACCATTCTCTACAATGGATGTAGACAGCAGTACATCGTAGTCGTAGTTCATGAAACCGATGAGAATATTTTCAAGTTCTTCGGGATTCATCTGACCATGACCTATCGCCACACGTGCGTCTGGCACATACTTGTGTATAAGTGCGGCAATCTCGGGAAGGTTGCTTATACGGTCGTTTACAAAATATACCTGACCATTACGCGACATTTCAAAGTTTATGGCATCGGCTATTATCTCATGACTATATACGCCAAGTTCGGTCTGTACTGGATATCTATTAGGTGGCGGTGTGCGTATGATGCTCATATCACGTGCGCCCATAAGCGAGAATTGCAAGGTTCGGGGTATTGGTGTTGCCGACATTGTCAGGGTGTCAACATTACTCTTTAGCTTGCGCAACTTCTCCTTAGTGGCTACACCAAACTTCTGTTCCTCGTCTATGATTAACAGTCCAAGGTCGTGCCACTCAACCGACTTGCCTATAAGCTTGTGAGTACCAATAAGGATATCTATCTTTCCTTCCTTAAGATTCTCAAGCACTTGGCGTGTCTGTTTAGTAGTTCGGGCACGCGAAAGGTAGTCTATGTGTACAGGCATATCCTTCAATCGGTCTTGGAATGTTTTGTAATGTTGGAAGGCAAGCACTGTTGTAGGCACAAGCACAGCAACCTGCTTGCCGTCAACAGCGGCTTTGAAGGCAGCTCTTATTGCCACTTCTGTTTTGCCAAAGCCAACATCTCCGCATACAAGACGGTCCATCGGGCGTGCCGATTCCATATCAGCTTTCACATCCATAGTTGCTTTCGACTGGTCGGGCGTATCTTCGTATAGGAACGAAGCCTCAAGTTCGTGCTGCATATACGAGTCGGCAGAAAAGGCAAATCCTTTCTCATGACGACGTTTGGCATACAACTTTATCAGGTCTCTTGCTATATCCTTGATACGCTTTTTGGTGCGTTCCTTCAGTCTATCCCATGCTCCGGTGCCAAGAGTGCTTAGTCGTGGTGGCTCACCAGTATCCGAACGGCGATACTTAGATATTTTGTACAACGAATGTATTGACACGTCTACAATGTCGCCTCGCTGATAATATATACGAATAGCCTCTTGATAGCTGTCGCCTACGGGCACACGCACAAGTCCACCAAACTTGCCTATACCAAAATCCACGTGTACAATGAAGTCGCCTGGTTCCATCTCCTGCAATTCTTTCATTGTCAGAGCCATTTTGCCCGTACGTGCAGAGTCGCTCTTAAGATTATACTTATGGAAACGGTCGAATATCTGGTGGTCGGTAAAGAAGCACAGTCGCAGATCGTTATCGGCAAATCCCTCGTGAATGGTATGGTCTACGGGAGTGAAATCGATGTTGTCGGCAACAGAAAGCGCTTCCGAATTGGCCGACTTTACGCTGTGTATATTGCGCATATGCTTTAACTCGTCGCTCTGGAATATCTCCTTAAGGCGGCGTGTCTGTTTCTCGCTGTCGGCAAGAATATATAACTTATAGCCTTTAAGCAAATAGTCTTCGAGCGATTGGGCAAGCAATTCGAAGTTCTTATGAAACAAAGGCTGTGGCGAAACATTGAATGAAATGGTTGCCTGTGGAGTTACGGTAGGCTGCGTACCAAACTCAACGATGCGGAACTTGCACATCTCCTCGCGGAAACGCACACCCGAAACAAGGTTGTTTTCCTTGCGCATGTCACGCACAATTTGCTGTTGTTCCATCTCGGTTGCACCTTCAAGACGCTCGGCAAGTGCCTGATGCGAGAATCCATCATTGTATATCTGCTCTATTGTAGAACATAGATACAGGCTATCTTTTACCACAAGCACAGCATCATCGGGAAGCATAGCAGTGAAAGGTTGCTTGTCTTCTACTATTTGTGCCAGTTCTGGAACAATGGCAACCGACTGTCGTGCCTCCTTTGACAGCTGATCGGCTACCTCGAATGTACGTATTGTGTCTACCTCATCGCCAAAGAAATCGATGCGGAATGGCAGTTCGGAAGAATAAGAATATACGTCTACAATGCTGCCTCGCATAGCAAACTGTCCAGGTTCATATACATAGTCTACCTCAACAAATCCAAACTCACGCAGCTTTCTACCCAAGTCGGCAAGGTTCACTATATCGCCTACACCTATATTTATAGTACGCTCGTCGAGTCGGCGTTTTGACACAACAAGCTCGCTCAATGCCTCTGGGCATGTTACTACATACATATAGCAGTCCGATTGAGCTGCAAGTCGGCTCAATGTCTCTGTACGAAGTATCTCGTTGGCAGCATCTCTCTGTCCATACTTTACTGCTCGGCGATACGAGGAAGGATAAAACAGCACGTTGTCGGTACCCAATATCTGCGTAAGGTCATGATAGAAATAGCCAGCCTCATCGTTGTCTTGTAGTACAAAAACAGCTGTAAGGGATATGGATTTTTCACTTTTCCCTTTTAATTTTTCACTTTTCCCTTTTACTTTTATATTTTACTTTTTTATCTTTTTACTTTTTTACCTTTTTACCTTTAAAACGGCCTCAGCCTTTTTTTACCTTTTTACCTTTTTACCTTCAAAAAGTTTATAGGATTTTTCACTTTTCCCTTTTCGTTTTTCCCTTTCAAGGCGCCAGCCTTTTTTACCTTTTTACCTTTTTCCTTTAAAAGGGCTATAGGATTTTTCCCTTTTCGTTTTTCACTTTTCCTTTTAAAATCTTCTTTCCTATTATTTAAAATCTGTGAAAATCACCACTATTACAAAAGATTAAGCTAATTTTGCAGTTTAAACAAAAAAGCAATAAAAGCGAACAAAATGAGCTTGACAAGCATTGTGGGTAAGGTGTTCTTGCCCAGACAAATGAATCTACAACGACATCAGACGGATGCCGAACTGCTACAGGCCACCGTGCTGAGACATCTTCTGGAGAAGGCAGCGGAGACAGAGTATGGACGCAACCACCTGTTCAACAACACAAGATCGTATGACGATTTTGCACGCAACGTGCCTATCAACACCTACGAAGACCTCAAGGGCGACATAGACCGCATGCGCCACGG
>OQWI01000636.1_pt1 | contig 15942 bp, 13 predicted proteins | sample 1691551 | NCBI WGS metagenome assembly OQWI01 (sample SAMN03418259, study PRJEB22391) | human gut metagenome | biome: human-gut; feature: organic feature; material: feces | host: Homo sapiens | place: Tanzania | collected 2013-01
TGTCTCAATCGTCGTGCTGTTGCCCCCCTCAGATGTCTTCTTGTTTACCGCGTGGATGCCGTTCTTCACCTCGGTCGGCATCAGCGCCAGAATCGCAGGCAGATAGGTCAGGCGCATATCGGTGTTCTTCCAGCCGAGGCCGCTCAGGTTGGTGCTGTACATCTGCTTTGCTTCGCTGTAACAGTCATGCAGCTGGAACGTCAGCGGAGCCGTGCCGGAGCCATCCGCATACTCGTCATGATTCTTGCCGATGATATCGACCTGATAGGCCGTCCCGCCGATGGTCACGGACTTGCTGTCTCCCACGGCCCAGCTGTCCGGGGCGATCCCGCTCCTGCACACCGCGATGATCTCTTCCCATGTATTGTCGGCAAAGCTGTCGAGATACAGGGGCATTTTCATGCTCTGCGTGCCGATCACGATGCTCTGCGCGGCGTCGACCAGGTCCCGCTCAAAGGGCGGCATGGTGTTGTACCCGTCATAGATTCGGCTCACTGTATACCATCCGGCGAACAGGTAGTCGTAGTCGCCACGGGAAAATATATCGGCGAAGGATTTGACGCACCCCGGCTGGACACCCTGCTGCTGGCCATGCCCATCCGTACGGCGTCCGCCGCCAGCGCCGCATTCCGGGCTTCGTTTTTGATGATGGCGGCATACAGCTCCTGAATGCTGCTGCCAGCTGGGGCGCGGGCCCGCGTGAATCGGGGGATCACGAAATGGGAAAAGGCCCGCTTTTCCGCCTGGCTCTTGGCGTCCACCAAATAGCGGATCGGCCCGCACTGCATGAAAATGATAGGGTGGTGGCCGTCCTTCCGCACGGGCGTCGCGGACAGGCCGTAAACATACTTCGCCTTTGCGGCTTTCAGGACCTTTTCGAAGGTGAACGCCGCCACATGGTGGCATTCGTCCACAACGACCATGCCGTATTCCTCCACAAAGTCCTTGACCCGCTTCTCCTCGCCCGCAAAAAGCGACTGCATGATGGCGATGTCGATGATCCCGCCCCGGGTGTCCTTTCCGGCTCCTACCTGGCCGATAAGGCTGCGTTTCTTCTTCCGGCCCCGTTTCTTGGGCGGCTCCGGCAAAGCCTCGTGAATCTCGAGAAATTGCTCCAGGGATGCCCGCCACTGCTCCAGCAGTGCGCTGGACTGCACCAAAATCAGCGTGTTGACCCTCCACTGGCCAATCAGATACGCGCCGATCACCGTCTTGCCAAAGGCCGTGGTGGCGGACAGCACGCCCATGTCCCGCGCAAGCAGCGCCTGTGCCGCAGGCTCCTGCTCCGGACGCAGGGCACCGCAGAAATTCACTTGGATTGCCCTCCCATGACACCGCTCGTCCTCCGCGGACACAGGCACATGGTGCTGCTCCAACAGCTCCAGTAGCGCATCCCGGCAGCCCCGGGGCAGGCCAATGTAAGTGTCGTCCTCGTAGCCGCAGTCCAGAATGCGCGGCGTTCCATAGACTGGCAGGCGCATGGCCTGTCGGGAGCGAAATTCCGGGTTTGGAAATGCCGCCATTCGCTTCAGCGCGTTCAGCGCCACCTGAGAAAAACCTGCCTTTTCCACATAGAGCAGGTTCGACAGCGTCAGCTTTGCTTGCAGCGGAAAGTCCTCTCTGCAAAGCGGCTTTTGCCTTTGTTTCCGCTGCCACGGGGACGATTTTTCCTCCGCCCCGGCCAGCGCACCTATATCGCCGTCGCGGCACAGTGCAGACAGCAGTTCAGCTAATTGCTCCGGTTGGATTTTGGGCAGCGTAGAGAGATAGGCCCACTGGTCGGGATAGGGGTCAAAATTTTCGTCTACAAAGAGGGAGTTTCCCGCTTTCTGCGCTTGCCCCTGAAACGGCAGGGCAATGAGGTTGCCGAATCCGCCCTTGGGAACAGAGTCCTGTGAGGGGAACAAACGATCATACGATGCGAAGGATAGCTCGTGCCGGTACGCCATGGCTCGGGTCAGCAAGCCACTGCCCAAACGCCGGGCATCCACTGCGGAGACGGGCTCGGAAAAGAAAAACCACACATGGGCGCCGCAGCCGGAACGGGAGCGCTCCACCGCAGGAGTGAGCCCCAGCGCCGCGCAGCAGGCACGAAACGCCGAAACATCCGCCTGCCAGTTTTCCTCATCAAAATCCGCCGCCAGCAGCCAGGTGGTGTTGTCCTCCCGCATGGGATAGATCGCCGCCACATCCCGGCACAGTGGGTCGCTGCCCCGCAGGTGGGCCTTGACCGCTTCAAAAGTCAGCGGGACAAATGCCCGGTTGGGGCAATCGGCGCACTTGTGCGTGCGCTTATCGCACAGCCCCGGTACCCACTCGTTTTTGCACACGGGCGTGTAGCCGCTCTTCCCGGTCTTTGCGCTGTAATATCGCCGTGCATACAGCTCCTCCCGGCCCCGGAACACGGCAAGGAAACAGTCGATTTTCTCTTGCACAGAGCTATGCGTCGTGACCGGAGCAGCCTGCACCGAACACGGCACATGCGCAAGCCACAGCTCCTCCGGGCACACAAAACACCTTCCATCGGCATCCTCGCAGAGAATATAACTTTCTTCGCCATCCAAGGAAGGCACACGCTCTAAAAAGCTGTATTCTGTTCCGTTTATCCGTGACTTTTGAGACATATCTTCTTGCCTCCCAATAAAAATATGGGGACGGTAAACCCCCGCCGGGCCAGGCTATTTTTCTTCCTGGTAAAATTATAGCTGATTTTGCCGCTATAAGCAACCGTTCCGCAGATTTGTGCATCATATCCCTATCTTCAACAACATATATTGACTACATTTTTGTGGAAAAGTGAATACTGTTTATAGCGAGGCAACCGCCTAAATCCGCTATTCTTTGGTTGCTGCGGAATTAAATTTTGCGCACCGCGGCTGCCGTGGTTGTATTTTGCAATGCTCGCCGCAAACGCAAGGCAATAATATAAGAAGCAACGCAAGAGAATCTTGTGTTATTTTAAATAACATAAGAAAAGCTTGAAAAAAGTCAAGAAATGTCTTGTGATTTTTCTTCACTTCTTGCCTCCTGTATGTTAAAATAAGCTCAAAGGAGTGATTTGCATGGTAGAAAAGGAGCTTCACGATCTAATTGAAAGTATTCAGATTCGTGGCTGTGAGGGGCAAACCGTAGAAGTAAAGGCAGCACGGCAGGGCTGCCCCGAAAAGCTGTATGATACGATCTCCGCGTTTTCCAATCAAAATAGCGGAGGAACCTTTGTATTTGGCTTGGAGGAAAAGAACGGCTTTGCAAAAGTGGGTGTCTATGATGCACAGGATTTGGAGCGCAAAGTGATGGAATACTGCGAGCAAATGACACCAATCGTTCGACCGCAATTTACAGAAGTAGATGAAGATGGGCTTACATTTGTCTCTGCCGAGATACCTCCCGTCGATATTACAGAACGCCCTTGTTTCAAAACTGCCAAGGGGCGGCTACACGGATCCTATATCCGTGTGGGCGACGGAGACAAGCCCATGACGGAGTACGAAGTATATAGCTACGAAGCGTTCCGAAAAAAATATCAAGATGACATCCGTCCAGCGGAGAGGGCATCCCTCCAATCGCTGGATATACCTCAGGTAAAGGCGTATCTGGCGAGGAAAACACACGAGCGTCCGAATTTGGCGGGCATGCCGGAGGCTCAGCAATATGAACTGACCGGCATCACACGGGACGGGAAAATCACCATGGTGGCGGTGCTGTTGTTTGGGCTTTATCCGCAGGCGTTTTATCCGCAGCTGAGTATCATTGCCACCTGTGTTCCGGCGGAGCAAATGGGCGTTCTTGATGCGGAAGGCAATCGATTCATCGATACCAAACGAATCGAAGGGACACTTCCGGATATGTTAGAGGGTGCGTTGGCCTTTGTTCGGGCCAATATGCGGACGGCCACAAGGATCGACAAAGAAACAGGCGAGAGGATCGACATTCCGCAGTATCCTATGGACGCTGTGCGCGAGGCGATACTCAATGCGCTGGTACACCGGGATTATAGCCTGCATACGGAGGGAATGCCAATCCAATTGGTCATATATTCCAACCGAATCGAGATCACAAATCCAGGCGGACTTTATGGCAGATTGACTCTCGATCAGTTAGGCAATGCCCAGCCGGATACCCGCAACCCGGTACTCGTTACTGCAATGGAAACTCTGGGAGAAACCGAGAACCGTTACTCCGGGATCCCTACAATTCGTTTTGCCATGAAAAACCGCAACTTGCCGGAGCCAGCATTTGCGGATCGGCGCAGTGAATTTGTCGTGACGCTGTACAATGGAGAGACTGGCGCAGCGGGAAGTTTCGGCAATGAGGATGTAAGTCAAGATAATGTTCAAGACGAAAAAGGCTTGCTGGAGTTCTGCCGTACACCTCGGAGCCGCAGCGAGATTATTGCGTATCTGAACATTGCATCAGGGCAGTATGCTCTGCGGCGTTACCTTGATCCGCTTGTGGAATGCGGCGCCATTCGGATGACGCTGCCCGATAAGCCCCGCAGTTCCAAGCAGCGATATGTGGCAGCAGGAGAGTGACACGACTTATTACTGTTTTTCTTGACCCAAACCATGACCCAAACGCAGAAAGGACTGGAGTGAAGCGGACGGATGCAGTGGACATCCCGTTGAGCCGAAAGCACGCAAAAGTGCCGGAAAGCGTTGTTCCGCAACGCTTTCCGGCGCGCATCGTATCTTCACACGCAGGAGGTCACTGGTTCGAGTCCAGCAGTCTCCACCATACTTGAGAAATCCGAACTTGATTCCGATAGGGAATGGGTTCGGATTTCTTGTTTTCATCAAGGATATTGACATGTAGTTTCAGGGCAAATCAACACCAAAGTCAGGAGGATATATCCATGAAAAAGCTCATAAGCTGTGTGTTTAATATAGATACCGCCTGCGTGGAGCTTCACTTTACAGATGGGAGTATTTACTCCATAAATTGCACCGCCGTGGAGAACGAGGCGGCGGACAACCGCTTCCAGCGGTCGGAGCTGGACTACCTCATCTACAACGACCCGCTGGCCTATGCAGACCTCGTTCTGAATGGCGACGTTGAGGCGTATCTGAACGCTGTCACAGAATACCAGACCTACGAAAAATGAATATGAAAAGGGAGTGCGCCGAGCGCACTCCCTTACTTTTTCATGCCGTCTTTCTGTCTTGTTCTCTTGTGTCTTCAGCGTCTTTCTTCTCGTTCCACGCCGCCAGTTCCGCCTGCCCTTCGTCACTTTCGTAGTACGTCTGGATCATGGGCAGCAGGCAGCGGGCGATGCGTTCAATGGCGTAATCGGGAATCTCCATGCCACTGTTTTTCTGACCGCTGAATGTTGACATCGATTCGTTTCTTCTCCTTTCCGAGCATGATCGCTCTCTTTTGAAACGAAAAGCAGACACGCTGTCAAGCAAGGCTTGCGGTGTCTGCATGGTGTCGTGTGTCTGAAATTATGGATTCATTATAGCAGCAATTTAGTTAAACGTCAACAGCTAAGGGAACACGGTCAAGAGCCGATAAAAACCGAATACAGCCGACAGGGACGTTTGCAACAAGGAACGGTTTGTCGGAGCGGTTTCTGTTTGAAAATCTGCATTTTTCCCAAGTCAAGAGCCGGAGAAATAGCTGAAAAACAGCACTCTTTCGAGAGCAGAGCCGGAGAGATAGCAAAACAGGCTGCGCACGTCAATGGTCAAGATGAACGCTTCGCGCCATTGACAGCCGCCGCCCGTTTTGCTTTTCGGCAGACAAGGCGGGCAAGCACAGCTTGTGCCTGCCCGCCTGTCAACAAAAATTGGCATTTGTGGATATTATGCGATGTACCCCATTTCTTGACAATACCCTGTAACCGCTTTCTTGAAAGCTTTCAGTTTTGTTGCGTAGCCGCGGTGTTCTGTAATCAGATTGCTGACACTCATATCATTGCAGACAAGGAGTTCGTTTGTTGAAAGCTTGAAAGATTGTATCATTTGCTCAGTAATAAAATCCTCCGGTTCAGTATATCCCTCGTATTCTCCTTTGCAAAAGCTCACCAATATTTGACTATACCATTTGCGAAGGGGGCGGCACATACAGCTATGAATAACATTCATGGAGGAAATAACGTTGCTGACCTTTGCATCGTAGCTTTCATCCGTCAGAATTTCAAATTTACCGGAAGCGTGTGCCATTCCATTTCTTGCGTCTACAAGGTCTCCAACCATAGAAATCTGAGACTTGTCAAGTTCAATAATCTTGAATAGTTTAGCAATATCTTTTTCTGGCATCAAGCTATAAACAAAGATGGACTCGGCATCCTCTATTTTGAAATCTGTTTCTCGCCCATTATATGCTCGTGCAAACACAATGGCATCTTTGTACCTTTCCGGTTCGATTTGCCCAATTTTCCATGCTGTGCAGTATATGTAGGTCATATATAGCAGATGGACGCCAAAATATGCAAACTGATATTGCCCATACTTATAATTAACGGCTATGAGGCTTGTGATGTTTTGAACGTAATTAACAATATCTTCCTCGTCCTCTGGATTTATAGGAAGAAAGTTCAAAATCTCTTGCAGGTGCGGCACCTCGGTAAAATCAACAACGTCTGGCATAGTTACTCACCCCATATTTCTCTTACCCTGGCATCTATTTTCCTAGTAAAAAAGCTGACAATTTCTTTTGAAGGCATTATCAATGACTGCTCATAACGAATACCATCAAGTATCCTCATCTGCTCTTCGACCGATGGAACATCAACTGTAATTGTCTTAAAATTGGCTTTTGAAATCTCTTTGAATGTCGCCCCACTTGCTAATTGCTCCATCTCAGGAATTTTTGTTTTCATAACATATGCCAGAAACTCGGGAATCACCTTGCTCTCATCTTTTACAATTATGTTCTTAAATCCTTGGTTTGTAGCTAATGGTTCTCTCGCCAACCCAACACGACCGATAGTTGCACGTGTTGACACCACAACCGCATTAGCTGGAAGCACTTTTGCGCTAGAATTATCTAAGCCCGCATATGTGATTTTCCGTAGAGAGGAGGTTATCTCTGTAACGTAATCATCTGCAGGAAGATCGGATAATGTAATCCAGTTTATTTCTCCGTCCCAATACTCAAGATTCTTGCTATCAGGAGTGCCCCCCGACTGTATTTCAAAGATGTTTGGGTCATCTAGTGTGAAAGTAAATTCCTTCTCGAATTTTGGAAGATAAGGGTGATATGCACTTATGACGGTTCGTGCTCCATCAATAATCCGTTGGTATTCATCTAGTTCATTGATAATTTCAAGTTGGGTTTCAAGTGACGGCAAAGGAATTTTAACAGCGCTTATCGTACTACTAATGTTGTTTATATTTGCTCCCTGAGTAAGAAGTCTGATTTCTTCCTTGAACTTTGCAGAATATAATAAATAATAGTACAAGAACTTAGGCATACACCGTTGTGCATTTGTTCTAATAATTCCCATAAATCCACCAGCATAGTAGCTTGTGTCTTGATTTATAAAGGCCACTTTTCCTATATGTTCTCTACTCCCACTAGACATGCATATGAAAATATCATTTTTTTGCAAACGTTTTTCATCGGGAAGCCTCACCGTATCATCAACAAAGACTTCTTTCTCTACTATTAACTGTCCTTGCAGGGTAATATTGTCTGCGGGCAGAATAACATTAGAGGTTCGGAATGTTGTCTGTTGTTGTTTCTTATAGGTAACACCTCGCGTTAATGTGGCAATATCCGAGAAATTGACAGTTTCATAGTTGGAGTGTACTGAACTGATTCGATACCTACTGCCTACTAAAATATTTGCGTTACTGCGCACCTTATCAAGCGGGATCTTTTCAAACCCCACTTTCAGCATATCGGCCATTTGATCCTTATCAAGCTTGCGATATTCTTCGTATTTGCTTAAATCACTTGGGGTATCGAGCTTACGGCGATGGTTGTCAAGCGTATACCCATCACTCTTTACATCAAAGTACCAGAAACTTTTCTTCTGCTCTGATGGCTTAATCTTTTGATTAACTTTGGTTGCATAGATTATATCTGTTTTTACTCCGGTATACGGAAGAAAAACCCCCTGAGGCAGCGAAATAATGCTCTGCAACTGACAATGGTTCAGCAAGTACTCACGTGTTTTCGTCAGGTCTTTGCGGAATAAAAACCCCTCTGGTACGACCAAAGCCATGCGGCCATTAGGGGCAGCACTATTGATAGCTTTCATGCAATGCTGTACACAGATACTATCGCCGTTGGTGCTTGGCAAATCGTATAGGCTGCCATGTTTTGTTCTTTGAGAGTAGGGCATATTTGTAATTACCACATCGTAAAGGCCGCGGTATTCGCTCGAATATTGGATATTCCCGTCCTTATCACGAATAATATTTCCGTCCTTATCATGCTCAATGAGGTCAAGATAGGTCGGATTTGCCAAACTGTCTTTCATATGAATGTTGCTGTGTCCATCACCGGCAAGAATCATATTCATTTTTGTGATGCGAGCCGTGTTGGTAATTTCGTTCCCGTAAATCGTATCTTCACGCAAAATGCGCCTTAGCTCAGGATTCCTGGAATCAATATTTCTCTCGATATAGCGGAAAGATTCAATCAAGAAGCCGCCGGTCCCGCAAAACGGGTCGTATATTTTCTCTCCTATTTTCGGATTAACAAGACGCACCATTGTTTTGACAATATGGCGCGGCGTAAAGTATTCTCCTAAATCATTTTTTGTCGCTGTTGATGCTTTGAGGAAATACTCAAAGGCATCTCCCTTTACGTCGCTGTCAACATCTGTAAGCATAAGGGGATCCAGCTTATCCATAATTTCCTTCAGGATGCTTGTATCTCTGATTTGCAGAGGTGTGAAAATATCAGTCCCATATAGGGCATTCAGCTTATCATAGACGGTTTTATTGATATACTCAATGCGCGTAGAGTAAGGAATTTGCTTTATAGCATCCCAACTGCACGCCATGTCGAATTTAGTTGTTTCACCCCGCTCTTTCTTGGCCTGCTCACTTTCACTAATAAGCTTCAAGAAAAGAATATTCGCAAATTCACCAAATCGTTCAATACCAGCACGTAAGCCTTCACCGCGTAGCATATTGTTTGCTTCATCAAAGATACGGATAAGCTCTTTGCGGTCATACTGCACTTTAGGGCTGACGGTATTGACCTCATAGGAAGTCAAATAACGTAAGGCAAGAGCCTCACGGATAAACTCATCGACCTCTTCGCCGTTTAATAGCGGCGGACGATTTGCGTCAGTATGAAATGCCTTGCAAAACACACCGTCTGTCGCAAAAACAAGCGGCGCATTAATGGCTCGGGCATAATGGATTCCCTGCTCCAAAGCTGCATCTATGCGAGAACCTTTCTTTTTTGCTTCAATGACAATAAGCGGTCTATCGCTTTCTTTGGAGTAAAGAACATAGTCTGGGCGTTTGCCACCGAGCTTTTTCTTCTCATCTTCTGACTTTGGCTGCTCATAAAAAACATTCTGGTCTTTACCACTCAGCTTCCAGCCAAGATGTTCAAGATTTCTATCAATAAGAATTCTGGTTTCCGCCTCCAAAGGCATCGTATTCATGTTCATGCCTGTGCCTCCATTTCACTCATTGTATTGAGCGCGTCCATGGCTTTTGAGGTTAAAGAGTACTTGCCCCTTGTACTGTGCTGTGCTATATAGCCAGCATCTTTAAGCTCTCTGATAATCGTGTTAACCTTCGGTTTTGCAAAGTCGAGAATATCAGCAATTTCCTGCTGCGAAAGCTTGACAACCGTTTCACCGTTTACAGGAATCTGCCGTGTTGCCATGCACTTAAGAACCCTATACTTATCATTCATAAAAAAATCAGACATGGTATCTTCTCCGATCCTTTACAGTATTAAAATCATACCATGACGGATTAAAATCGTCAATATGCTGCGTGAAAAAGAACTGGCAAGCAGGGCAAAGCGGTACCCACTTTGCTGCTTGCCGCCGCGCGAATCCTGCCGGCTTCACACTTGGCAAGCAAGGTGGCTTGGAGCCACTTTGCGCTTGTTGGGGAGATTTGTCCCCAAGCCCCTTTGAACGATTTTTGCAAAATCGGCTGCGCTCCTGCGGAGCTTTCTTCGCCTGCGGCGTGTCAGAGAATTGCGGTGTTATGTGAATATATCATTGACATATTCTCTGTTTCCGGGTATACTTGAAACAGAAAAGGAGGTGACGCAGCCTTGAAAATCATCGGTGAACGGCTCAGGAGCTTGCGCGAAAGCGTCAGGCTCTCGCAGGCAAAGCTGGCAAAGGAATTTGACGTTTCCCAATCCGCCCTTGCCCGGTACGAGATCGACGATTCCACGCCCTCCCCGGAGGTTTTTCTAAAATACGCCGACTACTTTGACGTGTCGCTGGACTACATTTTCGGCAGGACGGACGACCCCCACGGCATGATCTACAACAACTGCGTAAAGCTCGGCCTGAACAATCCCGAAATGGCGCGGTTCGTGGAAATGTGCTTCGACCCCGGCTCGGCTATGAACGAACGATTGAAGGCAACGCTTGTGCAGATGCTCTCGGAGGTGGATACAAAATGAAAGCAGTGATTTACGCCCGCTATTCCTCGGACAGCCAGCGAGAAGAACCCATCGAAGGTCAGCTCCGCGAGTGTACGGAGTATGCCGAAAGAAACGGCATCACCATTCTCCGCAGCTATATCGACAGAGCGTTGTCCGCCAGAACCGCAGACAGACCAGAATTTCAAAATATGATAAAGGACAGCGAGCAAAAGCTGTTCGATGTGGTGCTGATATGGAAGCTCGACCGTTTTTCCCGTGACCGCTATGACAGCGCCCACTACAAGCGGATTCTGAAAAAGAACGGCGTGAAGGTCGTATCCGTCAAGGAGAATATCTCCGACGGGCCGGAGGGCATCATCCTTGAATCCATGCTGGAGGGCTACGCCGAATATTACTCCGCTGAGCTGTCCGAGAAGATACAGCGCGGACAGAAAGAGAACGCGCTCAAATGAAAAAACAACGGCGGAAATACGCCGCTGGGGTATGTGGTAGGCGCAGACGGTGTGCTTGCCGTCGATCTTCTGACCGCCCCGCTGGTAACGGAGATATTCACCCTCTATGACAGCGGCGAGAGCATCAGCGAGATCACGGCTTCGCTGAACGGACGTGGGCTGAAAACGAAAAAGGGCAAGGCGTTCAAAATCGGCGGGGTCAGTCTGATCCTCAAAAACAGGAAGTACATCGGAGAGTACCAGTATGGGAGCGTGATCATCCCCAAAGGAATCCCTGCAATCATTGACGATGACTTGTTTGACCGGGTGCAGCGGCGTATGGCGTTCAACAAAAAAGCCCCCGCCAAAGCCAAAGCGACGGAAGAATATCTGCTGACAACGAAGCTGTTCTGCGGAACTTGCGAACGGCTGATGGCCGGGGAAAGCGGCACCAGCAGCACAAAGGGCGTCAAACATTATTACTACAAATGCGGCGGTGCGAAGCGAAAGCTGGGCTGCAAGCGAAAAGCGGTCAGAAAGCATTGGATCGAACGGGCGGCAGTTCTTGTGACGGTGCAGCGCGTATTGCAGGACGATGAAATCAGCCGCATTGCGGAAGCAATCGTGGCCTTGCAGGAAAAGGAAGATACCTCGCTCCCAGCCATGCGCCAGCAGTTGACTGAATGTGAAAAAGCCATTGACAATATGCTCAACGCCATTCAGATGGGCGTGCTCACCGCCTCCACAAAGGAGCGGCTGGAGAAGCTGGAAATGCAGCGGGAAGAGTTGAAGCTGTCCATATTGCAGGCGCAGATGGCAAGGCCGCGCTACACGAAAGAGCAGGTAGTCAGTTGGATCAGCCGCTTCAAGTATGGCAACGTAGACGACCCGCAGTATCAGAAGCAGATCATCGACACGTTCATCAATTCCATCTATGTGTTTGACGATAAGCTGGTCTTTACCTACAACTTCAAGGACGGAACTGAAACGATCACACTTGCGGAAATTCAGGCGGCCTTCGGTTCGGATTTAACTCAAGTCGCTCCACCATAAGTCCCGCCGTGATTTTAGTCAAATTGCGGTGGGCTTTTTTGCGTTGACACATTGATGTTTGAATTGGACAGGGAAGTGTATTGTATGAAAAAAGTTCTATCGGTATCAATAAAGACGATCATCTTTTTTGTGGGTTGGGCCATATGCGTATCAGTTATCCCGATACCGGATACCGCAAGTGCGGTGATCTGGAGATTTTGGGCAGAACTGATCCCGCTTTTGTCCGTTATTGCGATCACATTTATTTTCTGGCTGGCAGATCAGAAAAAGATACGATTGCATCTGACCGGAAAGCCTGTTTATAACGTCATATTGGGCGGTGTAACAGGGGCGATTTGGCTGGGGGCATCTGTTGGCATCTTGTCAATTATCGGAGTTGTACAGATAGAGGGCAAAAATCAAATTGATATGCTGTGGTTGTGGCTGATTTCGGCTCTTCTCAATACCGTTATGCAGGAAATGCTGGTTCGCGGCTATTTATACCAGATGATAAAAAGTAACGGCAGCATCGCCGCCGCGATTATCGTATCTACGGGCTTATTTACATTTGCGCACGGCGGCGCGTTTGAGGCAGGGATCCTTCCTGTGCTCAATGTCATCACAATGAGCCTTTTTATGACGGTGGTTTTGGAATACACGGGTTCCTTGATCGCGCCGATCGTGATCCATTTTTTGTGGAACGGTGTGGGCGCGATCATTCTGGGAGGAGTCTCTCTGGCGGAAGATTATCCTCACTTGTTTGATATGACGATTCACGGCAATCCGATTCTGTCCGGCGGCAACTGTAAAATCGAAGGAAGCATCATTGTGCTTTTTATGAATCTGGCGTTCTTGATTGGATTTGTGGCCGCAAAAAAGAGAAGAGAGCGGAATACATAATTTCTGGTTTGCTGCAATGAACTGTTCCTTGCTAAAAACATGATCCGATGATATAATAAATCAGTTATGTCGGAAATCGTGGAGGTAACGAATATGAAGAAAAGCGGTGTGAGCAGAGTCAGAAACAAAATGGTACTTGTTCTGGTCATTGCAAATGCGATGCTGTTTTTGGCCAGTGTCGTGACGAAAGCGACCAACCTGATGAATCTCTCCGTTCTGCTGTTTCTGCCCATTATGGCGCTGCTGATCGCCACAAACCGCTGCCCGCACTGCGGAAAATACTTCCGCGGCGTTTATTGGGCGAAGGAAGCCGGAACGTGCCAGAAATGCGGCATGAGACTTTACTTTGACGATGAGATGGGGGAATAACAGCTTCCGCCTTGCTGCAGCGTTTCAGCAGAGAGCAGCGAAAGAAAAACGCTGTCCCTGTTAGATTCAGCAGTTGTTGTTCAAGACTTAAAAAGTCCGCAATCGATCAGATTGCGGACTTTTTTGATGCCCTGATGCTGCTGTGATCCTGGAATAATGTCATGCCTGCTTCATGCTGAGACTGATGCGCTTTTTCTTCTCGTCCACATCCAATACGACCACCTTTACCACATCGCCCACCGACAGCACCTCCGAGGGGTGCTTGATGAACTTATTGCACACCTGCGAGATATGCACCAGACCGTCCTGATGCACTCCGATATCCACAAATGCTCCAAAGTCAATGACATTACGGACTGTTCCCTTAAGGATCATTCCTTCCTTCAGATCCTTCATGTCAAGGACATCTGTACGAAGAACCGGCTTTGGCATTTCATCTCTCGGATCACGTGCCGGTTTTTCCAGCTCTTTTACAATATCACGAAGTGTAGGCTCTCCTACACCAAGTTCCTCTGCCAGCTTCTTGTAATTCCTGATCTGCTTTGAAACACCACTGAGTTTGCCTCCTGCGATATCCTCCGGTGCATAGCCCAGCTTCTCCAGAAGCTTCTGTGCCGCTTCATAGCTCTCCGGATGTACACTCGTTGCATCCAGCGGATTTTTGCCGCCTGTGATACGTGCAAATCCTGCACACTGTTCAAATGCTTTCGGTCCGAGCTTAGCAACCTTCAGAAGCTCACGACGACTCTCAAATCTGCCGTTCTCCTCACGATACGCAACGATATTCTTTGCAATCGCTTTGCTGATACCGGAAATATACTCAAGCAGAGATGCAGACGCTGTATTTAAGTCCACTCCGACCTTATTTACACAATCTTCAACGACTCCACTCAGTGCTTCACCAAGCTTTTTCTGGTTCATATCGTGCTGGTACTGACCAACACCGATAGACTGCGGTGTAATCTTGACAAGCTCTGCAAGAGGATCCTGAAGACGTCTTGCGATAGAAGCCGCACTTCTCTGTCCAACATCAAAATTCGGAAATTCCTCTGTCGCCAGTTTGCTTGCGGAATATACAGATGCACCGGCCTCATTGGTGATCACATACTGTACCTTCTCCGGAATTTCCTTCAGAAGTTCCACGATGATCTGTTCAGACTCTCTGGAGGCTGTTCCATTTCCAAGAGAAATCAGAGAAATTCCATATTTGCGGATCAGCATTTTGAGTGTGTCTTTTGCTGCCTGGATCTTCTTCTCGTTGGTTGGTGCGGTCGGATAGATCACTGTCGTATCCAGCACCTTTCCTGTTGCATCTACAACAGCCAGCTTGCATCCTGTACGGAATGCCGGATCCCATCCCAGAACAACTTTACCTACAATTGGAGGCTGCATCAGAAGCTGCTCAAGATTTTTGCCAAAGACATGAATTGCCCCATCCTCTGCATTTTCTGTCAGACTGCTTCGGATTTCCCTCTCAATCGCCGGTGCGATCAGACGCTTGTAACTGTCCTCCACCACTTCTCGAAGAACCGGTGTTGTGACCGGATTTTCTCTTACAAGCACCTGCCTCTGGATCCATCCAAGAATCTCTTCTTCCGGTGCATTCACCTTTACTGTGAGGATTTTTTCCTTCTCCCCACGGTTCAGTGCAAGGACACGATGTCCCGCAAGCTTCTTGATCGGCTCCTCGAATTCATAATACATCTCATATACAGAAGATTCCTCCGGCTTCTTTGCCGCAGATGCAACAGAACCCTTTTTCATAGTGAGGTCACGAATGTAGATTCGGTAATCTGCCTCGTCTGAAATTGTTTCTGCCAGGATATCCTTTGCACCGTTCAACGCATCTTCCACTGTCTCCACACCCTTTTCAGCAGAAACAAAAGCCTGTGCTTCCTCCTCCAGCGGTTTCTTTGTCATCTGAAGCATGATGATATTTGCCAGCGGCTCCAGTCCTTTTTCCTTCGCAATAATTGCTCTTGTACGTCTCTTTGGACGATACGGACGGTAAAGATCTTCTACTACCACAAGAGTCTTTGCATCCAGAATCTGTTTTTTCAGCTCCGGTGTCAGTTTGCCCTGTTCTTCAATACTTGTAAGAACCTGTTTCTTTTTGTCTTCCAGATTTCTCAGGTAAAGAAGTCTTTCATGCAGTAAACGAAGCTGTTCATCATTCAGAGAACCTGTTGCTTCCTTTCGATAACGGGAAATAAAAGGAATCGTACATCCCTCATCGATCAGTTTCACAGCGGCTTCTACCTGGCATTTTTCTACTTTGAGTTCATCAGTTATCACCTGAATAATATCCATAAATAAAAATCTCCTTTTGTGCCCTTAATAAATGTCACGCTTCTGCATTATAATCGTCTGATGATGCATTTCTGTAAATAACTTCTTCCTGCTTCGGCTCATCAAACTCTCCCAGAATATCTCTGTAAAAAGCGGTTTCAGACGCTTCCATATACGGAAGAACCCACAGAAGTGGAAGCCCCATAAGCAGAAGCGACACGATCAGCATCGGAGCAAAACTTAACTGCAGCATAAGATACTGCCAGATGTGTCCCTTCATCAGACGCCTGCTTTCTTTGAGAGATTCCACGCCTCCCATCTGCGGATTATCTGCAAGGGCCTGGACCCATCCTGTGTAATACCAGCCGTGGCAGAGCAT
>OQWI01000637.1_pt1 | contig 15937 bp, 9 predicted proteins | sample 1691551 | NCBI WGS metagenome assembly OQWI01 (sample SAMN03418259, study PRJEB22391) | human gut metagenome | biome: human-gut; feature: organic feature; material: feces | host: Homo sapiens | place: Tanzania | collected 2013-01
GATACTTTTTCAAGGGTGTTGCATGCTTGAAAAACTAAATCATGGGCACCATGACTTGATGGTCATGCGCCCATCTCATATGTATCTATACATATATGCTTGTGTCGGTCATCATGCCAATAGCCAAACCCCAACTCTGCAGTATAAGTTCGCAGCAGAATTTAGCCATGTCCTTGTGAATCCTTTTTGTGTTGAATTTTTAGTATGAAAGATAAATTTAACGTTATTAAAGGTGCCTTTTGCGTTATTTTTGAAATATTTTCATACAAGATGCTGTTCGTGTGAGAATTTTTTTGTTTATTTGCAAATCGAAAAGTTACTAACTCAAATTGTTTCTATCTGATTATGTCTCCCATGCGGTGATTGTGATCGTTTTGTTCACGGCATTTCCTTAATGCTTTGCCCTGACGATACACTAACTAAAGAATGAAAGACGCTTATTATGTATAATAAGACTATTAGTTCATAAACAATTATTATTAATTTTAAATCTTCAATCTATGAGAAAAATTACTTCTTTTTTCTTGTCGATGCTCTTAGCGGTTTTAGCTATGCCTTTGCAGGCTGCTGTTGAACCGGAAGTGTCCATTGATCAAGAATTCACAGATCTTGCGTCTCTGGATGGCAAGGCTTTCGCCATTGTCAACAAAGAAACGGGAAAGGCTCTCTTTGGCTCCAATAATCAGAATTTAGCTTATGACGTGCTGTCCAAAGCCTTTGTTGAGACCAACTCGGGTTATTATTTCAAGTTGGCAGCTCCTTCTGAAGATGCATCTGACGAGAGCATAGCATCTTGCTATCTGCTCCGTCTCGTTACTCCTGCTGGTGCTGAGTACACATTCTGGGGTGACAAAAGAGGTTACTTGAACTCACAAGCGGCTACTGGCTGGTGCTCGTTCATCCTTGAACTGAACAATCAGAACGGCGAGGACATTAAGAATGGTGCAGTGTTTGACATTCAGTATGTGGATGGCAAGGGCTTCACTCTTCTCAACAAGGGCACAGGCAAGTATTTGAATGACAATGCTCCTGCGAAGTATGATGAGCCAGTTTACTGGACATTCTGCACTCTCAAGAAATCAGACCCTACTGCAGATGAAGAAGATCTTCTTCCTCTGACAAATGAGATTGCTACAGCCAAGGCACTTGGCGTTGACGTTTCAGCATGGGAAGGCAAGACATATCTCCTGTCAGAGGTTGCCAATGCAGTGAATGAGGTGAAGGTGGCTGAGTACAATCATGTTGTGGGCAGCTACCCAACAAATGCAGCTTCGCTCATCCCTGACTTCGCAGCATGGGAAGGCGGCATGGCACCAAACAAGGGCCAGCACTGGGATGGCACATCAACATCTACATATTATGAGCAGGCAAGCGACCAGTGGGGACAGAATAGCTGGACGAACAGCAAGACGACCAAGGTCACCCTCCCTAAGGGCAAGTATGTTCTCTATGCAGCAGGCCGCGCATCTGCTGGAGACGCATGCTCATCATACATCAAGATGAATGAGACAACTGTCAAATTCCCATCCAATGGTGATGTCGGTCTTGGCATCAACACATCAGGTGCCGCTTCTTTCGACTCAAATGACACATTCGCAAACGGCAACAAAGGCCGTGGCTTTGAATATCGTTATATAACATTTGAGATTACAGCCGAGGAAGGCGAAGAAATCACTCTCGCTGTAGGAGGCGAGGCTACTTCACAACATCAGTGGATGAGCATCTGTGTCCCAACGCTCCTCACTACAGCTGACAATGTAGCCTGCTTAAAGAATGCGTTAACAAAGGAGATAGAGGCAGCTAAGGCTATCGTCGATGCAAAGGCAAACGTAGGCAATGCGCTCTTCTTCATTCCTGAGACAGCTTACAACACATTCGCTGAAGCTGTAGATGCTGCGCAGGCTGCTAATGACAACGCAGAGGCCACTGCAGAGACACTCGTGGCTGCACGACAGGCACTTGCTGACGCTGTAGCAGCATATCAGGCTACTCCTGTCATTGCTCCTGCAGCAGGCAAGCAGTATATTCTTTCTCTCAATGTGCCGGAAGGCAATGCTCCTGTCGTTATGAGCATCACTTCCGACAAGATTTCTGTGGAAAGCACTGGCACACCTGTCACATTCGCTGCTCAGGGTAATGGTGGCTATGCTCTTTCTAATGGCACAGAGTATGTAGTGTATGATGGTAGCAACACATGGACTCTCAAGGCTGCTGCTGATGCTTATGCATGGACTATCGCGCCTGTGGAAGGTGGCTATACCATCCAAGGCAAGAATGGCTTGCTTGGCACAAATAAGACTGATGTGGCAGCCGGAACAACATGCTACGGCAACAAGAAATCAGATGACGGCAATGTAGTATGGTCTATCGCTGAATATATAGCCAAGTACAATGTGTCTGTTGCAGAGGGCATCGAGAACGGCACAGTGGCTGTTGATGCTGCAGAGGCAGAGGAAGGCGCCACAGTGACAATCACAGCCACTCCTGCTGAAGAATATGAACTTGAGGCTATCTCTGTGAAGAATGGCGAGGCAGACGTGGAAGTTTCTGCTGAGAACACATTCATCATGCCTGCTGCTGACGTTGTGGTAAGCGCAACATTCGCTCTCAAGGCTCCAGAACTTGCTTCTATCGCTGATGACATCAAAATCATCATTCCTGAGAATGCCGAGGTTGAGTATGACTTCATCACTGCTACACTCAATGGCATGATCAAGGTTGACGAGTCTATCGCTTCCGATGCGCAGGTTCAGCTCTTCTATTCTATTGCTGAGGCTGACGAGACAGAGGTGCCAGGCGGTGAAGAGACAGGAGAGACTCGTGGCATTGAGCCTGAACCATCTGAATATGAGTTTGTGGATCTCAAGAGCAATGTTGAGTCGCAGGAATTCTACATCCCAGCAGAGGCTGGCAAGAAGTATGTGCTCACAGTCAAGTCTATCATCGTTTCTTATTTTGACACAAAGCTTGACGACTTCGTTACAGCTGCTGAGAAGAAGTATGAAGGCGAAAGCAAGTTTGATGTTGAGTTCACCACTGCTGAGGCTGCACCTGCTGAGACTTATGCCATCACAATTGCAGAAACAGAGAACGGCACAGTAGCTACAGATGTTGCAGAGGCTGCTGAAGGCACATTGGTATCTATCACAGTCACTCCTGCTGAAGGCTGCAAGCTTGAAGGCATCGTGGTGATGAATGGCGAAGAAGAAGTTGAGGTTGTCGACATCGACGGCTATAAGTTCACTATGCCTGCTGCTCCTGTCACAGTAAGCGCTACATTCGTCAAGGAACAGGAAGACTTCATCGCAGAGGAGTTCACAAGCGTTGAATCGCTCTACAATCAGGCATTCGCTATTGTCAACAAGGAGACAGGCAAGGTGCTCTATGGCTCAAAGGATCAGAATTTAGGTTATGATGTTCCTGCCAATGCGTTTGTTGAGACCAACTCAGGCTACTACTTCAAGATAGACAAGGCCGCAAGCGTTGAGGGCAACTTGCTCCGCCTCATGACTCCTGCTGGTGCTGAGTACACATTCTGGGGTGACAAAAAAGGTTACTTGAACTCGCAGCCAGCTACTGGCTGGTGCTCGTTCATCCTTGATCTGAACAATCAGAACGGCCAGGACATTGAGAATGGCGCAGTATGGGAGATTGAGTATGTTGACGGCAAGGGCTTCACTCTTAAGAACGTCGGCACAGGTCTTTACCTCAACGATGCAGCTCCTGCAAAGTATGAGGAGCCAGCTTACTGGACATTCTGCACAATCAAGGGCTTCGAGGCTCCTGAGGTGACTACAGGCATCGACGCTGTTGGCGCTGCCAAGGCTGCTAATGGCAAGTATGTTGAGAACGGTAAGGTTTATATCGTTAAGGATGGCAAGAAGATTTCTGTTGCTGGTTTCAGCATCAAGTGATAGCTTGGCATACTGACAAAATAATATGAAGGTGCAGAACTCGCAGGGGTTCTGCACCTTTTGTTTTTGCTGGATTTTCCTCGCATTTCTTTTCCCAGTTCGTGTTTTTTTCATTAACTTTGTGCCTTGAAATATATAATGACATCTAATCAACTCTAATCCGAGAGGTATTTAAGCGTGAACTATATGAAAGAATCATATATAAATATGTGTGCTGCACTGCACCGATTGGCCGCAGCTTTGATGGTATGTGTGTGCGCATTTGCTGTGGGACACGCTCAAAACCCACGTCTCTTCACAGTGCAGCACGGACTGACCACATCCAATTTCAAGAGTGTCTACATAGATTCTAAAGGCATTGTGTGGATGACAGGAACAAGGATGCTGACGCGCTTTGACGGAGCAAGCTTTCATGACCTGCCCAATGTGGATAAAGCCACAGGCAAGCCATTGTTCAGCATCTGCAATGGCATGAAGGAATGTGGCGATGAGAAGTATCTTGTGTATACAAGCGATGGGTTGTTCATGCTCGACGCCCGTTACAATAAGTTTGAGCGTGTGGTGCTCAACAATGATGAGAACCTGTCTCATGGCTACTCTGTAAACAATGTTTGCGATTATATCAAGCAAGGGCAGGTCTTGGTGACCACAGATGGCTTCAGCAGTTATGTCTATGATGTGGAGAAGCGTGCTGTCGACAGTGTGGCCTCGCAGGCTGTCATCAAGGCTGTTGGCTCATCGTTCATTCTGTGTTCTGCCATTGACAGCCATAAGATGCTGTGGGCAAGCACCATAGACAAGAAACTGGCTTGTGCCGACCTTGTTAAGATGCGGCATGTGAGTCTTGAAGTGTCGGATGAGGCAGCTGCAATGCTTGCCACAGCTACGGTGCATGACATGCAGGAATGCGGCGGCAAGATGTACTTCGCCTTGTCTAAGGGCCTGTTGGCTTACGACAGAAAAAGCAACAGGGTTTATGTGGTCAAGGGCTTGCATTGTTCGGTGAAGACACTTGCCAAGGAGCGTGGCGGCAGATTGTATGTTGGCACCGACAGTTATGGCATATGGGTGCTCAATCCCAAGGATGACACCATGCACCTATATCAGAATGCGGCTTCACCCGTCAATATGGCATATGCCAAGGTTGCAGACCTTGTGGAAGATGCTGACGGCAATCTCATAGTGGAAATCATGCAGAAAGGTGTGCTTGTCGTGCCTATGCGCAATGGCATGTTCAAGCATCTGACAGTGACGCCTTCAGACGATGCGTCTAATGTGTCGTGTGTCACATCCATGTCTTTTGCCGCAGATGGCTCTTGTTGGACAGGCACTGATGGCGGTGGTGTGTTTCGAGTGTCTAACGAAGGCTCCATCAGATATAATGATGGCCTGCGCTCCAGTCTTGTGCAGTCTGTGCTTGTGGATAAGCACGGCACCGTGTGGTGCGGCACTTATGGCGGCGGTGTGCAGATGTTTTCCAACGGAGTCTGGACATTGGGCGATGGAGCGTGGCTGGCACCGCTTGCCAACGAGATGGTGATGCATCTTTGTTACGATGATGTTCACGATGTCATATATGCATCTACCAATGGCAAGGGCATATTCAAGATTGATGCGTCATCAAGAACTGTCACGGCCTACCACTACAAGACACTCGTCAATCACTGGCTTGTGAAGAGTTTCATGGCTTCGGATGGGACGCTGTGGACCTGCGGATGCAACAGAGTGACTTATCACAATGCTGCAGCACGGCGTGAGGGTGCATTCAAATATAAAGGCCAGGAATTCTTCGAGATGGTTGATGTGAAGCAGATGGGCGACATGATAGTGCTGGCTGGAAGCGAAGGCGTGTTCTTCTATGACATGAAGACAGGCGAGACCACTGTTGTGGACGCCAGCAATGGATTGCGCAGCAATGATGTGAGAAGTATTGTGGTGGCTGGCAACCATGTGTGGGTGGCTACGATGAGAGGCGTGGCCAGTATTGATGCCACAACGTATGAGGTGAGAAACTATGAATCGTTCTCAGGATATTTCATGGGGGAGTTCCATCGTTCGGCTTCTGTGCTGTCGCCAGATGGCAAGGTGATGTTTGGCGGTGATAATGGCATACTCTGTTTTGAGCCTGCAGATATACAGCAGCGCAAGTCGGACATAGGGCAGTTGTTCTTCACCCGCCTTCAGATAGGTGCTGATGATGTTGACTTCTCGCCAGAAAGCGATGTGCTTGATGCGGCGGTGATGTATGCCACAAGGATACACCTCGATGCTTCCAGCAATTCGTTCAGCATCTCGTTCTGCTCGCCCGATGTGTCTGATCCAGACCGCATACATTATGACTATATGCTTGAGGGATATGACAGCCACTGGCATTCAGACGTGAAGATGGCACAGGCATCGTATGCCTCGCTCCATTCGGGAGAATACACGCTTAAGGTGAGGGCTTATTATGAAGATTATCCCGACAAGGCTATTGTGAAAACCATGAAGGTCATAGTGGATGCTCCGTGGTATGCCAGTGTGTGGGCAGTGATGGCGTATCTCCTTGTTGTGGTTCTTGTGGCCATTGCATTTTACCGCATGGTCAAAGAGCGCAGGGCGCAGAAGCGTGAGATAGAAGAAGCTAAGAAAGCCAAGGACATGAGAGATGCCAAACTGAGGATGTTCACCAGCTTCTCTCATGAACTGAAGTCGCCTCTGATGATGATACAGGCGCCGCTGAAGGGACTGGCAGAAGAGGAGAAGGAAGAGAAGAAGCTCGAACTGTATGCTATCATGCAGAGAAACTGTCAGAAACTTCTTGACATAGTGAAGCAAATCACAGACATACAGAACATCGATTCGGGACAGTTCAGCCTTAAGCTGGAAGAACACGACTATGTTGAATATGCTGATCGTGTGTTTGAACGCTTTAAAGGAGTGGCTGCCGTGAAAAACATCTCATTTGTTGTGGAGCACCAGGAGCCAGAACTTCACATGTTTTTCGATGACAGGCATTTTGACAAAATCATCAACAATATCTTGTCCAATGCGTTCAAGTTCACTCCTGATGGAGGAAAGGTCATTGCGCGCAGTGCTGTTGTGGGAGGCAATGTGATGCTCTCATTCTACAACTCAGGCTCTCGTTTTGATGAAGAAGACATGAAGCACTTGTACGAACGTTTCTACCGTGGCTCTGCTGGCAACAATGCCTCTGGCTCGGGCATCGGACTCAATCTTGCTTATGAGTTGGTCAAGTTGCATCATGGCAAGATAGAGGTCAGCAACATCGAGCCAGATGGCGTGGAGTTTCGTCTCACGTTCCCATTCTGCAATGTCGAACTTGACAGTGCGGACGGCAAAACTACGGTGCTCGTTGTGGATGATGACAAGGATGTGGTTGAATATGTCAAATCGCAACTGGAAAGCGACTGCAATGTGCTTGTGGCATTCTCTGGCAACCAGGCATGGTCGCAATTAGTGGAGAAGAAACCTGATGTGGTGGTGACCGACTATAAGATGGCAGATGGCAATGGCATCGATCTGTGCCAACGCATCAAGTCAAACCCGCAGTGCGATGACATTCCTGTTATCATGCTCACGGGTGAGGGCAGTGAGTCATTGCAGTTGCACAGCCTTAATATACAAGTGGATTATTATTTAGAGAAACCTGTGGGCATACGCATCCTTCGTTCAGCCATAGCTCATGTGCTTAAGGCACGTGAGGATGCGCGCAAGCGGATGCGCAGGATGGATATAGGAGCAGCAGTGGAGGGCGTGTCCAATGGGACACAGACTGTGAACTTTATGGAACGCGTCAACGCTTGTGTGAAGAAGCATCTTGGTGATAGCGAATATTCTGTGATAAGGCTGGCCGATGATGTAGGCATGTCCAAGAGTCAGCTGAGCAGGAAGATGAAAGATGAATGCGGCATCACGCCAAATGCTTTCATCAAATCGTACAGGCTTAAATGCGCGGCATACATGCTGGCGCACAACAACAGCAACATCAGTGAGGTGATGTATAGTGTTGGCTTCAGCAGCCCAAGTTATTTCGCTGCTTCGTTCCGTGAATATTTCAACATGTCGCCGAGAGAGTTTATGGCATACTACAAGGAGACTGCTGATGATGACTTGCTGGATAAACTGCTGCAATGAGGCAGTGTGGCCCTCGCCTGATGTACATGACGCTCACTTGCGACACAATCAAATAAGCGTATGCGTGAAATAAAGATAGCTGTTATAGACCATAACGTGCTTGCGGCCATGGGGCTGCAGCGCATTCTGACCGATATCATTCCGGTGGCAGATGTGCAGGTGTTCATCTCGTTCGATGCACTGAGGCAATCTGCCGCAGATGATTTTGTGCATTATTTTGTGTCATCGCGCATCTATTTCGAGTATGCCTCGTTTTTCAAGGAGAATGGAAAGAGGCCCATAGTGCTTGTCAATGGCGACATGCAGGTGGCGGGTGTGCCAACACTCAATGTGTGTCAGCCAGAAAGGAGTCTGGTGAAGTCGATTCTTGCCACTCACAGAATGGGACATGGCGAGCGGCTTGAAGGTCGGCAGGGAAATGAGCGTGGTGGCGTCTGTGCATGCCATCATGTGAATGAGCGCGCAGGTGTGGTGCATGGCATGGATGGCGGCAGACATGACGCACAGCTCTCGCCTCGTGAGGCGGAGGTGGTGGTGCTCCTTGCCAAAGGATTCATAAATAAAGAAATAGCAGACAGACTCAACATTAGCGTCACTACGGTTATCACGCATCGCCGCAACATAATGGAGAAACTGCATGCTCGTTCTTTGGCCGATGTCATCATATATGCTGTGATGAACGGCTTTGTGGAGGTAGGGGACATATAGTGCGTGAACACAAAACGACAGCCATGGCAACGGGTGTTGCCATGGCTGTCGCTACTTTATGTGTTAGAGTCAGAAAATGTCCTGAATAGTCAGATTTATTGTCTTGACTGTTGGGTGAGTGCTCGATGCGGCTTGGGGTTTATGAGATGGTTTTGGACCTACGCTTGCCTTCTCTCTTCATTATTTGAAGTAATAGAGGAATGTGGCCAAGCCCTCGAGAGCCTGTTTCTTCTGTCCTTCTATCTCCAGCTTGAACTTTATCTGCGCCTTGCATATGCCGCGTATGTTGGATATGTCGTGAAGGCTTGCAGATAGGCGCACACGTTGTCCGGAGAGCACAGGCTGGCCAAATCTCATCTGGTCCATGCCATAGTTGACAAGCATCTTGACGTTGTTCACCTGGATGATTTCCTGCCAAAGGTGTGGAAGGAGGGAAAGGGTGAGATAGCCATGAGCAATGGTCGACTTGTATGGGCTTTCCACCTTGGCGCGATCAGTGTCCACGTGAATCCACTGGTGGTCGAGGGTGGCGTCGGCAAAGAGGTTGATGCGCTCTTGTGACACTTCAAGCCATTCGCTTGTGCCGATTTGTTCGCCAAGGTGTGAGGCGAACTCTTCATAAGAATTGATGATGAGTTTTTCCATTATGCTGTAAAAGTATGTATTAGTATTCTTTGTGATTAAACAATAAAATGTGTGTTTTTTCTAAATTAAATGCAAAGATATGAAATAATTTTTTTAAAAGAAAGGATAAAGTAAAGAAAATCAGAAGATGGTAACGTATAATGTATAAAATGGAACAAAAAAACTTGTGTATGTCGTGAATATAGTCTTACTTTGTATGTGAAAATGGCTCAATGGTAATATTTTCACCGTCATTGGCCATGTCGCGCATTTGACAATTAGAACTAATATTTATATACTTATGGAAAAAACTTGGAGATGGTTTGGCAAGAAGGATAAGATAACCCTTCAGATGCTGAGACAGATTGGAGTGGAAGGCATTGTCACAGCCTTGCATGATGTGAAAAACGGTGACATCTGGACCGTTGATGCCATCATGGATATGAAAAACTATATAGAAGCTGCTGGCTTGAAATGGTCGGTGGTGGAGAGTCTGCCTGTATGCGAGGCTATCAAATATGGCGGGCCTGAGCGCGACCAGTTGATTGAGAACTACAAGGTGAGCCTTGCCAACCTCGGCAAGTGCGGCATACACTGCATCTGCTACAATTTCATGCCTGTGCTCGACTGGGCCCGCACTGAGCTTGACCATCCTTGGACTGATGGCAGCACAAGCCTTTATTTCAATAAGGTTAAGTTTGTCTACTTTGACCGTTACATCCTTAAGCGCGATGGCGCAGAGAAAGACTATACAGAAGAAGAGAATGCCAAGGCTGACGAAATGGCTAAGACCATGACTCCAGAGGCTGATGCCGCATTGGTCGACACCATCATTGTGAAGACCCAGGGTTTTGTCAATGGCAACATCACAGAGGAGGACAAGCAGCCTGTGGCTCTATTCCGCAAACTGCTGGCTCTTTATGATGGCATCACGCCCGACGGGCTCAGAGCAAACTGGAAGTATTTTCTTGAGCAGATAATGCCGACATGTGATGAGTATGACATGAACATGTGCGTGCATCCTGACGATCCTCCAATGCAGTTGCTGGGTCTGCCGCGTGTGGTCACATGTGATGCCGACATCGAATGGTTCCTCAATGCAGTGGACAATCCGCATAATGGTCTCACCTTCTGTTGTGGCAGTCTGTCGGCTGGCGCTCAGAATGATGTTCCAGCTTTGGCGCGCAAATATGCTAAACGTACCCACTTTGTGCATCTGCGTTCCACTAATGTTTTTGAGAATGGTGACTTCATAGAGGCTGATCATCTTGGAGGCAGAGCCAATCTCATTGAGGTGGTTAAGATTTTTGAAGAGCAGAACCCTGGTCTGCCTATGCGTGTGGATCACGGCCGCACCATGCTTGGTGATGAGGACAAGGGCTACAACGCTGGCTATTCATTTCATGGCCGCATGATGGGACTTGCCCAAATGGATGGCGTGATGGCTGCTGTGAAATATATGTTGAAGAAATAGCTTTAAGTGGGCTGTTGTAAAATAATTTTGAACACCTACTTAATGTCTGTTTGGCCTTTTATACATTAACATACCCTATAATTTAAGAAAAACAAATAACAATACAATATGACATCATTAAAAGGAAAGATTGCTGTGGTGACAGGTGGCACAGGCGTGCTCGGCAGCAATGTAAGTGAAGGCTTGCTGCAGGCAAGTGCCACAGTGGTGGTTGTGGGTTCTCGTCAAGAGACAGTGGACAAGGCTCTTGCCAAGCTCACTCCTGTGGCCGAAGCTAATGGAACCTCTGTTACGGGTTACGTGTGCAATGTGCTCAAGCATGAGGAGATAGTGGCTCTTACAGAGCAAATCAAGGCTGATTTCGGTCGTGTGGATGTTCTCGTCAATGCTGCTGGAGGCAATGTGGGCGGGGCCAATATCATGGATGACATGAATGTGTATGAGTGTGATATTGAGTCTCTGCATAAGGTCATCGACCTTAATCTTTGGGGCACTATATATCCATGCCTCACCTTTGGCAAGATTATGGCAGAACAGAAGAGCGGCAGCATCATCAATGTGAGTTCGATGGCTGCCTATGATGCTCTCTCGCGTGTGATGGGCTATTCTATTGCCAAGGAAGGCGTCAATGCCTTGACAAAGTGGCTCGCTCAGGATTTTGCCCGCAAATATGGTGAGAAGATTCGTGTTAACGCCATAGCTCCAGGTTTCTTCATTGGCGAACAAAACCGTAAAGCCTTGCTCAATGACGATGGCTCTCTCACGGAGCGCAGTCACAAGGTGCTCAACAAAACTCCTATGGGACGCTTTGGCGACATATCAGAGTTGAACGGCATAGTGCGTTTCCTTGCTTCTGACGAGGCAAGTTTCGTTACAGGAACCATCATTCCTGTGGATGGCGGTTTCAGTTCGTTCTCAGGTGTATAGTTTTCAGCATCTTCTATAGTTGCAAGCAGATTATCTTGCCCATAATGGCATGATAATCTGCTTTTTTTCTTCATTGTGAGATGAAGTGCGGCAGTAATTGAGTTTTTTCTGATATTCTGGCGGTATAATAGAATATTATGCTTACATTTGTGCGCTGAATTGATTGTTTGAAAGAAATGATGTAAAAATGCAGCGTCAGAGAAAGGAATTTTTAGAAGGTCTCAATAAGCATGAAGTGAATTCGTTTCACACGTTGTATCAAAGGTATTACAAGCCTTTGGTTCTTTTTGTCATGAACTTCCTTGACAATGAAGCTGAAGCCGAAGATGTGGTTGAGGATGTCATTGTGAAGATGTGGGAGGGTGATTTCATGTTTGAGTCGTTGAAAGCGCTGCATTCATATTTGTATAATTCGGCACGTAATGGTGCTTTAAGTCTGTTGAGGCACAAGAATGTCATCGACACATACGTGGAAGAGAAAATGAATCAGACAGATGAATCTGATTCTGAATATGATTATTCGTATGAGGAGATGGAAGTCAAGTTTCTTAAGGCTGTGGATAAGTTGCCAGAACGCACTCGCGAGGTGATACTCTGTTATCTGGATGGCATGAAACTGTCAGAGATAGCTGAAAGTTTAGGCATGACTGTCGGCACCGTGAAAACCCACAGGCAGCGTGCCTTCGCAAAGTTGAGAGATGTGTCAAAATGTATGGTTTTGTGGATTATGTTTGAACATCTTGCCTGCGTAAATTAAAAAACAACTTACCTTTTTGCATTATCTTGTATTCCTTTTCTTCTTTTTTGCGTTCTATCTATAAAAAGATATAACAGGCAAATCCAAAAGATTCAAAGTGAAGGAAGATATTGAAAACAAATTCATGAAGAAGAATCTGAGAAAAAAGTATCAGATTCTGAAAAATGTTGATGAAGAAGCGGCCTTTGAGCGTTTCTGCAATCGTGTGGGAGTGGAAGTCTCGAAGAAACGCAGAACAGGCTTTCATGTTCATTGGCGCAGATTGACATGCGTGGCAGCTTCTGTGGCTGCCATAATGGTTGGAATAATAGTGATGCGTCTTGATGGCGGAAACACTGTCATGAATGTGGCGGACATAAAGCATGCTGGCAGTTGTGCTTATTTGACCACAGAGAGCGGTACGAGCGTTGACTTGGACAATTCTTCACAGTCGATAGCCATTGATGGGTTGCTTGCACAGACGGCTGGCGGCATGCTGTCGGTGGAAGACAACGGCACAGCATCTCGCAATGTTATCACAGTGCCACGTGGAGGCGAATATCATGTCACGCTTTCTGATGGCACCAAGGTGCATCTCAATGCAGAGAGTTCATTAGAGTTTCCAAGTCATTTCAACGGAAACGCAAGGAAAGTGAAACTTACAGGAGAGGCATATTTTGATGTTGCCCATGTGGAGGACATGCCTTTCTTGGTAGAGGCAGGACATGCTGTGGTGAAACAGTATGGCACCCATTATAATGTTGATGCTTATAATGCCAGAAGTGTCAAAGTGACATTGGTGGAAGGAAGCATAAGTGTCAGAACAAATAATACAGGCGAATATTTTATTAAGAGCGGTCAGCAAGCAGTGGTGTCACATGATGCAATAGGCATCAAGAATGTTGACGTGGCCAAGGAGACAGGGTGGAATAAAGGCGTGTTCTGTTTCGAGGACGCAACTCTTGCTGACATAGCTTCAACTCTGACAAGATGGTATGACATGGATATGGAGGTTGACAAATCTCTTGCCTCGCTGCATTTCACTGGCAGTCTGATGCGTGATGACAACCTGGCTGACATTCTTGACGCAATATGCGAATTGACAGGCACAACATACGAATACAACAACGGCAAAATAAAACTATACAGGAAATGATTGGAAAACGGCATTTTGTTATTTTGATGCTGGCGTTCATGATGTCTCTGACAGTTATGGGACAAGATTATGGCAACGTCAGTGTGGATTTGAAGTCTGCTCCTATGCTTACACTTTTTGAGGTCATTCAGCAGCAGACTGGATTGCGCTTTATCTACAGTTCGGACGAAATAAAGTCTATTGGCAAGATTACAGTCAAGGCCAAGAATGAGTCTGTCGACTTTGTGCTGAGCACGGCTCTCAAAGGCACTGGCTTCGGATATCGCATTAAGAATAAGATTATCACCGTGAAGCGTGAATATAAGCATTCACAACCAACGCAAGAGACACAGGGAAAGGCCACAGTGAAAGGTCGTGTCACGGATGTTGCTGGCGAGCCATTGGCTGGGGTGACCGTCATCATCAAAGGGTCCAATCCTCCTATTGGCTGTGCCACTAATGAGAATGGCGACTTCTGGCTTGACATCCCAAAAGACATTGAAACGATATTGACGTTCAGGTTTGTCGGCATGAAGACGCGTGATGTGGCATGCAATGGAAAGAAGCATCTGAAGATAGTGCTTGATGATGATGTGGCTGTCCTCAAAGGAGCAGAAGTGGTGGGCAATGGCATGTTCCAGCGCAAGACTGAGACATTCACAGGCAGTGCCATCACTTATGAGGAAGAGAAACTCAAGGTGTTTGGCTCGCAGAATGTCATAGCCAGTCTTAAGAACATTGACCCCTCATTCATTGTGACAGAAAACATAGATTATGGAAGTGACCCCAATAAGATGCCGGACATCACCATAAGGGGTAAAAGCAATATTGATTTGCGTGGCGACTATGAGACATCGCCTAATCAGCCATTGTTCATTCTCAATGGTTTCGAGACATCTGTGTCAAAGATTGTCGACATGGACATGAACCTTGTGCAGAGCGTCACCATTTTGAAAGATGCTGCAGCCAAGGCCATATATGGTTCGAAGGCAGCCAATGGCGTTGTTGTCATAGAGACGGTGCAGCCAAAGAGTGGCAAACTCCGCATCAGCTACAATGCCAGCCTTGACATCACTGTTCCTGACTTGACAAGCTATAATCTCACCAATGCGTCGGAGAAACTTCAGGCAGAGGTGCTTGCAGGCAAATACACTGATGAGTCAAATGCTTACAACCAGTCGCAGCTCACAGACAAGTACAATGCTTTGTTTAAAGAAGTGGCGCGTGGCGTCGATAGCTATTGGATGTCGCAGCCGCTCCGCACTGGTATAGGACAAAAGCATTCGCTTATGCTTGATGGAGGTGATGGAGCTATGCTCTACAGCGCATCTTTATCGTACAATGACGTGAAGGGCGTGATGAAAGGCAGTGATCGCCGCACGTTGAGCGGCAACATCACTCTCTCTTATCGTGTTAAGGACTTTGTGTTCCGCAATCTTCTGTCCATCGACTCCAACACTGCAGACAACTCGCCTTATGACGACTTCTCACAATATTCGTCAATGAATCCATATTGGCGCATATGGGATGAGAGCGGCAAACTGATAAAGCAGTATAGTGATGGAACATACAATCCTATATACAACAGCACGCTCAATAGCAAAGACCAGTCAAAATACACTCTCATTACGGAAAACTTCTATGCAGAGTGGAATGTGTTGCCTCTGCTCAAGTTGACAGCTCGCATAGGATATAATACAAACACGACACGCACAGATGTTTTCACGCCAGCTGGCAACACTAAGTATGCCAATATCCTTCCTTCGTCGGAAGAGTATCTCAACCGTGGACAGTATGACCAGTCGCATGGCGACAGCCACAGCATATCTGCCGACATAGGAGCCAACTATTCATGCACCTTCGGCAAGAGCCTGCTCTTTGCCAATGTGGCTTATAGCATAGAGGAGTCGAAGTCGGAGAACACATCGTTCTCAACTATTGGTTTTCCGTCCGACAGAATGGACAACATCTCGTTTGGCAACGGTTACCAAGCCGGTTCCAAGCCTGTTGGCAGCGAAAGTCTCAGCAGAAGCATTGGAGTGATAGGCTCGGTCAACTATTCGTATGATGACAGATATCTCGCCGATGTGAGCAACAGACTCAATGCCAGTTCTATGTTTGGCGCAAAGAACCGATGGGGCAACTTCTGGTCTGTGGGATTGGGTTGGAACATGCACCATGAGAAGTGGTTGAAAGACTCGAAGGTCTTCAGTTATCTCAAGTTGAGGGCAACGATGAATATGAACAATTATTAAACCAGACTACAAATAATCTTAAACAGA
>OQWI01000642.1_pt1 | contig 15906 bp, 9 predicted proteins | sample 1691551 | NCBI WGS metagenome assembly OQWI01 (sample SAMN03418259, study PRJEB22391) | human gut metagenome | biome: human-gut; feature: organic feature; material: feces | host: Homo sapiens | place: Tanzania | collected 2013-01
GAATTGATTTTTATATAGGTCGTTGTTGTTCTGAATACTCTAATAATAGCACAAACCACTAAACATTAAATAAAAAAGAACAAACACATGGATTATTTGCCTCAAGACCCCTTCATGCTGCTGAGCAGCATCAACATGCTTCTTCGCGATGGGGAATACGACTCGCTCGCAGATATATGCAACAGTTTCGGACGCGACATTAACGAAGTGAAAAAAGTGCTTAAAGCGCAAGGTTATTCATACGACGAAGCGCACAAGCAATTCAAATCCGCATAAAATCACAGGACATCATGAAGAAAACATCATTGTCCATCATATTATGCATTATGTCATTCAGCAACATGTCCGCCCAAACTCAAAATGCCCTGTCGCTCAGCAGGGCATTGAATGGAGCACACGCACTCTATGCACATGGGGTGAGATGGATGGACGATGGCGAACACTATGCTCAGATAGAGCGCACAGCCAATGGCGCGCCCGAGATTGTGGCATATTCGGCTAAAGATGGAAGCAGAAAGATTCTCATTCCATCCGACATGTTCATGACTGACAAAGGCAAGAGCCATTGGGTCAACGTAGAATCATGGTCATTCAGCGACAACAAGCAGAAGGTCCTTATCTTCACCAACAGCCGCAAGGTGTGGCGTTACAACACCCGTGGCGACTATTGGGTGCTCAACTTAAAAGACGGCACGCTACAACAGATAGGCAAAGGACAGCCTGCAAGCAGCCTCATGTTTGCCAAATTCTCGCCTGACGCCAACAAAATAGCTTATGTCAGCAAGAACAACATATATGTGGAAGACCTAAGTTCAGGAACACGCACAGCGGTCACAGAAAACGGATGCGACACCATAGTCAACGGCACATTCGATTGGGTGTATGAGGAAGAATTCAATTGCCGTGACGGTTTCCGTTGGAGCGGCGACAGTAAGCACATTGCTTATTGGCAGAGCAACACAAGCGGCACAGGATGGTTTGACATAATCAACAACATCGACAGCATCTACCCTTCTGTGCAGCATTTCCCTTATCCGAAAGCAGGAACGACAAACAGCAGCGTGAAGATTGGCTACGTGAGCGCAGAAGGAGGAAAGACCACATGGCTTCCACTTCCTGGCGACGCACGCAACAACTATCTGCCTCGCATGGATTTCATACCTGGCACAAACACCCTGTTTATCCAGCAGATGAACCGCGAGCAGAACACCAACAAAGTGTGGACAGCCACTATTGGACAGAATGACCTCAAGCAGATATTTGAAGATAAAGATGCAGCATGGGTCGAAACCAACGACAACGTGAAATGGTTGCATAGCAACAAATTCTTCACTTGGACAAGCGAGCGCGACGGATGGAGGCATCTTTACCGCGTGTCGGCCGATGGCAAAAAAGCCATAGCCATCACAAAAGGCAACTTTGACGTGATAAGCATCACAGGAATGAACGAGAAGACAGGATATGTCTATTTCATGGCATCGCCCGACAACGCCACACAACGATATCTCTACCGTGCCAAGATTTTCGGCAACGGCAGATGCGAGCGCATAAGCGAGGCTGGCATGGAGGGGCAGCACACTTACGACATGTCGCCCACATGTTCATGGGCCATACACGGTTTCAGCAACGCCAAGACCATGCCTAAGGTTGAAATGCAAGACATGGCCACAGGCAAGCATGTCCGCACCATAGTAGACAATGCTGCCAATCAGAAAGAATGGGACAATCTCGGACTTAACACGAAGGAATTTGTCAAAGTCAAATCTGGCAACCTCATGCTCGATGCCTGGATGCTCAAACCAGCCAACTTTGACGCATCAAAAAAATATCCTGTGATAGTGGATGTTTATGGCGAGCCTGCCAACGCTACCGTGCAAGATGTCTGGACAAACAGCATGTGGCATCAATACCTCGCCCAACTCGGCTACATCATCGTCAGCATAGAAAACAGGGGGGCTGCGGCTCCACGAGGCAGAGAATGGCGCAAATGCATATATGGCGAGGTGGGCACATTCGCCTGCCAGGACCAAGCGCAAGGCATCATGGACATGGCAAGGCAATTCCCATTCATCGACACTGAGCGCATTGGCATCACAGGATGGAGCGGAGGCGGCAGCCAAACATTGAACTGCATGTTCCGATACCCTGACGTGTTCAAGACAGGCATAGCCATAGCTTTCGTGTCAGACCAGCGTCTTTACGACACTGTGTATCAAGAAAGATACATGAACACTCCACAAAACAACCCTGAAGGCTACCGCAAAGGTTCTCCCATCAGTTACGTGGACGGTCTCAAGGGAAATCTGCTGCTCATACATGGAACAGGCGATGACAACGTTCATTACCAAAGCTGCGAGATGCTGACCAACCAACTCATCAAGGCAGGAAAGATCTTCTATCAGATATCCTACCCTATGCGCACCCATAGCATCAGCGAGCGTGAAGGCACAACATGGCATCTATACAAGACCATGGCCGACTTCTGGCTGAAGAATCTTGAAGCTGGCGGAAAATAAAATCATCATTAAATACTAACATAAAACAAAATGGAAAAAATTATGAAAAAGTTTTTATTCATGCTCGCTGCAGCCACAATGATCACAGCATCAAGCTGCGCGCAGGACTCAAAGCAAACACAACCGCTCACACAAGAGCAAGTGGAAGCCAAACTCAAGCCTTTCTACGAGAAGATAGGGGCTCTGCCTGACAATGAGGAATCAGAAAAGATTTTAAAGCAGATGTCGCTCGACTTTGTAAAGGAAAACAAGAATGAGGCAGGAACATATGTTGTCCAAGCAATCCTCTCTCAACTTATGCCTATCGAAGACCTCATCAAGTTTGTAGAATCTGACGAATACTTCAAGAACGACGCAGGCATCAAAGAAGCAAAGAAGGGATGGAACGCAGAACTCGCTACAGCAGAGGGCAAGATGTTCAAGGATTTCGAAGCCGAGCACAATGGCAAAGTGACAAAACTCTCTGATTATGTTGGCAAGGGCAAGTATGTTCTCGTTGACTTCTGGGCAAGCTGGTGCGGACCATGCCGCCACGAGATTCCAAACCTCATAAAAGTATATGAGAAGTACAAAGGCGACAAGTTTGAAGTGCTCGGCGTAGCAACTTGGGACAAGCCTGCCGACACAGAGAAAGCCATCAGCGACATGAAGATTCCTTACCCACAAATTCTTAACGCACAAAAAGCCGGCAGCGACGCTTATGGCATCTCAGGCATACCACAGATCATCCTCTTCGGTCCTGACGGCACTATTCTGAAGCGCAACCTTCGTGGCGAGGCCATGGAGAAGGCTGTAGAGGAAGCTCTTAAATGAAAGATGCCAGCCAGCATGCGTGACATCATCAGAATGATTATTTGTATCAGACAAAAACTGGCAAATACGCTTCACGCTTTCAGCTTGGCATTTAATATTGATACATTAAGTAAGTGAACAAACCATTTCAAATGAGAGCACCTACTTATCACATGCAAGAGAGGCAAACAGATTACAACCTGTTTGCCTCTCTTACACATTATATATAATATAGTTCATGACCAATTACACACGAGGGTTTTCAATTTGCCTGCCAAAACAACGAGAATCACGTTCACAATCTATTCATAGAAAAACTCTCCCTGGTGGCAATCATTCTCCAACCAGTGTGAATAACGACATCACGCAGAATGCCACCAAACACAGAAAATGGCTTGGTATAATTTGCGAATATCAAACAAAGAGCGTACCTTTGCAAGCAAATAGCATATTGACGATTAGACAATGACTTTAACAAAAGACGAACTGCTGACGCTTGTGAGGAAAGGCGCAAGAAACATGACATTGGGCGAGAAACTGAGACTGACAATCTTATTAAGCCTGCCAGCCATGATAGCGCAGATATCCTCCGTTGCCATGCAGATTATAGATGCAGCCATGCTTGGTCACCTCGGCACAAAAGAGTCGGCCATGGTAGGATTGGTATCAACCACCATATGGCTTTTCGGCGGTCTGTGCACAGCCTTCGCTTCTGGTTTCTCGGTCCAAGTGGCCCACAGGGTAGGTGCTGACGACCTGGCCACAGCACGCAATATCGTGAGACAAGGAATCACATCAGGACTGATATTCAGTTCTGTTCTTGCCGTAATAGGCGTATGCATAGCCCCTTGGCTGCCTGTGTGGCTTGGGGCTGACCGAGACATACAAGCAGGAGCATCAGAATACTTCTCAATTGTAGCCATGGCCCTTCCCGTTCTTGAGCTGAATGTGCTGGCAGCAGGAAGCCTTAGATGCAGCGGCAATGTGAAAGCGCCAAGTCTGCTCAATGCCATGATGTGCTTGCTTGACATCGTTTTCAATTATATTTTCATTTTCATTCTCGACATGGGCACAGCAGGAGCGGCATATGGAACATTTCTCGCCTATACCATCACGGTGGTTATGATGCTCTACGCTTTGGTGAAGAAAGACAGACTGCTGCGGTTCTCTCTCGACAAAGCCACATCAACATGCACAAGGTGGGTTGAAAAATACGTGCCAAGGCACGACACGCTATCAAAAGCTTTAAGGATTGGCTTCCCTATCAGTCTGGAGCGCTGTGTGATATGCGGAGCGCAGATTGCCGTAACTGGCATAATAGCTCCGCTTGGACAGGTGGCAATAGCGGCCAACACTTTTGGCATCAACATTGAGAGTCTATGCTACATGCCAGGATTTGGCATATCTGAGGCCGCCACCACTCTGGTTGGACAGAGCATGGGAGCCAAACGCAAAGACCTCATGCGGAGCTTCGCATGGATATCAGTAAGCGTGGGCATGGCTATCATGGCCATCATGGGTGTTCTGATGGCTGTCTTTGCGCCTGAAATGATGAGTCTCATCACAAACGACAAGGAAGTAGTCGTGTTGGGAACGGAGATTCTGCGCATAGAAGCATGGGCCGAGCCAATGTTTGCCGCCAGCATAGTGGCATACGGCGTGTTTGTCGGTTCTGGCAAGACCCTGGTGCCATGTTTGATGAATCTTGGCAGCATATGGTTTGTGCGCATTTCTCTTTCTTTGCTGCTCGCTCCCACCATGGGACTGCACGGTGTGTGGATAGCCATGTGCATCGAACTTTGCTGGCGAGGCTCTGCCTTCCTTTGGCGACTGAGCCAGCGAGGATGGAGCCAGATACAAGGAGCACGTGTCATACCTGAGGTAGCTTTGGAAGAAGATGAGGAGTCGCTTGCCATGACACCGCCATTCACATCGTGAATTCAAAAATGCAACCAAGTTGCAAATATTTTTATGTACATTTGCACCCGAAAACCAAATAATCAAATATCATCATATTTATAGTTCAACATATTATTATGGAAAATTCAAAGAATGATAATGGACAAGGGTGCTGCAATGCTGAAGTTTCTTGCAAACATCATCACGAGAATAGCCACAGCCTTAAGTGCCATCATAAGCATCCTGCACACGGAGAGCATCACAGCCACGAGCACCATCATGGCAATTTGAAAAACAAAATCACACTCATTGCTGCAACATCTGTGTTGCTCATTGCCGCAATGACAATAGAGAGGGTGACAGACCTCAACACATGGCAATTGCTTCTGATATATCTCATGCCATACATCCTTATAGGCCATGACACACTTAAAGATGCAGTTGCAGGAGTGGCGCACGGCAACATGTTCAACGAGAATTTCCTCATGTCCATAGCCACCATAGGCGCATTGTCCATTGGTTTCTTCCCCGGAGCGGCTAATGAATTCCCTGAAGCCGTTTTTGTCATGCTCTTCTTTCAGGTGGGTGAACTTTTCGAGGGATATGCCGAAGGGAAAAGCCGCAATAGCATTTCACACCTCATGGACATCCGTCCAGACGTGGCATATGTGGAGCATGATGGCAAAATAACAAGCATGTCTCCAGAACAAGTTGGCATTGGCGAAATCATCGTGATAAAACCAGGAGAGAAAGTGCCGCTCGACGGAGTGGTCATAGAAGGAACGTCTGCGCTAAACACTCTTGCGCTCACAGGCGAGAGCATGCCAAAAGAACTTGGAATGAATGATGAAGTGGCATCGGGCTGCATCAATTTGACAGGCATGCTGCGCGTGCGCACCACACGCAGCTTTAGCGACAGTGCGGCATCAAGAATCATAAAATTGGTGGAGAGCGCCAATGAGAACAAATCAAAGAGCGAGTCATTCATTACGCGGTTTGCCCGCATATACACTCCGATAGTGGTGTTCTCTGCCATTGCTTTAGCTGTTGTACCTCCATTGTTTGCTGCAGGCGGATACATGTCGGATTTTCCCATATGGCTTAACCGCGCGCTCATATTCCTTGTGGTGTCATGCCCTTGCGCTCTTGTCATAAGCATACCGCTCACATTCTTTGGTGGCATAGGAGGAGCCTCACGCAACGGCATTCTTGTTAAGGGGGGCAACTATATGGACACGCTCGCCAACATAGGCACTGTAGTCTTTGACAAGACTGGCACACTCACACATGGACAGTTTGAAGTCGAAGCTGTTCATACCGACCATCTCAGCGAAAACGAACTGCTGCATTTGGCAGCTCATGTGGAACATTACACGACCCACCCTATCGGAGCCGCTCTGAGGAGTGCCTTTCCCAATGCGGCTACAGACGGATGCAAGGTGAAGGACGTGGAAGAAATTGCAGGCTACGGCATCAAGGCTAACGTGGAAGGACAAAATGTTTGTGTAGGCAACACCAAACTGATGGATAGTGTCGGCGCAAAGTGGCACGGCTGTTCCAAACATGGCACAATAATCCATGTGGCCGTAAACGGCACTTATGCTGGCCATATCGTCATCAACGATAAAATTAAAGAAGACAGTGCGGATGCCATCAGGCAGCTCAAGCGCATAGGTGTGTCAAAAACGGTGATGCTCACAGGCGACAGGAAGGATGTGGCAAAAAATGTGGCTGAAAAACTTGGCATAGACGAATGGCATGCAGAATTGTTCCCTGCCAACAAGGTGGAATGCCTGGAGAAACTTCTCAACGAGAAAAGTAAAGGCAAGAGCCTCGCATATGTTGGCGATGGCATAAATGACGCTCCCGTGCTGAAACGTGCCGACATCGGAATTGCCATGGGCGGACTTGGAAGCGATGCTGCCATAGAGGCGGCAGATGTTGCTTTGATGGACGACAAGCTAAGCAAGATTGCATCTGCAATAGCGATTGCCCGACGCACCATCCGCATTGCTCGGCAGAATGTATGGTTTGCCATAGGCACAAAAGTGGCAATACTCATATTGGCCACAATAGGACTTAGCACTATGTGGATGGCTGTGTTTGCAGATGTAGGAGTGACGGTATTGGCTGTATTGAATGCCATGAGGACTTTGCAGAAATCAGCTCATTGATAAAAGTTGCATGACAATGGTCCACAAACACAATGCAGTTGTTGTAATGCATCACTTTTAAACCGAAATCGGGTCATTAGAAAACTGGGGTATTCCTTTCTATTCTTGTCACCGTTTGGACCAAAGTCGTTCCCGTCCTATGTGCAAATAATAACAAAGGACATGGAAAACAATTTATTCGTCAAAAAATAGGGTAAGGATACTTTGTAAAGTATATTAGGATACTTGGCAAAGTATATTAGGATACTTGGCAAAGTATATTAGGATACTTTTTTATGGGTGTTGAATGCTGAAAAACTGAATCACTAATTTTGAAAGACTGAATCACGAATTTTGCAGGTGTGCTTTGGCTTCAACTGGATGCTTAGCTATATTCATAGACTTAATCATTTCTCGGCCTAATGCTCGATTAGGGTTTTATCAGTTGGATATATTGAGGCTCAATATGCGTTCCTAACGCTCCAAGCATCTCGAAATTGATTAGAAACATGCGTTTGGCACGGCCCTTGGCTTTCAGCAATACACCCTCATGCCCGTCAAACAGTCCGCCAACGATGCGCACTCTGTCGCCTCTCTTCAGATTCACCTCGTCAGGCCTGTAGTATGTTATGTCCTCTTGCATCTTTGTTGCTGAATCGATGAATCTCTCCATTTCCAAATCAGGCACATGCAGAATCCGGTATGAATCGCCATGCTTGGCATAACAGTATGTGATAAAAGGGTTTGTGTTTTTAATGTGGTTGATTTTGCTGAATTGGCCATAAGCAAACACGGTGTTGGCTATCAGCGGCCGCTGCACAATGACCTTCTCGCCTTTTATCGTGATGTCAGTGTTGGCGAGAGGACAGAATGTGTTGATGCCAGCCTTCTCCAATATGGATATGGCCTTTTGTTCTTTGTTGCTCACTTTCAGCACAAACCACTGCGGAGAGTCGTTCTTCCACTGCGCGTCACCATTATCTGATGATGCTTGCGGTGGATAAACTGATTTGTTGTCTGCTGGTGAGAATTGGCTATCTGATGGCATGTTAAGTGATGAGTGTGGTTAAACCCAATCGGTCATTAGACCGAAACAGGGAAATTATCAGGTCATTAGACCGAGATGAGTTGTGTCGTTGTGCAATCGTGTGATAAGTCAGTGTTTCTTTAGGTCTCTTGCTTTTGTCTGCATCGCTACATGACAAGAGCTGTGCTTTCAAATGTTTCTGTTGCGACCTGTTTGAATAAAACACTGGCCAGAATTGGAATCTAATGACATTATCGGGTTAAAATACATGCAAAGATAACTAAAAATGCTGTAAAACATTGCCTGTTTCATGGAATAGTTGTAAATTCGTGGAACAAATAAAAAAATGGAACATTAAAATGAATGATATTACTCCACAACGCCGTATTTGGGGAGTCGCTCTCGCATTATGCTTCATGAGCGTGCTCGCCATCGCAGTTCATGCCCAGCAGTGGCCCAAACCCAGTCGCGAGGCCAAACCTTATACACGCTGGTGGTGGCATGGCAGTGCTGTCGATTCTGCAGGCATCAACTATTGCATGACAGAATATGCCAAGGCAGGCATTGGAGGCGTGGAAATAACACCCATCTATGGCGTGCAGCATGGAGAGGACAGAGAATTGTCGTATCTGTCACCTCAATGGATGAAGATGCTGCGCTATGTGGAAGACAGAGCCAAGCAGCTCAATATGGGAGTGGACATGGCTACAGGCACAGGGTGGCCATTTGGCGGTCCGCTTGTCAGCGAGGATGATGCGGCTTGCCGTCTCATCTTCGATGCCGATGACAACCACGTTGTGGGACGCACCAAACAAATGGTGAAACGAGCAGCTCCAGGGGGCGAAGGCTTAGTGATAGACCATTTCAGCAAAGAAGCGGTAGCGCATTATCTCGCTCGTTTCGACACGGCCTTTGCCAATCAGCGCATGTCATTCCCTGATGTCATGTTCAACGATTCTTATGAGGTTTACGGTGCTGATTGGACGCCCAACTTCTACAGTGAGTTCATGAAACGCCGTGGCTACGACTTTGAACCATATACATATATTATAAATAAGAAAGACTCGTTGCGCACAGATGCAGACCGTCGCATCATCAGCGACTATCGTGAGACGCTTGGCGAACTACTCCTTGAAAACTTCACTACGCAATGGACCGACTGGGCGCATGCTCATGGCAGTGTCACCCGTAATCAGGCTCACGGCAGTCCTGCCAACCTTCTTGACATTTATGCAGCAGTAGACATACCAGAGTGTGAAGGCTTCGGGCTCTCCGACTTTGGCATCAAAGGTTTGCGCAAAGATCCTGGCTTCACCAAGAAAAATGACTCAGACATATCCATGCTCAAGTATGCATCCTCTGCAGCCCATATCTCTGGCAAGCCTCTTGTCTCAAGCGAGACCTTCACGTGGCTTACTGAGCATTTCCGCACGTCGCTCTCCCAGTGCAAGCCCGACCTCGACCTCATGTTCCTTTCAGGTGTCAATCATGTGGTCTTCCATGGCTCGTGCTATTCGCCATCCGATGAACCATGGCCAGGACGCCGCTTCTATGCCAGTGTCGACATGTCGCCAGCCAACAACTGGTGGTCAGCCATGCCTGCCTTCTCGCGCTACATTGAGCGTTGCCAGTCGTTTCTTCAGATGGGCAAGCCCGACAATGACATAATTGTTTATCTGCCCTACTACGACATGATATACGACCAGCCTGGCAGCGTGGCTCTGTTCGACATTCATTCGATGGCAAAGCGTGCGCCTAAGTTTATAAAGGCAATGCAGTCAATCATAGGCAATGGATATGAAGTTGATTACATATCAGATCGTTATCTTCAGCAAGACAGCGTTGTGAAAAACTATTCAGCAATAGTGGTGCCAGATGTGCGCTTCATGCCGCTTGCCACTCTGCGTCGTCTTGTGACGATAGCAGAACAAGGCGGGCATGTCGTCTTCGTCAATTCGTTGCCGCAGTCTGTGCCAGGATATGGGCGTGACAAGGAACAAAAAGAATTCAATGCCCTTATCAAACGGTTGAATAAGACCGTGTCGTTCCATCCCGAACAGGCTATGATGATTAAATGGGGGACAGGAAGCATCATAACCACCCCAAGTTATGGTGATGGCTTGCAGTATACCTTTGCCAAGCAGGAGACCATGCGCCTTAAGTATGGACTCAGTTGCATACGTCGCCGCAGCAGCGAGGGTTATCACTATTTCATATCCAATTTGCAGGGCAAAGACATAGATGCTTATGTTGAGTTTGCCGCGCCGTTCCATACTGCGGTGCTTTACAACCCGATGACAGGAGAGATAGGCAAGGCAAAGGTTGACAGTCAGGAAAGAGTGCGCCTGCAGCTTAAGAGTGGCGAGAGCATCATCGTTCGCACATACAATTACGATGATGCCGACAAGGCGTCTGCTCTGCCAGCCTATCGTTATTATGATGCGCTCGACTATCGTGCCACTGTGCTCAAGCAGTGGACGCTCCGCTTCAAAGATGCTGCACCTCAAGCCATAGATAAGACATATTCCATGACCGAAGGCGCAAAAGCCTGGACCAGCCTTGGCGACTCCATACTCAATGCGACCATGGCCACAGGCGTTTATTCCACATCCTTTGACATGCCAAACATACCAAGCAATGCAGCCTTTATCCTCGATCTTGGTGATGTGCGCGAGACAGCCCGTGTGCTGGTCAACGGCAAGGATGCGGGCACGCTCTTTGCTGTGCCATATCGCATCGACATCACTCGCTTCCTGAAGACAGGCCGCAACACCCTTGACATAGAAGTGGCTAATCTTCCGGCCAACCGCATCGCTCAGATGGACCGTGATGGAGTGGAATGGCGACGGTTCAAGGAAATCAATGTGGTGGACCTCAATTATAAGAAAAATCATTATGACAAATGGAATGTGGTGCCATCAGGACTCAACAGTGATGTCAAACTCATCCCGTGTACAATAATAGAATAGAAAGACATCGCGCATTAATTTTGTTTAATGTTATGAATAGTTTGAAGATTAAAGTTTGCGGCATGCAAGTGTCAAGGCATAACGTGGCGTAACTTTGTTTTGATGCTACCTAATCATTATGTGGTCGTTGTTCACGTCTGCTTATGATGATTCGCTATCGTGACGCGATTATTTACAACTGCTTTTAAAAGAATTTAATCACTTATCAATGAAAGGAAGAAACCTAACACTCGCTGCATTGTGCTTCAGCGCATTTTGCGCAGCGAATGCTCAGAATGCCTCAAACGGCAATGGAGCAGTATTGAAAGTTGACAACTCGATCTTGTCTGTGGAATTTGTGAAAAATGATGTGGTGCGTGTGAGATGGACATGCGGTGACAGCATCACAGCCAACGACAATGGGATATGTGTGCCGCATAAGCAGCAGCGCATAAAGTTGAAACATGCTGATAGCGCAAAGCAGCTCTCGCTCACGTCAGACAGTCTGACCGTGCAGATAGACAAGGCAACAGGCGCATTGACCTACCTTGATAGCAAAGGACGTGTCATTCTGTCTGAGAACAGCAACAATCCTCATGCTGGAGAAAAGATTTATGTCGAGAACGTCACTTTTGACGAGACGACACGCCGCACAGTCAAGACAGCTGATGGCGACAAGGAGGTGATGGATGTGCTCCGTCGTGACACTGTAGGAAGCGCCTGGAAATGGACACTCAATCTCTCTTTCAATGAAAAGGAAGCTGTCTACGGACTGGGTGGATACATGGAAGACTATATGAACCTTCGGCACAAGAAGGTATATCTCTGTCAGCATAATCTCAAAGAGATGGTTCCGGTGCTCAACTCCACTGCTGGTTATGGCATACTTGTCAATGCTGGCAGTGAGATGATATTTGATGACACAAAAGGCAATGGCAGCATAGAGATAGGGGCAGCGCCACAGCTCGACTACTATTTCATGAAAGGCCATAACATGGATGCCACCGTAAGCAATTACAGATGGCTCACTGGACAGGCGCCAATGATGCCGCTATACCTCTTTGGATATACGCAGTCGAAAGAACGCTATGTGAGTTCTGCTGACCTTATCGGCACTCTCAAGCGTTTCCGCAACATGCACATACCTATCGACATGATAGTGCAGGACTGGAACTATTGGGAGCCTGGAAGCTGGGGGCATATGAAGATGAACTCACATGATTATCCTGACAAACGCGCTCTTACCGATGCCATACATGGCATGAACGCCAAACTCATGATATCTATATGGCCAAGCATGACAAATTCGCCGCAGGAGAAAGATTTCCAGCAGCGAGGCATGCTCATCCCAGGCACTAACGTCTATGACGCTTTCTCTCCAGAGGCTCGTGAACATTACTGGAGTTATGCCAACAAAGAATTTTTCAGCAATGGCTTTGACGCATGGTGGTGCGATTCCTCAGAGCCTCTTGATGCCGACTGGAGCAACCGCGGCCCATCTTATACATGGGACAGCCATGCCGAACGATATGCCTTGTGCAGCAAGAAACTGGGCGATGCCCTTGGGCATGAGCGCAGCCAGTTGTATTCTCTGTATCATTCCATGGGCATATATGAGCATCAGCGTCAAGCTTCTGATGAAAAGCGAGTGGTTAACCTCACTCGCTCCTCTTACGCTGGCCAACAACGCTATTCTACCATCGTGTGGAATGGTGACACTCATGCCTCATGGGATGCTTTTGCGCAGATGATACCAGCAGGACTCAACTTTGTGTCGACAGGTTGCCCATATTGGACTATTGACGCAGGCGCCTTCTTTGTCAAGAAAGGCTGGGCATGGTTCTATGATGGCGACTATGAGAAAGGTGTGGAAGACCTTGGTTATCGTGAGTTGTATGTGCGCATGCTTCAATATGCCACATTCTTGCCTGTCATGCGCAGCCATGGCACAGACACCCCACGTGAGCCTTGGCGTTTTGGCGATGCTGACAGTCCTTTCTATAAGACTGTTGTCGATTGCATTCGCTTGCGCTACAGTCTCTTGCCGTATGTATATTCGCTTGCGGCTGATGTTAGTTTTCATGACGGCACAATGCTTCGCCCTTTGGCGTTCGATTATGCTTCCGACGCTAATGTGCTCGACATGAAGAATCAGTTCATGTTTGGCAAGAATATGCTTGTGGCCCCTGTCACCACCCCGATGTATTATGCGCCAGATTCAAAACCATTGGATGGCGTTGAAAAGACACGTGGAGTGTATCTGCCAACAGGCAAGACATGGTATGACTTCTACACCAATCAGTCGTATGCTGGCGGCCAAACCATCACGGCCGATGCGCCTCTTGAGCGCATACCTGTATTCGTGCCTTCAGGAAGCATCATTCCTATGTGCATGGGCAATATAGAATATTCGGCCCAGTATGCTGATGTGCCATGGAACATTCGCGTGTATCCTGGTGCAGATGCTGCCTTCACAGTTTATCAAGATGCAGGCGATGGCTACGCTTATGAGAAAGGTGAACGGAGTCAGTTCTCCTTCCTTTGGAATGACAAGAAGCAAACGCTCACCATCACATCGCGTAAGGGCAAGTATGTGCCAGCTAAAGCCATCGACATGACTGTGACGCTTGCAGATGGACGCAAGGCGCATGTCGTCTATGACGGAACAAAAAAGACTGTCAAACTTAAATAGCATGTTGTGTTAAAATGAAAAAGATAATATTGTCAATGCTTGTCCTTTGCTCTTTAGTCATGTCGGCTCAAGAGATGAGTGTGCCCAAATCGCCCACGCCGCAATTGGAGTTTGTCATGCAGCTCAATGTGGCCATCAGCGGAGCGTATAGCGTGGGCAACGTACCCAAGGGACATCGCCAGATAATACCCATCACAGGCGGAACGTTTGAAGGGCCAGGCATCAAAGGCACAGTGCTTGGAGGTGGGGCAGATTACCAATTGTCTACAGATGGAGGCTCTCGCACCGAACTTGAAGCCATCTACTCCATCCGCACCGATGATGGTGTAAGCATCCATGTGCGCAACAAAGGCATAATTTGCACCGGCAAGGACGAAAACGGAAATGCATCATTTTACTTCCGCGCGGCACCTCAGTTTGAGGCACCTGTCGACAGCAAGTATGCTTGGCTCAACAATGCCATATATGTGTGCGCACCGTCTTTTGGGGCAGAAGGAACTATCGTCCTCGATGTGTGGAAGGTGAAATGAATGTTGGCGCATGTGTTTCCCATCACCAATGCTGCTGGCTGAAAAACTCCATTTATACTTAGTATAGTAAACTTAAAAATGAACAATGAACACAAAATTAAAAAAAATCTTAATGCTTGCGCTTGTGCATCTGTCATTGGCCTCAGCCATGGCTGCGCCTGCGCGCCCTAACGCCATCACCGTGTCACAGCCAGATGGTTCAAAGCTCACCATGTATGCGCGTGGTGACGAGTATGCCCATTGGCTTCAGGCCACAGACGGTGTGCTGCTTATGCAGGGCGACGATGGTGCCTACTATTATGCAGTGAAGGATGCCGAAGGCATATTGGCCAACAGCGGCATCCTTGCCCACAATCCAGAAGAGCGCACGTTGACGGAGAGCCTTTTCATTGAAGGCAACACCGCTGCGTCGCTTCAGGGATTGGACAACATTATTCAAGCATCGAAACCCAAACGCATGCTTGGACGGCAAACAGACAACCTTACTCGTGCTGCAGGCAAGATAAGCAACATTCGTGGCAAGCATGTGCAAGGCAAGATGAATGTGCTCGTCATCCTTGTGGAATTTGCCGACAAAGCCTTCGCTGTCGAAAAACCGCTTGAATTGTTTGATGACCAATACAACAAGGAAGGCTTCGACAAGTATGGCCACATAGGTTCTGTCCGCGACTATTTCTACGACCAGAGTTATGGGCAGCTTGACTTGTCTTTCGATGTGGTGGGGCCTGTAAAGGTGTCGAAGGATGTGGCATACTATGGCAAGAACGATGCCTATGGCAACGACTCCCATCCTGGACAGATGGTGTGCGAGGCATGCAAACTCGTCGAATCTTCTGTTGATTTCTCCAAATACGATAATGATGGCGATGGCTATGTGGATCAGGTGTACGTGATTTATGCTGGTTATGATGAGGCCGAGTCGGGAGTCAGCAATTACCTGTGGGGACATCAATTTGATCTGTATAGCAGGAAACTGTATTATTCTGATGGCGATGGCATCCTAAAGTTCGATGGCGTCAAAGTGAAGAAATATGCCTGCTCAAGTGAGTTGGCAGGTTCTGAGGGAAGCATGCTCGAGCCTATTGGCACTTTCTGTCATGAGTTCAGTCATTGTCTTGGCCTGATGGATGCCTATGATGTCAATTACAATGGAGGCTTTGGCATGCAGGCTCTCGATCTGATGGATGCTGGCATGTACAATGGCCCATATTCGGGTGGTGAGGTGCCATGTGGCTACACGGCATACGAGAGGTGGTATCTTGGATGGCTCGATTTGGTTGAGCTTGACAGTCCTGCAAGCATCATCAACATGCCTTCGTTGGGTGAGCAGCTAATATTTCCGTCCTTCA
>OQWI01000643.1_pt1 | contig 15902 bp, 8 predicted proteins | sample 1691551 | NCBI WGS metagenome assembly OQWI01 (sample SAMN03418259, study PRJEB22391) | human gut metagenome | biome: human-gut; feature: organic feature; material: feces | host: Homo sapiens | place: Tanzania | collected 2013-01
GCCACTTTGGTGGCGGTAGAAGTCTGCTTGCGTGATGTTCGCTAACCCCCCAAGCCCCAAAAACAAACATCAAATATCCCCCCAAAAAGGCATATCCCCAATCAGGATATGCCTTTTCTCATCACCCACCCAGTCTCCAATATATCAACGCAATAGAATATATGCTAAATTACCTTAAAATGGGGAGGTGAATACTTGTATTTAAAATAATTTGTATTTACCTTTGGACAAAAATAGTACAAGAGTTTAATTTAGCCAAAGCCTCTAAAACTATACATTAATATTACCAATAAAAAATTACAGCAAAATGAAGAAGTCACTCTATTATTGTCTGCTCATCTGCTTATCAGCAATGATGGCACTTCCGTCGTGCAGCAATGAAAGCGACGGCCCCAATGTGAAAAATGAAGAGCCAGCACAATATATGATTAAGCTGTCGGCTCCACAAATGAAGGTGTTATCACAATCCAACGATTTCGCATTCGATGTGCTGAAAGCGGTGAATAATGAAAACACCAACGCTTTCATTTCACCCTACAGTCTTGGGCAAGCACTTGCCATGATTGCCAATGGCGCAGAGGGCGAAACTCTGGAAGAAATTGCCGCTGTACTGAAAATCGGCGACGGAATTTCCATCGACGACATCAACAGTTATTACGCCACGATGAACAAGGCACTGACCGACATCAAGTGCTCGTCACAGATAGCCTTTGCCAATTCACTTTGGGTGAACAAAGATTTTGACGGCACTATCCTCGACAGTTACAAGAAAAATATGCAATCGTCATACGATGCGATGGTGGATGTGCTTGATTTTGCCGACAGTAAATCGACCGACATTATCAACAGTTGGTCGAAGAAGCAAACCAATGGCTTAATTCCCACTATTGTTGACAATTTGAGCAACGATATGCCACGCACCATACTATTAAACAGCCTATACTTCAAGGGACTGTGGAACTACTTCCCAAAGAAAAACACTTATTCCGACAACTTCCGCAACCAGTTTGACCGCAACGAAAAAGTGAAAATGATGAAGTCCGACGAGTGCGAATTAACAGGCTTCGTCACCGACGAGGAACTGATGGCTGAATTTGACTATGGTGGCAAAGCATTCCAAATGCAAATTATTATGCCCAAAAAAGAGAAAATCAACGATTATATTCAAGACCTGGACGGCGAAAAATATGCAGAGAAGCTTTCGTATATGACGAAAAGCAAGTCAATCGTAGCTATGCCAAAATTTAAAAGCAAATATAGCTACAACTTAGAAAATCCCCTGAAAGCGATGGGTATTACTAAAGCCTTCAGCGATTATGCCGAATTTGGAAAAATCTCTACCAAAAAAGAATTCAAAATCACAAAAACTCTCCAAAACACCACTATAGAGGTGAATGAAGAAGGCTCAGTGGCATCTGCCACCACAAGAATAGACGGAAGTGTGGACACCAACGTAGGAGAACTGCCCAAAGAGTTCATCATCGACCACCCATTCATCTATTTGATTAGGGAACGCCAAACCGGCGCCATCTTATTCATCGGAAAGGTTCAAAGCATGGAAGGTATGCAAAATTAATAGCATATACCCACATATATCACATTCGCCACAAAGCCTTTTGCGTCGCTTTGTGGCGAATGTTTTTTCATAAGGGGTAATGCGATAATGTGTCAAATTTACAAGTATAACGTAGGGACATGCCTTTGGCATGTTTCGAAGGGAAGTTGTCCAGAAGATGCAACGAAATTCCGTTAGGAATTTGATGTGTGTAGGCAGGTATGCAGAAAAGATGTAATGGAGCGAAGCGAAATGGAATCTTTTCGAAATGCCTGCAATAGATATGTCAGTATTATGCATTCCAGCGGAATGCGACAACATCAAATTGCCCATTGAATGCGAAATCGCATCCCGCTGGGATGCGTATTTGTTATGCGATATTTGCAGGCATTTCGCTTCGGTTATGCTCCATTTCGCTTCGCTCATTTCGCATAACCTTCGCTGCATACCTGCCTACACACATCAAATCCCTACGGGATTTATTCAATCACCACAAATAATCACAGGGGCAACTTATATATCATTTTCGTTTCAAATGCGTTGAAACAATTGCTGATTGTATCGAAACATGCCGAAGGCATGTCCCTACGCTATGGTGTTATCGTTGGGGGATTATTTGATGAAATGGGCGTGCTGCACATCGTAGAGCCCGGTGTCGAGGAGGCGGATTTGGGGGATTACTGGCAGGGCGAGGAATGAGAGGGTGATGAATGGGTCGATGTTTTGATTCACACCCAACTCATGCGCCTTATGTTCGAGACGCGAAATGCCTGTAATGGCATCGTCGATGCCGAGGGGCGACATCAAGCCGTAGCATGGCAGCGCAAACTCGTCAATTACCTCGCCATGGGAGGCTATCACATACCCACCGCCAATGTCGCGGAGACGATTGCACGCCACAGCCATATCCTCGGCATTATCGCCAGCGCAAATCACATTGTGCGAGTCGTGAGCCACGCTCGTAGCCACTGCCCCTCCCTTGATGTTGTAGCCAATGAGCGGACACACGGCTATGTTGCCGTTTTTGCCGTGTCGCTCCACGGTGGCAAGGATATTCAAGCCCTTGTATTCGCCATTGTCAAGCACCACATGCTCGGTGAGCAACTGCCCATCTACAATTTTGATGGCATTGCGCTGCGCCACGGCATTGAGCACGAAGTCGCTTGCGGTGAGCGTTTTGAATTTCACCGTATTGGGATAGCCGTTCTGCACCACATTGGTATCATTTATAATACTTTTATCAATGATTTTACCATCTTTAATCACACAGGAAATATCGCTACATGCGGCATCAGTAATCACGATGTCTGCCACATACCCTTCACGGATATTGCCCCTTTGGGCAAGGTGATAGTAGCAGCAAGGGTTGAACGACGCCATTTTCGACACCTCGCCCCAAGTGAAGCCCATCTCCAACGCCTTTCTCACAATATGCGAAATATGCCCTTCCTGCGCAATGGTGGAGAGGTGCTTATCGTCGGTGCAGAACGAGAATTTCGACACATCAAGCCCATGCTCCTTCACGCAGTGGAGCAAGGCATCGGCATTGCGTGCCGCGCTACCCTCGCGGATATAGATGTTCATGCCCTTGTGGTAGCGTGCCAGCACACCCTCATCGTCGTAGCACTCGTGGTCGTTGGAAATGCCGTATTCCACATAGGCATCCAACATCGCCTCGTCCATGCCGGCTGTATGTCCGTCGATAGGTCGGCCGTCGAACAGCGAGAGTTTCGCCATCATTTCAGGTTCACCAGCCACCACATCGCCAAACGACATCACCTCGCCCAGCCCCACAATGCGCTCATCGCTCAAAAACGGCTTCATCTGCTCGGCGGTGAAATGCCCTGCCCCATTGGTCTCGAAACTGGTGGCTGGCACACACGAGGGGACTACGGTGAAAACGCTGATTTGCGCTTTGTCGGTCTCGTCGAGAAACAGCCGGAGCGCATCGGCACCGCCCACATTCACCAATTCGTGCGGGTCGGCTATCACAGTGGTTGTGCCCCACGGCAGCACCGCCTTACCAAAGGTGGCAGGCAGCACCATCGACGACTCGATGTGCATGTGCGAATCCACAAAGCCCGCCACCACCATCTTGCCAGCGCAATCAATCACCACATCGGCTGTAGCCCGGTCGGCTGCGCCCACAAAGGTGATTACGCCATCGGTAATCCCCACGTCGGCTTTGGTCACTGTGCCCGATTCGGCATCTACCACATTCCCATTTTTCAGCAAAATGCTGAACGGTTTGTTTCTATTGTCACTGGAGTAGTTTGTCATAAAGTTTTTTTTCAGTATGATGAATTGGCGAAAATTTGCTTACGAAACGATGGTGGCAACGATGGTGCGCGCGCCGCCGTGATTGCGAAACTCACACAGGTAAATGCCTTGCCATGTGCCGAGGTTGAGCCTGCCGCCCGTGATGGGAATGGTGAGCGTGGCACCCACAAGCGCACTCTTGGCGTGGGCAGGCATATCGTCGCTCCCCTCAAGCGTGTGCTTGAAATAGGGCTGGTTCTCCGGCACCAAATGGTTGAAAATCTCGTTCATATCGTGGCGCACATCAGCATCCCAGTTCTCGTTGAGGCAAAGTCCTGCCGAAGTGTGCTTCAAAAGCAGATGCAGCACCCCCACTTCGGGAAGTGCCCCCAGCCCACGCACCACCTCATCGGTCACCAAATGGCAACCACGAGTGCGGGCACGAAGTTGAAATTCCTTTTGAGTAATCATATTCATTTATATAAAGTGGAGGCACACCGATTGGGGTATGCCTCCACAAAGTTACGATTTTATTTCAATTATTTAATAATCATGCGAGCAGTTTGGGCACCAGATTGAAGCAGATACACACCTGCGGAAAGACCTGAAGTTGAGATTTTGCCATCAATAGGAGTTTCGGTCTTCACCAGTCGGCCCTCAATGTTGTAAATCTTCACATCTTCCTTCGCACCTGCCACAGTCACCATTGCGCCAGCGTAGGCAGGGTTTGGTGTCACGGTCATACGGCTATTGTCAGTCACCACGGTGGTCACACCAGAAGCCTCATCCTTGCCATAGAGCAATTCGATGCCAGGAATTTCAAGCGAATAGTTCTGACCAGTGGTAGCGGCACCTGTGCTGAAATAGATATACACCATTTGCAATGGATAGTTGGAGAGGTCGGCAGCGTCGCACCATTGGCTGGTAGGCAACTTGCACACATATTCGCCCTCCACATTTTCAGGAATCTCAAAATCGGAAATCACTTGTGCGCCATTCACCGTGTTGGTAGAAATGCTCACACGCTTCACTTTTAGGTTGCCCGGACGGAAGCGAACACGGAGAGTGTCGGGAATACCCCACAACGCCATTTTCTTGGCAAGTTTAATGTAGGGGTTACGCGAACTTGCACCCACGAAGTCGATTTTCATACCGTTTTCAAAAGAAGTGATAGTGCGGTTTTTGCCACCGCTTTGGGTGATGGTCCAAGTGGTTGGGTCGATGCTCACCTGCTCCACGGTGGTGACGTGAGACTTAGGGTTCTGAACCTTCACGCTTACAGTGCCTTCAAAGTTCTCGCCCTTGCCTGAGATTTCGGCTTCGCCATCGGCTACGGCTTTCACCACGCCAAATTCATCAACGGCTGCCACATCGGTGTTGCTTGAAGTCCAGTTCATTACCGATGGGTCAACGATGTCGCTACCTGCGCCACTCACGCCAAGCACCTTGATTTCGTAGTCGTGGTTTTTATCCACCACCACGCTCTTGTCGCGGAGCATTTTCTCGGCGTTCACGATACGCACTGGTTGAGCGCACTTCACACCTTTGTATTCGGCATAGATGTTGCCATCGGCAGGAGTGGCTGAAGCGATGAAGGTGCCATCGCGGAATGTGCCCACTTGTGGATCGCAAGAGAGAGTCACGCCCTCCAATTCACGGATTTTCAGCACACCATATTTGTTGTAGCCCCACACCTTTGGAGCGATTTTTGCGCTGATAGAGATATTCCAGCAGCGAGGCGCGAAGTTAATCAAACCGATTTCATCGTCAACAGGAGCGTTCGACACGAGCAAACAGCCGTTGCCCACAGAGCGGAGCGATCCGTCGCTTGGGGTGTTGACCACATCGCCATTCACCACCATGCACGATGAACCGCCACCGTCGAGGTTCACAGCATTCACCGCACCCAGTCCCAAGAACACGCCAGCAGCCTCGCCGAGCGAAACGCCAGTTGATTTAGGACTGCGACCGTCGATCACCACGAAATACACCTTGGTGCTGTCGGCATTAAAACCGATGCAGGTGCGTGGGTGGCGTTCGTCCCAATCATCAATAATATTGCCATTTTGCAATATGATATGGTCGCTACCGCCCATCAGTTCCTTGAAATTCTTGAGCAAACCGGGTTGCGAGCGCAAATCCACTTTCAAATTGATAGCCAGTTCGTCGCCCTTAGCCATGGCTTTCAGGCGGTCGATGCAAGTGCCGCGAGCCCACAGAATGGCGCAGCCTTCAGGAATGTCGCTCACACCATTGCCATCGAAAATAGAGTCAACCACACAGTTCTCCACGGCATTGGCGTGCCATGCGAAAGCACCGCTCTTTGGACGAATGAGTGCCTTCATACCACCAGCGCAGTTCTCGGTTTTGGGGCCGTAGGCATTGGTGTAGAGGTTGATTTGGTTGCCGCCTGTGTTTTCCCACTCAAGGCGCTGCATATTCACCGTGTGCAGACGGTAACTTTCGCCCTTGTGGGTGATAGAGCCGTAGAAGTCCACACGGTCGATGTAGGGGCGGCGTTCGTCGTCGAGCACAAAGCAAGCACGACCCACAGGGTTGGTGATGCACTGGTCGAGTTTGAACTGTCCGCTTCGTGGAATACCGTTTTCAAGCGTATTCTGGAAGAAATAAAAGTCGCCATTTGTTGCGCCAATCACCTCATGGCCAGGGCGATTGTTTCGGGTAGCCATGCTCAAGGGGTTTTCTTCAGCCACACCCTTGTCGCCACCTTTGCAAGTTTCGAAATCCACATACTTGTTGGTCAGGTCCATTTCCATCACGCTCACTTTCAGAGGCATGGCGGGCAAATCGTATTTCGCGAAAATCACGCCCGGTCCCACCATGTGTGGAAACACGAGGGTGTCCACATCGAAAACTTTACTGCCAACTGTCCATTGTGTTTTGGCACGCATCGGACTTGCCAGCAGCAAGACCAACGCTACGAGAAAAATCAACTTTTTCATCTTTAATTATTTAGTCTAATAACAGGTTAATCAAAGTGGTGACATCGCCCACATTCACAGTGCCGTCGGCATTTAAATCGCACACGGCATCGGAATACGACGAAAGTCCTAATATCTTATTAATCAACGCAGTCACATCGGTCACATTCACCTCGCCATCGCCATTGATGTCGCCCTGCTTTTGCGCTGCCACAGCATTGTAAACGGTTTCAAAGCCCTTGAAGTCGATGGTGTATTTCTGACCAGTCTTTGAAGTGCCCATATTCAGTTGAATGGTGCTCAGCGTCAGGGGATAGGAGCCCATATTTTCAGTATCTACCCACGAAGCGGTAGGCACCGAGAGATGCAGGTCGTTGCCGGCAATCACGGTGTCGGGCTGAAGGGTGAGATAGGTGATTTTCTCACCGTTGCGACGAATGCCCAGCACCACATTCTTCATAGGTGCCTCGCCCGGATTCAAACGAATCTGAACCGAGTCGGGCAAACTCCACAAGCGAACGTTCTTGCTCAGCACAATCTTTGGACTGCGGCCCGACGCTCCAGTGTAGGTGTAGGTGAAACCATCGCCATGGACGGTGCTCACAGCGTTTTTACCACCAGTCTGCGTGATTTTCCAAGTGCTTAAGTCGATATTGGGGTCGATTGCCATAATGTGAGCGGTCGGACGCTCCACAATCACCTTCATGGTGTCGGTGAAGTCGCCAATGGTGCCATACACATACGCCTCGCCGTCTTTCACGCCACGAAGCACGCCTGTGGCAGTGCCAATTTCCACCACGCTCTCATCGCTGCTGCTCCAAGTGAGAGCGGCAGGATTCACGGCACGCTTCACGCCATCGATGGTGTTTTCCACAGCCACGGCATATTGGCGATAGGTGTCGGTAATGATGGAGTCGTTCACAATGCGCAATCCTTCGCCATTGCCCAAAATCTGAACAGGCACGGTGGCAGTGAGGTCGCCATAAGTGGCAGTAAGCACAGCATCGCCGCAGCCATCACCGCAGAAAGTGCGTGCGTCGGTCATGTGTCCTACGGATTCGGGACAAGTGACCGTCACACCCTGCAAATCGGTGTCGATGAGCAAGCCATATTGGTTGTAGCCGTAGAATTTAGGGGCGTAAACGCCATATTTCGGGACTTTTGCCACCCAATCAACGAATGCGATGCGCGCGATAGTGCTGTCGTCGGGGGCTGTGCTAATGGCGAAGAAGCCGTTGGCATCGGAGCGTTCGGTACCGTCGCTTGGCACGTTGAGTGTGCCCAAAGCCTGGCTATACATTGTAGATGAGCCACCGCTGTCGAAGTTCAAGCCTTCCCATGCGCCCAGTTGGCGGAGCAAGTCGGCACCCTCGGTGGTGCGTGCGCCACTTGAGATAGGCGAACGACCATCAATCTGCACCATGATGATTTTGGTCTCGTCTTGGCTGTAACCCATCACGGTGAGGGGCTGACCGCTGCTGAACTGGCTCATGATATACTCGGTTTCGAGCACTTCGCCCTTCTCCAAGATTTTTGGAACACTTGAAATCATGGTAAACGGATTCACTTCCTGACCACTCATATACACACGAATGTCGAAAGTGACCACATCGCCCGGCTTCAGGCCGTTCACAAAGTTGAGCGTAGAGCCTTGACCACGAATCACGAAGCCGTTGGCAGGAATATCCATATCGCCCTCGCCCGATGGTGCAGAAGTTACCACCAAGCGGAATGGCTTGGCAATGCCAAACTCCTCGCCCTCGGCAAGCACCGCCTGCACCTCGGCACAAGTGCCGCGCAAGTTGGTGCCCGAAAGATAAGTGGAGGTGAACAGTGCCACCTGGTCGCAAGCATATTCGCAGTTCACCACACCCATTGGTGCGGTTTCGCCTTTTCCGTTTGTCACCGTGCCGCCAAATGTGGCTTCGCCAAAGAGGGGTTTCTTACTTTGGTCGAGGGTGAAGTCAATCCAGTTGCCCACATGGTTCACACCGTGGTAAATCGTGCCGTCGGCAATACATGGGCCGATTGGAGAGCCCACCACCGATTCGCCACGGCCAGTGAGACCGCTGGTGCGGAAAAAGTCGCCATTCACACCCAGGAAATACTGTGCGCCCGGACGCGATTTGCGGCGCGACATTCCCGAAATGGTTTCACCGCCAGCATACTTGTCCTGCCCCATCACGGCAGAGAAAGTAACGTAGGGGTTGGTGAGGTCGGTGATGGAATAGCGCACATACATCTGTCGGCCAGCTTCGCCACGCATCAGTAGCTGTGTGCAACTGGTGCTCGGTCCCACCATGGCATGAAAGATGGTATCTGCCACATATTCCGTGCCTCGAATATTGTAGTTAATCGAAGCGTTTGCCGCCCAAGCCATAGCACAGGCAAGGGCGGAAACTATCATCTTTTTCATTTTGTGGACGATTTAAGAATCATATTGATAAGGTCGGTCACATCTGATACATTCACCACGCCGTCGCCATTGATGTCGCAAGCAGTGTTGTTGTAGTCGGAAAGACCGAGAATCTTATTAATCAGAGCAGTCACGTCAGATACATTCACCACACCGTCGCCATTGATGTCGCCCTTATTTTCGGCAGGGATAGCGTTGTAAACGGTTTCGAAACCGTCGAAGTCGATGGTGTATTTCTGACCAGTCTTTGAAGTGCCCATATTCAGTTGGATATTGTTGAGCGTGATAGGATAGTTCATCATATCGGCAGCATCGATCCATGAAGCTGTTGGCAATTCAAGTTCAATCATCTTGCCGGCAATCACGGTGTCGGGAGTAAGGGTATGGTAACTTACCTTCTGACCGTTGGGACGAAGGCTCAACACCACATTCTTCACAGGAGCCTCACCTGGGTTGAAGCGAATGCGGATAGCGTCAGGCAAACTCCACAAGCGAATGTTCTTGGTGAGTACAATCTTTGGGCTGCGGCCCGATGCACCGGTGTAGGTGTAAGTGAAGCCATCGCCGTGTGCTTCGCTCACGGCATTCTTACCGCCCGTTTGGCTGATTTTCCAAGTGCTCATATCCATATTGGGGTCGATAGGCATGATGTGGGCAGTAGGGATTTCCACATTCACAATCATGGTGTCGGCCACCTCGCCGAGTTTACCAATCACTTGGGTGGTGCCGTTGCGCACACCCTTCAGCACGCCTGTGCGCTCACCGATGGTGACAACGCTTTCGTCGAGGCTGGACCAAGTGAGTGCGAGTGGACTGATGCTCATGGCGTTTTCGCCGAGAGTGGTTTGAACATCTACTGCATATTCCTTAAAACTGTCGGTGATGATGGAATCGTTGGTGATTTTGATGTCGTCGACAGCATCAACAATAGTCACAGGTTCCGACACGCTCATACCCTCGTAAGTGGCAGTGAGCACGCCTTCGCGCACCGATGCGTCGGCATAGAAAGTAGAATCGGCGATGATATTGCCCAGCGACTTGTCGCAAGAGAGTTTCACACCCTTCACATCTTGGCTCACCAGCATACCATATTTGTTGTAGCCGTAGAATTTTGGGGTATATACACCGTATTTAGGGAATTTGAGTGAGAAATCCACGAAGCGAATGCTTGCGATGGTGCTGTCGTCGGGGGCAGAACTTACCACATAGAAGGCGTTGCCATCAGCACGCTCTGTGCCGTCGCTGGGGTGGTTGCGAATACCGAGGGTACTGGTGTAGAGCACAGCAGAGCCGCCACCGTCCATGTTGATACCGTCGGTAGCACCTGCATAGCGCATAATGTCGGCAAGCCATGTGGTGCGCACACCGCTCGACAATGGTGAACGGCCGTCAACCACCATGAAATATGCTTTTTTGCCACCGTCGCTATAACCGATAGCGGCGCGAGGTTGGCGAGTGTTGGCATCGCCACGGTCGGCTTCGCTTTGCAGCGTCACGCCGTCTTCCAAAATCTTAGGGTTACCTGTCACGATTTGATAAGGCTCTACCGACTTGCCTTTGGCAGTCCAAGAGAGGGTTACGGTCACCTCGTCGCCTTCCTTTAGGTTTTGGATAAATGAAGAGGCTGCACCTTGTCCGTGAAGCACGTAGTGGCCCTCTGGAATGGTCATATCGCCATCACCGGTTGGAGCACTCACAATTCTCATTTTGAAAGGCTTTGCGGTTTCAAATTTTTCACCATCGGCAACCACAGCCAGCACTTCCCAGCCGTTCCAGTGCCAAGTATGGCCGTAGTAGAGGTCGTTGTAGATGGTCACCTTATCCACATTCGATGCAGGCACCTCACCGCTGTAGGTGTTGATGCCGCCCACAGTGGCTTGCGAGCCATCAGCAGCCACAATCGAGCCACTGAAGAAGAATGGATCTGCATACAGACTGCCATCGGTAGATACTACAAAGTTTTTATATTCTCTGGCATTGTTGCGCGCACGGTAAATCACACCGTCAACGATAGTGGAACCATAAGGGGTACCCACAGTCGAAACACCACGGCTGGTGGTGCCTCTGGTGTAGAAGAAGTCGCCATTCACGCCCACCATGTAGCGCGCGCCTGGTTTCGACTTGCGTTCAGCCATGCCTGAAATTTTCTCATTGCCAGCGAGCTTATCGGTTGCGCACACACCGCGCAGCGAGAGATAAGGGTTGGTCATGTCCATCGTGGTATAGAACACGCGAAGGGCGTCTAATGTGGTCGCGTTACGGAACCACAGTGAGGTTTGGGTTGTACCTGGGCCGATTTGGTTGTGGAACAGCGTATCTACGGTGTATTCCGTTCCTTGAATCGACCACACATTTCCTGCCACGGCAGTGAATGCAGCCACAGCAGAAAGAAGAAATGATGCAATAGATCTTCTCATTGTTAAAATAGCGTTTTATTAGTTAAGTCTGAATATAAAGTATAAAATTACCCATTTTCAAAAAAATAGGCAAATTTTCAACGATTTTTCTACCCTCCCCTCTCCAAAATTTTACAAAAAAAATCACAAAATGCCACCACTATCAGCGAGGGTGTCAAATTTACAAATTGCATCATAACGTTGGGACTTACTACGTTATGGCGTTGTGTCACATTCCTCTACAAAAGTCAATGGTGTGTAAAAAAAGCCCTGCCATTTGTGGGTGGCAGGACTGATATTTGGGGAAATTGTGGGGATTTATTTCAGGATCATGTTGATGAGTGCGGTCACATCGCTTACGTTCACTTCACCGTCGCCGTTGATGTCGCAAACTGCGTCGGGATAGTCGGCGAGAGTGAGGATTTTATTGATCAGCGCAGTCACGTCGCTCACATTCACCACGCCATCACCATTGATGTCGCCCTTCTTGTCTTCGGGGATTGCATTATACACAGTCTCGAAGCCATCGAAGTCGATGGTATATTTCTGACCGGTTTTTGAAGTGCCCATATTCAACTGGATATTGTTGAGCATGATGGGGAAATTCTGCATATCGGCAGCATCTATCCATGAAGCGGTAGGCAATTCGAGTTCTATCATCTTGCCAGCAATCAGGGTGTCGGGGGTGAGGGTTTGATACATCACCTTCTGACCATTGGGGCGCAGACTGAGCACCACATTCTTCACAGGAGCCTCGCCAGGATTGAAGCGAACGCGGATTGCGTCGGGCAAACTCCACAGGCGAATGATCTTGGTGAGCACAATCTTTGGACTGCGGCTCGAAGCACCAGTATAGGTGTAGGTGAAGCCGTTGCCATGCGCTTCGCTCACAGCATTCTTTCCACCGGTTTGGCTAATTTTCCAAGTTGCCAAATCCATATTCGGGTCGATAGGCATAATGTGGGCAGTTGGACGCTCTACCACCACTTTCAATGTGTCGGTGATGTCGCCCACGGTGCCATACACATACGCCTCACCGTCGTTCACACCACGCAACTTACCAGTTTCGGCATCAATCGCCACCACCGATTCATCGCTGCTCGTCCACGAGAGCACCGACGAGTGGATAGGCATGGTGATGTCGCCCACGGTGTTGGTCACTTCCACCACATAATCCTTGAAACCGTCGGTGATGATGGAGTCGTTCTTGAACTTAATGCCATCGGCGTTGCCGAAAATCTGCACAGGCACGGTGGCGGTCATATCGCCATAGTGGGCGGTAATCAAGCCGTCGCCAGCCCCGTCGCCGAAAAACAGGCTATCCTGCTGCACATGGCCCACCGATTCGGGGCAAGTGAGCGTAACGCCGTGCAAGTCGGTGTCGATGAGCAAGCCATATTTGTTGTAGCCGTAGAATTTTGGGCGATAGATGCCGTATTTTGGCACTTTTGCCACCCAATCCACAAAGGCGATGCTTGCGATAGTGCTATCGTCGGGGGCTGTGTAAACGGCGAAGATGCCGTTACCGTCGGGGCGTTCGGATCCGTCGCTTGGCACATTGCGCACACCGAGCGAACTTGAATAGAAAGTGGACGAACCACCGCTATCCATATTCACAGCATCGGTAGCACCCAAAAGGCGGAGCAAATCGGCAATTTCGGTGGTGCGTGCGCCGCTTGAGATAGGCGAACGGCCATCGATGGTGAGGAACATGATGGTTTTGCCCTCATCAGCGATAGCCACGGCGGTGACAGGCTGATTTGAGCCAAACTCTTCAAGCAGATATTCGGTATCGGTCACCTCGCCATTGTGGAGGCTGTTGGGCCAACTCGACATCATAGTGTGAGGAAACACTTCCTTGCCGTCGATGTGGGCATGAAATTCCACAGTGATTTCGTCGCCCTCTTTCAGCGATTTCACGAAGTCGGCACTTGCGCCGAGTCCGTAAACCACAAAGCCATCGGCAGGAATATCCATATCGCCAGCGGTGGAAGGTGCGGCTGTAGCCACCATCTTGAATGGCTTGCCAAACACAAACGATTCGCCGTCGGCCAACTTCATGGCTATCTCGGCAGCACCTGCTGGGGTGTCGGTATATGGGAAGAAGTGCTTGTTGTAGATAATCAAGCGATTACCACCGCTTGGGTTCACCAAGTTCACGCCATCCACACCGCAAGTTTTACCCGAAGCACTGGTTGCCAAACCAGAGAATTTGGTGCAACCGATAATCGGATTCTGCTTGTTGGCATCAAGCACAAACTGGGTGAAATCGGTGTTGGTGTTCGCCTTGTAGATTTCACCGTCAACCACGCATGGACCAATGGGAATACCCGCCCTCGAATCGCCACGACGAGTGGTGCCTGAGGTGTAGTAGAAGTCGCCATTCACGCCCAAGAAATAGCGTGCGCCCGGACGGGATTTACGTTCCGACATACTACGCACCGTTTCGGTACCGGCAAAGCTGTCCTGCCCCATCACCGTGCTGAACGAGATATAGGGGTTGGTCAGGTCGATTTTCGCGTAGTACACATACATCTGCCTACCTTCTGCCGAACGCATCAGCAGGGAGGTCTGCGAGGTACCAGGACCAAGCATGGCATGGAACAGCGTATCGGCTTGATACTCCGTGCCACGCACATTATATTGGGTGGAGGCGTGGGCAGCCATCGCCGCCACGCACCCCAATGCCATTAATGCAATCTTTTTCATCGTTTTATGATTTTAAAATTATATCAATCAGTGCGGTCACATCGCTCACATTCACCACGCCATCACCGTTGATGTCGCAAGCAGCGTCGGTGTATTCAGCGAGGCCGAGGATTTTGTTGATGAGGGCGGTCACGTCGCTGGAGTTGATAGCGCCGTCGCCGTTGATGTCACCAGTTGCGCCAGCTTCCTTCACAGCGTTATACACGGTGCCGAAGTTCTTAAACACGATGTGGTACTTCTGACCGGTCTTCGACGTCTTCATATTGAACTGGATAGAGTTCAAAGTGATGGGGTAATTGCCCATATTGTCGGCATCAGTCCATGATGCGGTTGGGAGGTCGATATCCACTTCCTTGTTAGGTTGCAAACCTGCCAATTCGATGGTTTGATAAGTCATATTCTCGCCATTTGCACGCACACCAAGCACCAAATTCTTTATAGGAGCCTCACCAGGATTGAGGGTGATGCGGATAGCGTCGGGCAAACTCCAAAGGCGGAAACTCTTGGTGAGCACGATTTTTGGAGCTCGACCCGCTGCACCGGTATATTCATAGTCGATACCGCTGCCCACAGCCGTAGCCTTGACGTTTTTACCACCGGTTTGGCTGAGTTTCCATGTGGCGATGTCGAGATTTGGGTCGATAGGCATCACATGGGCGGTTGGACGCTCTACGGTCACGGTCAAAGTGTCGCGCACTTCACCGAGGGTGCCAATCACGAGGGCTTCACCGTCTTTCAAACCTTTCAAAATACCAGTATTTGCGCCCACAGTCACCACCGATTCGTCGGTGCTCACCCATGTGAGGGCTGCTGGATTGATAGGCATCTTTTTTTCGCCCACGGTGCTTTCCACATCGATGGCATATTCACGATAGGTGTCGGTGATGATGGCTTTGTTCACCAACGCGATTTCATCGGCAGTGTTTTGCACTTGCGCAGTGATGGTGGTGGTGACGTCGCCGTAAGTGGCGGTAAGCACGCCTTCACTTATGGTGCCGTCGGCAAAGAAAGTGGTATCGCCAATCACATGGCCAAGACCTTCGGGGCAAGAGAGCTTTACACCCTTCACATCGGTATCGATGAGCATACCATATTGGTTGTAACCGTAGAATTTTGGGGTGTACATACCGTATTTTGGCATTTGCAAGCTGAAATCCATATAGCGAATGGAGGCAATCACGCTGTCGTCGGGTGCTTCGCTCACTGCGAAAATACCGTTACAGTCGGCACGCTCATAACCATCGCTTGGCTTGTTGCGCACGCCGAGGGCACTTGAATAGAGGCAAGTGGAGCCGCCGCCGTCCACGTTGATAGCGTCCCATGCGCCAGCATACTTCATCAGCGAGCCGAGGGCTGGAGTGGTAGCACCGTCGCTAAGAGGTGAGCGGCCGTCAACCACCAAGAAAATCACCTTCTTGCCGTCTTGGCTATAACCGAGCACGGTGCGAGGGTGAACAGAGGTATCACCATTATACACCACATTGCCGCCAACGAGCACCGATGGGTTACCCGAAATAATTTCAGATGGGGTGAAACCAGCGCCATTGATGGTGGCATTGAGGGTGAGGGTGAGTTGGTCGCCAGGCTTGAGCGCTGCAATGTAAGCGGCGGGTGGACCTCTACCC
>OQWI01000645.1_pt1 | contig 15826 bp, 16 predicted proteins | sample 1691551 | NCBI WGS metagenome assembly OQWI01 (sample SAMN03418259, study PRJEB22391) | human gut metagenome | biome: human-gut; feature: organic feature; material: feces | host: Homo sapiens | place: Tanzania | collected 2013-01
TATCTTCACCTTGATCATCACCCTGGTACTGGTGTTCATCGTAGTGTATATCTTCCTGCAAGACTTCCGATCTACTCTAATACCTATGATTGCCGTACCTGTGGCATTGATTGGTACATTCTTCTTCCTATGGATATTCGGTTTCTCCATCAACCTATTGACGCTGTCAGCCTTGTTGTTGGCTATCGCCATTGTGGTCGATGACGCCATCGTGGTGGTTGAAGCAGTCCATGCCAAACTCGACCAGGGTTATAAGAGTGCACTTACAGCATCTATCGATGCCATGAACGAAATTTCGAGCGCCATCATCTCTATCACATTGGTAATGTCAGCCGTGTTCGTTCCTGTATCATTCATCGGTGGAACCTCAGGATATTTCTACCGTGAGTTTGGTGTGACCATGGCTGTATCTATCGTAATTTCTGCCGTCAATGCGTTGACACTATCTCCTGCACTCTGTGCCATCTTCCTGAAACCACACGAAGAAGGACATGAGAAGAAAATGTCGATCATCGACCGTTTCCATACAGGATTCAACTATCAGTTTGAGAAGATTACCAATAAATATAAGAAAGGTGTACAGTGGGTCATTGGGCATGGCGTCATCGCCGGAGGTGTTGTTGCAACAGGTATTATAGCTCTTGTAGCACTAATGGGTGTCACCAAAACAGGTTTGGTACCTAACGAAGATACTGGAACACTGTTTGCTTGTATCTCTACAGCCCCAGGTACTACACAGCAGCGCACAACCGAAGTAGTGAAGCAAATCGACAAAATGCTGGAAGCCAACCCAGCCATCCAGCGCCGTGAAGCTATCATGGGTTATAGCTTTATCGGTGGTGCCGGTTCCAACCAAGGTACTATCATCATCAAACTCAAACCTTTTGAGGAGCGTCCAGGTGGATTCTTCCACCGCATCAAGAGTGCACTGACAGGTGGTGGCATCGAAGCATTGTTCGTCAACCCCATGGAATATACTTCAGTTTTGGGTATGATTTACAAACAGACCGCAACCATCAAGGATGCTCAGATCCTTGCATTCTCACCGCCAATGATTTCAGGATTCTCTGCCCAGAGTGGTATTACAATGACCATGCAGGACAAGACCGGTGGTGATCTGAACCGTTTCTTTGATATTGTAAAGAATTTCCTAAAGGAGCTCAACGACCGTCCGGAAATCCAGACTGCACAGACCCAGTATAACCCTAACTATCCCCAGTATATGGTGGATGTGGATGTGGCAAAGACCAAACAGGCAGGCATCTCGCCATCATCCGTACTTGCTGTCATGCAGGGTTACCTCGGCGGACTCTACGCCTCCAACTTCAACTCATACGGTAAACTCTATCGTGTAATGATACAAGCAGGTCCCGAAAGCCGCATGCGTCCTGACGATATGAGCAAAATCTATGTGCGTTGCGCCAACGGCACAATGTCTCCCGTGAGCGAGTTTGTTAATCTGAAGAAAGTTTATGGTCCTTCAAACATCACCCGTTTCAACCTGTTTACGTCTATGGACGTATCAGTAACGCCTAACACGGGATATTCTTCAGGTGATGGTATGAAGGCAATTGCCGAAGTGGCTAAGACCACTTTGCCCGAAGGTTATAGCTACGAGTATTCTGGCTTGACCCGTTCAGAGGCTGAATCAAGCAACTCTACTGGTCTGATTTTCGCACTCTGTATTGTATTCGTTTACTTGATTCTGAGTGCCCAGTACGAGAGCTACATCTTGCCATTGTCGGTAGTACTCTCTATTCCATTCGGTCTGGCAGGTGCATTCACCTTCACCAACATCTTCGGCCACGCTAACGATATCTATATGCAGATATCACTCATTATGTTGATTGGTCTGTTGGCGAAGAATGCCATCCTTATCGTACAGTTCGCCCTTGAGCGTCGCCGTACGGGTATGGCCATTAAATACTCTGCCATTCTGGGTGCAGGAGCTCGTCTGCGTCCTATTTTGATGACTTCATTAGCTATGATTATCGGTCTATTGCCACTGATGTTCGCATCAGGTGTAGGTAAGAATGGAAACCAGACTCTAGGTGCTTCAGCTGTAGGCGGTATGCTGATTGGCACCCTACTCCAGATATTCATCGTACCTGCGCTATTCGCCGTATTCCAATGGTTGCAAGAGAAGATTTCTCCGCTCCGTTTCGACGATGAAGACAACGAAGAGGCTGCTGCAGAACTGGCTCAGTATGCAGAGGCTTCTGCCCGCAAAGATTCAAAGAAATAAGGTAGAACACGCAAGTGTAGAATAATAAATGCAAAGCAAAAGATGAAAAAGAATATCACATGCATCATACTGTGTCTCGCAGCGCTCTCATTGAGCGGCTGCAAGACACTCTACGGAAAATATGAACGCCCGGATGTGAACACCAGCGGTATCGTTCGCGATGTAGCTTCTGATACAGATACTTTGGCTGTAAAGGATACTACTACCTTCGCCAACATCCCTTGGCGCAGCGTCTTCACCGACCCTCAGCTCCAGTCGATCATTGAGAAGGGATTGAACAACAATGTCAACCTCCTCAATGCGGCTTTGAACGTGAAGATGGCAGAAGAGCAGCTGAAGTGTGCCAAGTTGGCATTCGTGCCTGCCTTGTCTTTCACTCCTCAGGGAACTATCGCTTCTTGGGATGGTAACGCTGCCACCAAGACTTACACGATGCCTGTTACAGCCAGCTGGATGGTAGACCTCTTCGGCAACCTGCTCTCTCAGAAGCGTGGTGCCCAGATGGCGCTGCTCCAGTTGCAGGATTATCAGGTATCTGTCAAGACCAACCTCATCGCCAACATCGCCAACATGTATTATACTCTGTTGATGCTCGACAAGCAGGTGGAGCTGGTTAACAATATGGAAGGATTGACCAAGGATACCTGGGAGACCATGAAGGTGCTGAAGGATACCAAGATTGGTTATCGCAGAACTTCCGTGCAGGCTGCCGAGAGCAACTACTATGCAGTGTTGACTCAGAAGACCGACCTGATGCGTCAGATTCGTGAGACAGAGAACTCCCTGAGTCTTCTCATCGGCGACCAGGCTCATTCCATTGCCCGTGGCAAGCTGGAGAATCAGAGTCTTCCTGCAACCTTCTCTACCGGTGTAGGCATCCAGTTGCTCAACAACCGTGCCGATGTTCATGCAGCCGAGATGAATCTGGCTCAGTGCTTCTATGGCATAGAGACAGCCCGCAGCAAGTTCTATCCATCTATCACCATCTCTGGTACAGGTGCATTCACCAATTCTGCTGGTGCAGGTATTGTGAATCCAGGCAAGTGGTTGCTTTCTGCTGTTGGTTCATTGGTTCAGCCAATCTTCCAGAATGGTAGAATCATTGCCGGCTTGAAGGTGGCTAAGATGCAGTACGAGCAGGCTTACAATACTTGGCAGAACACAGTACTGAAGGCTGGTAGCGAGGTGAGCAATGCCCTTGTGCTCTACAACTATTCTGACGAAAAGGGTAAGGTGGAGGCTAAGCGCATCGCCGTACTCGAGAAGAATGTGGAGGATACACGTAAGTTGATGTCAGAGGCTGGTGGTTCTTATCTGGAGGTAATCCAGGCACAGTCATCTCTGCTCAACGTACAACTCTCAAAGGTAGCTGATGACTTCTACAAGATGCAGGCAGTGGTAAACCTCTACTATGCATTAGGAGGTGGCGCAAAATAATCATCGGATGATACATCCAGGAAGCATATCAACCATCATTGTCATGGCGATTTAGCTGCTGGATCTATATAAATATATAAATCAGAAATTATGGCAAGTATTATCAGTCCCAAAGCAGACGTTTCGCCCAAAGCAAAGATTGGCGACAACTGCAAAATATACCCCTTCGTCTATATCGAAGACGATGTAGTGATTGGCGACAACTGCGTACTCTACCCCTTCGTAAGTATCCTCAACGGCACACGCTTGGGCAATAACAACAAAGTGTTCCAAGGCGCAGTTATTGCTGCCTTACCTCAGGATTTCAATTTCGAAGGTGCTGAGAGCTTTGTGGAAATTGGCAACAACAATACCATCCGCGAGAATGTTGTCATCAACCGTGGCACATACGCAGGAAGCAAAACCGTATTGGGCAATAAGAACTTCCTGATGGAAGGTGCACATATCTCCCACGATACTGTAGTGGGTGATGGCTGTGTATTCGGCTATGGTACGAAGATTGCCGGTGACTGCGTCATTGGCAATGGTGTCATCTACAGCACTTCGGTGGTGGAGAATGCCAAGACTCGTGTGGGCGACCTCGCCATGATCCAGGCAGGTACTACCTTTTCGAAAGACATTCCTCCCTACATCATCGCAAGTGGCAAACCTGTGAAATACAGCTGTCCTAACAATGTCATCATGGAAGCAGCAGGTTTCGACCCACGTGTTCGCAAGCATATTGCCAACGCCTACCGCCTGGTATTCCACGGTCAAACATCAGTTTTCGATGCCGTCAACCAGATCAAGGATCAGGTGCCCGATGGTCCAGAGGTGCGCAACATCATTTCGTTTATCGAAGGTACCAAACTTGGCATCATCTCTAAGATGTAGTCCAACCGCTTGGTAATTCCACCGAACACAACAAACAGTGACCATCCACTACAGTTTGTTTGTAGCCGGAACATCATAACAAAATCATCCGCAATACCAAACGTATTGGTATTACGGATGATTTTATTTTTGTTATAATCTCAAAGCAAAAATCTGTAATTTTAACAAATTGTATTTACATTCTATTCAACAACAAATTTGGGTTTGTTATCCACAACAGATACAGCATCTTATTGATTGACTACTCATCTCTCATCAAAAGCGTTTGGTTGTTATTTGCGCAGAATTCATACGAAATAGTCTGTAAATAAATGTCGCTCAGGGATAATACTGAGCGACATTTATTTTAGAAGGATATATACTAGCATCGAGGATACGCTTACGATGTTGCATCTTTGCCATCCTACCTGAGGATGAATTCCCAAACAAGAAGGCAACCTTGGTAACAAACCATATATCGTATAATTAAAGAAACAAGTCGTTTATGTTTACAGCAATTGCATTCAACAAATCAAGCTGGTTAGAACAGAAGAATCATGGTTTTTCTATTGACACCCGACCGGTTCTCGATCACTTCCCGTTAGTCTATCGAAGACCGATCGAGAACCGAACGAGGATCTATCTAAGAACGAACGAAAGACGAACAAGAGAGGAACGAGAAGTTATCGAAGACACGACGAAAAAATGCCAAACCTGATGAGAATGGCAGACTTCAATTTCCGTACTCTTTCTGGTTATGCCAAACAAGGACAAAACGCCCCCGTAATGCGTTTAATAGCTTGCTGAGCAAGGGATGCCAACTGCAACAACCCGATCCCGAATGGCATCAAGCTGTTCATGGGTAGCTTTGAGAAGTCCATGGGCAGGTGTTTCTCGGTCTATCGTATAAACCATTACTTGTTGAGGTGCAATCGTCTTGACCGCTTCAAGCCAAGGAACCACATATTCCTCAGCAGTATTATCCACACTTTCACCATTACAATCCCCACGCATAAACATCGTCTGAATGATGACATGTCCGTTGAAAGCCTTCATACGTTCAATAATCTGGTTGACGTCATAGTTGCCAGCCGGACGATCCACCCGATGGATGTAAGCGCTATCTACGGTATCGAGCTTGAGAATATTGTCATCCACCTTCATCAGCGCATCATGTACCGATTGACGATGAATCTGCGTAGAGTTGCTCAACACACAGACTTTGGCATCCGGACAATATGCATTACGCAAACGAATGGTATCATCTATAATTTCCGGAAAATGGGGATGACATGTCGGTTCACCATTACCAGCAAACGTCAGCACATCGGGCATCTGTCCCTCGCTTTTCATACGCTGTAGCGTCAGTTGCAGTTTTTCTGCAACATCCTGCCTTGTAGGCATCGTTTGTTTAGGTCGATGATCCTCGTTGAACCCACATTCACAATAGATACAGTCAAACGAGCAAACCTTGCCATCGGCAGGAAGCAGGTTGATGCCAAGCGAAATTCCCAAGCGTCGGCTATGAATGGGACCGAAGATGGGAGATGGATAGATAATTGTACTCATAAATCCAGATGTTTTGTTATCGACTGCAAAATTAGCAAATAAAACGTAATTTGTTTTGCAATCTGAGTGAATTATTGTAATTTTGCAAGAAATTAGGTATATTACGGACATTTAGGAACAATGGCAAAAAAAAGAAAAGCTATCAGTTGTCGTAGAGGTATGCAAGGAGTCACCTTATGCATCAGTACCGCCATGGTGCTTATCTTGCTTGGAATGGTGGTATTCTCCGTACTGTTGGCACGCAACTTATCCAACCACATGAAAGAAAATCTGACCATGAGCGTCATGTTGAAAGACTATGTCACGGTCAATCAGGGCCACCTGCTCTGCCGCGATCTCTATCATAAGCCATGGTCACACCATATCGACTATATCAGTAAAGAACAGGCACAGCGCGAACAGATTAAGGAGTTGGGCAGCGACCCATCAGAGTTTCTCGGCTTCAACCCATTCCCTGCCACACTGGAGATATGGCTCAATGCCAACTACGCCAACCGCGACTCCTTGCGCATCATATCAAAAGAGTTACGCAAGGATGCCCGCATTAGCGACGTAGCATATATGGAAGACCTTGTGGATCAAGTCAACTACAATCTGAGCCGTATCAGCATCATCCTCCTTGTGCTTGCCATCCTGCTGACATGCGTTTCCTTCTCGCTCATCAGCAATACTGTCCGACTTAGCGTCTATGCACGACGTTTTCTCATCCACACCATGAAACTTGTGGGTGCCTCTTGGGGATTCATCCGTCGTCCGTTCCTTTACCATGCCATGGGAGTGGGTATCATCGCCGCACTCATAGCCATTGCCGTATTGGGCGGATGCTTCTACGGACTCTACGTGATGCAGCCTGGCATACTAACCGTCATCACTTGGGTGGAACTTACTATCACCGGCGTAGCAGTATTTCTCTTCGGTTTGCTCATCACAGCCCTCTGTGCATGGCTTGCCGTCAACCGTTTCTTGAGAATGACAGCTGGCGAACTCTACAAAATCTGATAACACATCAATTTGCGAACAATACATTATGAACAAAAGAAATCTCGCTTTTGACCGCACCAACTATCTGCTTTTGGCATTAGGCATGGCTATCGTCATCATCGGATTCATTCTGATGAGTGGCAGCGGTTCCGACTTAGAGGCATACAATGCCGACATCTTCAGCACACGCCGCATCACCATAGCTCCTATCACCTGCTTGTTCGGGTTTGTATTCATGATCTATGGTGTGATGCGCAAGCCCAAAAACACCGAGACAACAGGTAACGAAACAGAGGAGGGTTGCGCACAATGAATTGGTTTGAAGCACTTATACTCGGACTCATCCAGGGACTGACAGAGTATCTCCCCGTCAGCAGTAGCGGTCACCTCGCCATTGGCGCCTATCTCTTCGACATCAACGGTGAAGACAACCTCACTTTCACCATCATGGTACATGTTGCCACGGTATTGAGCACCTTAGTTATTCTGTGGAAAGAAATCGACTGGATACTGAAAGGACTCTTCAAATTCCAGATGAACGATGAAACCAAATACGCCCTCAACATCATCATCTCTATGTTACCTGTGGGCATCGTGGGTGTGTTCTTCAAAGACCAAGTAGAGGAAATATTCGGTTCGGGCCTGCTCATAGTAGGTTGCATGCTTCTCGTAACAGCACTACTTCTGTCGTTCTCCTACTTTGCCAAGCCCCGTCAGCGTGAAAACATCAGTCCACTGCATGCTTTCATCATCGGTTTAGGTCAAGCTCTTGCCGTACTGCCCGGACTCTCCCGTTCTGGCACTACCATTGCCACAGGTCTTCTATTAGGCAATAAGAAAGAAAAGATGGCACAGTTCTCGTTCCTCATGGTCATCCCTCCCATCCTTGGTGAGGCATTACTCGACCTATTGAAAGGACTGAAAGGAGAAGAAACCCTTGGCGGCATCGACACCTTCCCCATGGTAGTAGGATTCGTTGCAGCCTTCTTGTCTGGATGCCTTGCCTGCAAGTGGATGATCAACATCGTGAAGAAAGGCAAGCTCATCTATTTCGGCATCTATTGTGCCATAGCAGGTGCTATCACCATCATCTGCTCACTCATTTAATACTCACATTTACCTTATGCCCCTGACCTGGTTAGGACATATTCTAAATAAAATATATGAATTTTACACAAGGAGAAGTCATCTATATCGATAAGCCCTATCGCATGTCGAGTTTCGGCGCGTTGGCACACATCCGCTATCTCGTATCCCGTAAGATTGGCGTAAAACGAGTGAAGATGGGACATGCAGGAACACTCGACCCCCTTGCCACTGGTGTACTCATACTATGTACCGGCAAAATGACCAAGGAGATTGAGCGCATGCAGTACCACACCAAGGAATATACAGCCACGTTGCAACTCGGTGCTACCACAGCCAGCTACGACAAAGAGCATACCGTCAATATGACCTACCCCACCCAGCATATCACACGCCAGCTCATCGACGACACGCTGCCACAATTTCTCGGTGATATCCAGCAAGTGCCACCACAGTATTCGGCAGTCAAGGTAGCCGGTGAACGTGCCTACCGCATGAAGCGCAACGGCGAAGAAGTGAAGCTTGCAGCCAAAACCGTACATATCGACGAGATTGAGGTAACGTCATTCGACCAACAGCTCATGCAGCTCTCCATCCGAGTGGTATGTGGAAAAGGCACTTACATCCGGTCGCTCGCACGCGACATCGGTCGCGCATTAGGAAGCGGTGCCTACCTCACCGCACTACGCCGCACCCGTTTGGGCGAAGTCAGCATCGAACATTGCATCCAGATGGACGATTTCCCTGCATGGCTTGCCCAACAAGACATAGAAGACATCAAAAAGAAAGAAACAACTTAAAAAAACTATAAGCAATGAAACTGTCACAATTTAAATTCAAGTTGCCCGAGTCACAGGTAGCCCTTGAGCCACCACACAAAGCATTCGAAAATGAAGACGGAACCGTTGATAAAGTATATCGGCGCGATGAATGTCGCCTGATGGTTGTACACCGCAAAAGCGAAACATTCGACATCTTCAAGAAAGATGATGAAGGAAACGACACCGATCAACCGCTGTTATTCCGCGACATCATCAACTATTTCGATGAAGGTGACGTAATGATTCTCAACGATACAAAGGTGTTCCCTGCACGCCTCTATGGCACCAAAGAGAAGACCGACGCAAAGATTGAAGTATTTCTGCTTCGCGAACTCAATGAGGAACTGCGTCTTTGGGACGTACTCGTAGAACCAGCACGTAAGATACGTATTGGCAACAAACTCTTCTTCGATGAAGACGGGCCTATGGTAGCAGAAGTCATCGACAATACCACCAGCCGTGGACGCACATTGCGTTTTCTCTACGACTGTCCCCACGATGAGTTTAAGCGCGAGCTCTTTGCCTTGGGCTCTGCCCCACTACCACGCTATATCGTTGACAAACGTGATGTAACTCCCGAAGACGAAGAAAACTTCCAGACCATCTATGCCCGCCATGAAGGAGCTGTAACCGCTCCAGCCTCAGGTCTCCATTTCAGCCGCGAAGTGATGAAACGTTTGGAAATCCGTGGTATCGACTTCTCCTACATCACCGTACACTGTGGTCTTGGCAGTTTCGACACCATTGAGGTAGAAGACCTCACCAAGCACAAAATGAATTCCGAGCAGATGATTATCGACAGTAAAGCCTGCTCTACAGTCAATAATGCCAAGAAGGAAGGTCGTAAAATCTGCGCCGTCGGCATTTCTACCCTACGTGCTACAGAGAGCGCCGTCGGCACCGACTGCATGTTGAAAGAGTTTTCTGGTTGGACCAATAAATTCATCTTCCCACCCTACAACTTCAATCTGGCAGATTCGCTGATAGCCAATTTCTATCATCCCGAATCAACCATGATGATGGCAACCGCCGCCTTCGGTGGTTACGATCTCATCTACAACGCCTACGAAGCTGCCGTCAAAAATGGTTTCATGTTCGGTTGCTATGGCGATGCAATGCTCATCCTCAATGACTAACATTCCTCAGCAACAGACAGAGACAACAAGCGACGATCACCTCCATGAGGTGTATCTCGCTTTAGGTTCCAATCTGGGCAACCGTCAGGAAATGCTCGACGAGGCAGTTAGACAGATAGGTTGCCGTATCGGCAAGGTCATTCGTCGATCATCATGGATAGAGACCGAACCTTGGGGTTTTGAATCTTCCAACCGTTTCCTCAACGGCGCAGTATGTTGTTACACCAGTCATACGCCCCACGAAGTGCTTCTGCTGACGCAAGCCATTGAACGCGATATGGGTCGTAAGCGCAAAACCGATAGCCATCATGGCTATTCTGACCGCACAATAGATATCGACATACTGCTCTATGACGATCTGCGAATAGACAGTGCCGAGCTAGTCATTCCCCACCCGTTAATGGAAGAACGCGATTTCGTAATGATTCCCCTTCACGAAATTCTGCGAAAAGTTCTGTAGCGAATAATTGATACTACAATGTGATCAAGCATCATGCTGACGGTAGATAAACATCACGTCAATACGCTATAAAAAAATTATCCCGCTTTCTCTTACGAGTCAGCGGGATAATTTTTGTTATGTACCTTTCGTTATTACTTACGCAGTCCGAGGGCTTTGATCAGTTCACGATAGCGGTTGATGTCCTTGTTGTAGAGATACTTCAAGAGTTTACGGCGACGACCTACCATTTTGGTCAAGCTACGAGCTGTACCGAAGTCCTTGCGGTTCTGCTTCAGATGCTCGGTGAGGTGACTGATGCGATAGGTGAACAGAGCTACCTGGCTTTCGATAGAACCGGTGTCAGTAGCCGACTGTCCGTGCTTCTCGAAGATTTCTTTCTTCTTAGCTGAATCTAAATACATAATTTTTGATGATTTAATTAAATTGTTAATAATATGACATCTTTCAGATGCTCCCCGTCTTCATCACGGCGGTTCACATTTTCAAATGCGGGTGCAAAGGTACGAATAAGTGAGCGAAAAACCAAATAAAACCTTATATAATTATTTATTTTCATAATGCGAGTAGCTAAAATTGGACGTTTTCGTTAAAACATGAGCAGAATAAAGCTCGCTTTAATTATGCCTTAGCGAGAAAAAGTGCCATGACTATGGAAGATTAGAGGTAGGAATTTCTCCCTTCTGCTACCTTTATTTTCCCATTTGTTTCCCAAATTTTAATAGGAACTAGAAAAAAAGCACATCAATCACCAAAACGCAGCCTGTTAGTAGAAAAATCCCTATAACGTATGCATTTATGCATTATTCCTCAAAAAACGTTAAAAAGCAAGTAAAAAGACCGTGTTAGTTCCAAAAAAATGTTACTTTTGTGGAAACAAATCATACACTTCAATAATTATAAAACAAAAACTATGGAACAGCAGCAAACAGGAAGCAAATCCTATTTGATTTCTATTGTGATGGTTGCCGTATTAGGCGGCCTTCTTTTTGGTTATGACACCGCAGTAATCTCTGGCGCAGAGAAAGGACTTCAAGCCTTCTTTATGGGAGCTAATGACTTTCAATATACCGATTTCTGGCATGGCTTCACCAGTTCAAGTGCCCTCATCGGTTGTATCATCGGTTCAGCCATCTCTGGTTTGCTCGCTACAAAATTTGGAAGAAAACGTTCGTTGATATTCGCCGGCATCATGTTCTTCATATCGGCATGGGGTTCTATGTGTCCTGAGAGCATGCTGTTGCCCGAAGGCAAACCCACCCTTCCCCTGCTCATCGTGTTCAATCTCTATCGTGTGATAGGTGGTATCGGCGTAGGCCTTGCCTCTGCTGTTTGCCCCATGTATATTGGTGAGATTGCGCCAAGTGGTATTCGTGGCATGTTGGTATCATGGAACCAGTTTGCTATCATCTTCGGACAGTTGGTGGTTTATTTTGTCAACTTCTTCATCCTTGGCGACCATATTGCCCCAGCCATTGCAAGTGTTGGTGGCGGTTTGAACGAAATACTCAACGGCACAGAAGCCCAATGGGCTATCGAGACTGGCTGGCGCTATATGTTTGGATCGGAAATGATTCCAGCCGGACTGTTTGCCATCCTCATCTGCTTTGTACCTGAGACACCACGCTATCTTGCTATGATTGGCGAAGATGCCAAAGCAGAGCGCATCCTTGCAAAGATCAATGGTGCAGCAGCAGCCAAACAGATTCTGTTTGACATTAAGAACACCGTTACAGAGAAGACCGAGAAACTCATGACCTACGGATTCCTTTGCATCTTTGTTGGTGTGATGTTGTCGGTATTCCAACAGGCAGTAGGTATCAATGCTGTGCTCTATTATGCCCCACGCATCTATGAAGCCATGGGTTTCGACAATCCTATGATGCTTACCGTATTCAACGGCATCGTCAATCTGAGCTTCACCTGTGTAGCAATCTTCACTGTAGAGAAGCTCGGTCGTAAGCCCTTGCTGATCGTCGGTTCTCTCGGCATGGCAATAGGTGCTATCGGTGTAGCATGCACCTTCGGCAATCCCGAACTGCAGCTCGTCTGCATGGTATCTATCATGATCTATTCAGCATCGTTCATGTTCTCATGGGGTCCCATCTGCTGGGTACTCATCGCCGAAGTATTCCCCAATACCATCCGCGGTGCAGCAGTAGCCATTGCCGTAGCCTTCCAGTGGATATTCAACTGGATCGTATCAACATCGTTTGTTCCCTTGGCCAACAGTCTGGGTTATTGGTTCACCTATAGCCTCTATGGTGTTATCTGTGTGTTGGCAGCTCTCTTCGTATGGAAGTTGGTACCTGAGACCAAAGGCAAGACCTTGGAGGATATGACCAAACTCTGGAAAGACAGAAAATAAGAATAAAACAAAAGAAATGAATATGAAACGTATCTTAGTAGCAGAAGACAACGAAAGCAACTACGTGCTGATGACTTACGTATTGAGAAATCGATATGAAGTGGTACGCGCCAGCAACGGCAAAGAAGCTGTTGAACTGTCTGACCAACAACAATTCGACTTAATCATGATGGACATGAAGATGCCCGTGATGGATGGTCTTGAGGCAACACGCCTCATCAAGGAGAAACATCCAGACCTCCCCATCATCGCATTGACTGCAAACGCTTTTGAAACCGACCGCCAAGCCACATTTGAAGCAGGCTGCTGCGATTTCATGTCGAAGCCATTTAGCAGAGAAAAGTGTTTGGAAACCATCGCAAAGTATATCGGTGAATAAATCCAATACCTCACCACCAGTACGATAGTCACACGATGACAACTATCGTCTGCTTCTAAAGAAATCTTGCATAAGTTGGCGACATTCTTCCTCAAGAATGCCGCCACTTATTGTTGTACGGGGATGTAATGCCTTGGGGGCATAGACATGGAATCCCCGTTTATCGTCGGCAGCACCATAGACAATACGCGGAATCTGCGCCCAGCCCAATGCACCTGCACACATGGGACATGGTTCTACGGTAACATAGAGTGTGCAATCGGTCAGATACTTTCCTCCCAATTCGTTTGCAGCTGCCGTTATGGCTTGCATCTCAGCATGCGCAGTAACATCGTTGAGAGTTTCCGTGAGGTTGTGGGCACGGGCAATAACCCTGCCCTGACATACGATTACAGCACCAATAGGTATTTCACCTGCTGCTCCAGCAGCTTCAGCTTCCACCAATGCCATACGCATATAGCGTTCGTCGGTTTTCAATTGTTCTTCTTGTGTCATGGTTGCGAAATTACAAAAAAATAGTTGAATATCCTCAGAAAAGGATCATAAATGCAGAAGAAAACCGTTTTCACACTAAAATTTCATATACCTTGTTTCATTTAATAAAGGTACGCATGCTTGCGTGCGCGCACGCGTTATCATCAAACACCTGCTATCAAACAGCCATCAAAACAGCAAGTTGCCTGCTGTTGTAAGCAAGAGAAATCACAGGCGAATGGTCGTACCACCTACACATATAGTTAATTCAGTTTTCAAAAAAATTCGACCACTCGACCACCGATACTTGCATCATACTATCCTTCAATCTATTATAGGTGTGGTCGATTGTCATTTTGTGGGGTTTTCGACCACCATTCGACCACCATCCGATTTTGGTTTTCACTAACCAGTGATTACCATCTTAAGTAGGCAGCACCTCGGGAATAAAAATAAAAACGAGTTTTTATTTTGTATTCCATTCGGTTTGCACTACCTTTGTACTATGAAAGAAAAAATAGTGTATATCGAGGAGACAGATTCCACCAACCGATGGCTGAGAGAACATGGCGGTGATGAAGACTGTGTGGTATGGGCAAACTATCAGACAGATGGACACGGACAAGGATCAAACCATTGGGAATCGGAACGAGGCAAAAACCTCACGTTCTCGGTATTGATGCACCCCACACACGTACCAGCCAACCGACAGTTTCATATCTCTATGGCAGTATCACTGGCGGTAACCGACGCATTAGGACAATATATAGGCGACTTAAGCGTGAAATGGCCTAACGATATCTATTGGCGAAATGCTAAGATCTGTGGCATGCTGATAGAAAACAGACTGAAAGGTATGCAGATATGCGATAGCATTGCGGGCATAGGCATCAACGTAAACCAACGCGAATTTCAAAGCGATGCCCCAAACCCCATATCGCTCTGGCAGATAACCGGACAGGAAACCAACCGACAAGCACTATTGGAAGATATTATCTGTCGCATTGAAAGCTATATGCTACAGGATGTAAGGGAACGCTACATGCAGGCCCTATACCGCCGAAAAGGCTTTCACCCCTACTGCGATGCGCAAGGCGCTTTTATGGCACGCATAGAAGATGTGGAGGAAGACGGACACCTGGTACTGATGACCGAAGATGGGGAGCGACGCCGCTATGCTTTCAAAGAAGTATCGTTTGTGATCTGAACACCCCTACTACATGATGATAGACAATAATCAATAAAAAAACGAAGATAATATGGCAAGATTTAAGAGAATCCTCCTGAAGCTCTCTGGTGAGAGTTTGATGGGCAATCAAGGTTACGGCATCGACGCAGAACGCCTCAGCGACTATGCCCGACAAATTAAGGAAGTCAGTGAGATGGGCGTACAGATTGGTATCGTCATCGGCGGTGGCAACATCTTCCGCGGACTTAGCGGCAGTCAGAAAGGCTTCGACCGCGTGAAAGGCGACCAGATGGGCATGTGTGCCACAGTAATCAATTCGCTGGCACTATCATCAGCTTTGGGAGCTATCGGTGTGAAGAACAAGGTGCTGACAGCCATCCGCATGGAGCCTATCGGCGAATTCTACACCAAATGGAAAGCTATCGAGGCGATGGAAGCAGGACAGGTATGCATCTTCTCTGCAGGTACTGGCAACCCCTATTTCACTACCGATACCGGCAGTAGTCTGCGTGGCATAGAGATAGAAGCCGACGTGATGCTGAAGGGCACACGCGTGGATGGCATTTATACCGCAGACCCCGAAAAGGACCCAACCGCTACTAAGTTTGACGAAATCTCCTATAAAGAAGTATTGTCACGCGGTTTGAAGGTCATGGATCTTACCGCTATCTGCATGTGTCAGGACAACAATCTGCCTATCTATGTATTCAACATGGACGTGGTGGGAAATCTGAAGAAAGTCATGGACGGTGAGGAAATTGGAACCCTCGTACATCCTTAATCCCACTTACTTATACCAACAAAGCGACGGTAGAGGAAGATCCTGTCG
>OQWI01000647.1_pt1 | contig 15823 bp, 5 predicted proteins | sample 1691551 | NCBI WGS metagenome assembly OQWI01 (sample SAMN03418259, study PRJEB22391) | human gut metagenome | biome: human-gut; feature: organic feature; material: feces | host: Homo sapiens | place: Tanzania | collected 2013-01
GAAGAAAAGTATTCCAAGATGTTTCGCCAGTTGCTATCATCCTTTGCGCTACCTCTATGACACTCATCAACGATAACAAGATCAAAATAGTCTGGATTAGGAAACAACTCCTTATAGTTTTTGGCATCATTCTGTCCAATCAACTGTTGATAGAGTGCAAAGAACACTTGATAAGACCCCAATTCTTCCAAGTGGTTCTTGTCTTTTGAGTAGTCTATCTTGTGCGTTACCTTTTCTAATGGTTTGAAGTCTTGCTGTATGGATTGATCAACCAATATATTGCGGTCTGCAAGATACAACACTTTCTTCTTCAAACCACTTTTAAGTAAACGCCATACAATCTGAAATGCAGTATATGTCTTGCCAGTGCCAGTTGCCATGACAAGGAGCACACGGTTTTGTCCTCTCGCAATAGCATTGACAGTGCGGTTTACAGCATTGCGCTGATAATATCGTGGCGGGAATATATTCTGACCAGTGCAAAAAGGCTGCTTTATGATAGCCAGCTCTTGTTCGTTAAGTCCGTTTCCATCGTTAGCCTCATTTTTATATCTTTCGATAAGTTCTTCTTTTGTTGGAAATTCGTCCATAGCAAAAGTGCGTTCCTTGCCTGTCAAGAAGTCATGTTCGGCAAACCCTTCACCATTTGAACTGTATGCAAACTTCACATCAAGCATTTGGGCATAGGTCATGGCTTGTTGCAATCCATGTGAAACAGAATGATTGGCATCCTTTGCTTCAACAATAGCAATGGGTGTTGCCTTATTTGCATAAAGTACATAGTCGGCAAACTTCGGTTTTTCTCTATGCACAAGATTACCATGAAGGCTAATTTTACCGTCAGTAAATTTAACCTTCTGTTCCATGAATATACTATCCTTTGACCATCCCTTGCTTGTGATGGCTTCGTTGATATAGCGGAACTTGACATCCTCTTCTGTTAAATCTTTGCTTATGCCCATATTCAAATAATATTTTATTATCAGAAGTTCTACAACATACTTGCTAAGATATCCTTTATCTTGTTTTGTTTCATAAATTCACTGAATTTAGCTGCAAATATACATTAATTTTGGCAATAATCATTATAAATTAAGTAATTTTATGTGATTTGTTAAACAAATAGGGTGTGCCATGCATTGATGACACACCCTTTTTTCTTATTTCATCCGGAAACTATATATTATTCTGAAACAACATATTTCTTTCCATTAATAATATATACACCCTTTATCAGCTTCTTCAGCGTCTTCACGGTGGCGTGAGCGTCAATCAGATAGCCGTCGATGCTGTAGATTCGCAACTCCTTGCCATCAGCCAGAATATTCTCTATTCCCGTCATGATGTCGATGTTGAAATCGTATGGCGACGTGCGGCTGCCCAATACATCCTCCTTGAATGTCAAGGCATCCTGTACCAGGATTGACTCCTGGGTCTGCAGGTTCTCTATCACCATGTTCAGCTTCTCGTCCTTCTCACCGTAAATGGTGAGGTAGTACTTGCCGTCTATCAGCTGGCTGATGCCGCGGCATTCGTTTCCTACCATCACGTAAAGACGATAGTCACTGCCAGTCATGTCGGCATCCTTCCGGGTCAGCTTGCCGATGATGTTCATCGTACTTGGATATTTGCGGATATCTACTTCCATATCCTGCTGCTCATCATCAGAGAGCTGAGATGGAGTGGTAGCTTCGGCAAACTCCAGGTTGTTCTGCTTCACTGACTTATACAGATAACCCTGGTTGGTGATGAGCTGCCTGAGCGTTCCTTCCCAGGTGCCGGCATAGAATTGTGCAAATCCTGTCTGACCTATGATGTAGTCGCCCTCGCTGGCATTGCTGATGGCAGATGCCAACTCCTGGTTCTCACGCAGTGGATAGCCCAGCCAGTTCCAGCCGGCATTGATGCCCACTGGGGTGGTGCTTGCCTCAAACAGGCGGCCCTTGCTCTTGCTGATGAAGCTGGTTGATGCCTTCACCTTGTAGGTCTGGGCTGGCAACAGATTTTCTATCTCCTCGGAACTGCTGATAATCTGACTGCTCTTGGATGCAATGTCGCTTGCCGAAATAGGATCGGCCAGATAACTTGCTATCCAGTTCCAACCTCTCATCAGCGTGATGTTCTGCTCGTAGCGCTCCTGCTTGAAGCTGGCGCTTACCGTGAGATCCTTATCTACGATGAGGCTCAGGGTTTCTGCATCCTCGGTCTGCTTTCCGTTTACGGTCCAGTGAGCGAAACTGTAGTCTTCATCGGCCTCAGCCTTCAGTACCAGCTGGTCGCCGTAATGATAAACACCGGTGTATGTCTGGGTGATGCTGCCACCCTCGCAGTTCTCTGCGATGTTCACCTGATAGGTCTTCTTCTCGAAGTTGGCCACCATGGTCAAATCGCTCAAGGCCACCTGGCTGATGGTGTCGTTCGTAGAGATGTTTTCACCGTTCAGACTCCAGGATGCAAACTGATAGCCTTCCTTGGCCTTGGCTACCAACTGGATGGTGGTGCCGTAGGCTACTTCGTTTCCGGCTACTCTGCCGATTACTTCTCCCGCATTTTCCGGATATACGGAAGTAATGAGCTTCACCTGGCTGTTCATGAACATCGTCCAGCTAGCCGTCTTTCCGGTCTTTCCTGCAAAGCCCTCACTGTCGGTGATGCCCGAGGTTTGAACGGTAAGCGTGTAGTAACCGTTGCCGGCACTGGCATTCAGCTGGGTCAGGTCGAGAACGAAGATCTTGTTGTCCTCGGTAGAAATCTTCACGAGCTGGCTGTCCTGCTCCTTACCCTGCACATTAATCTGGATATCCTCACTGGTGAAGGTAGCCGGGTTGATGTACTTGTTGAACATCACCTTCAGCGTATTCACCGGCTGGGTAGCCACTTCATCCTCGGCAGGTGTACCTTCGATGGATGCCACTTCGAGCATCAGGGAAGGGGTAGCCTCGAAGGTGAGGACGTAGCTTTCGGCATTCTTGCCATCAAACTGGTCGGCGAAATGGATTCTGTTCTCATAGAGCGGATCCTTTCCGTCGCGCAGCGTGCGGTCGGTCTGCCAGAAGTTGCGGAGGCTGATCTGCTTTCCGTCGCTGGCGCGGGTTACGCTCTTGAGCGCAGATACGCCATAGGTAGGATCGCTCAGATTGCCATAGTTCCAACCCTCCTCAGATGGGGTGATGGTCAGGGTGTATTCCGTATCGGATGTCTTCGTGATGCTTGAAGAAGCAGCCACGTTCACCTTTTCTATTTCACCGTCTGAGAGGTAGAGCATATCAGGCGTATCGTCGGCATCCACGATGTCGTTGGTCATGAATCCCTTCAGGGTCTTGTCGCCCTTCGTTACGTCGATGCTTCGTATCAGCTCGTGGATGGTTACATCGTTGAGCAGCGAGAGGTCCTTGTTGCCATAACTGGTCAGATGGGTAGCTTTTACGTCGTAATCGGTGAAGTGTCCGAGCAATGAGCTCTTGATCCACCACTGTGCATAGCTTGTGCTATGTGCCGGAATGGTTCCGAAGTCGGTGGCCACGCTTCCGCCCAGAGCCAGGGTCTTCTCCTGTCCGTTGAGCTGGCTGCTCATGAGTTCGAATTTCACCTTGAGTCCCTTTTCGTTATCTACGATTTCCGGCTGGTTGGTGGACATCCTTACATTGGTAGCATCGCCATAGCCCAGGTTGTTGATGAGCAGTGAGAACTCAGCTTCCTCAGATGGTTCCACCTCCTTGGTCAGAGGGTCGTCGCCCTTGATATCACGCTGCATGAAGTAGGTGAGATCGAGGTTTGGCGATGGCTTCACGGTGAGGGTGATAGGCGTGAGGTCGCGAGTCACTTCCAGTCCCGTGAACGGATCTACGTAAGAGAGGGTTCCTCCGAAGGCATAGCGGGTCTCCACGGTAGGAGCTGCCTTCTTGGTAGGAATGAAGAGTACGGTGGCAACACCTTCCTTCTGTGCATCGAGGGTCCAGCCGTCGGTGAAGTTCTTGTTTCCTGTGAATCCTTTGAGATTCTCCAGGTTCACCTGGAACTTATCGCTCATGGCGATATTGCCCTTCTCATCGGTTACGGTGAGGGTGAGTTTCGCATCCTTCATCGCCTCCTGCTCATTTCCGTTGAATACGGTAAGGGTTCCGCGGAAAGCCTGTCGGGTCATCACCATCTTCTGGGTGATCTGCAGGGTAATGCTGGAGCATACGCTGCTTGAAGATTCATCAAGACGTCCCTTCAACAGAGCGTATTCTTTTCTCAGCATATCCGTAGTGGATTCGTAGCCCATGAGCACACTCTGCTCATTCGCAGAATTGATCTCGTTGACATATCCTGCCACCTTGCTCAAATCGATGTAATTGCCATCATCGGTTTTTGCGAGTGCCGTATTGTTCAATCTTTCGATGAATTTATAATACTGCTCCTTAGTAACATTCTGTGGCTTATACTTGATGTAGTTGTCTGCCGTGAGAACTTCTTCTTCCGAAGTCTGAAGCATCACCATCAAGTCCTGCAAGGCTTCGCCATTGGTCTCGTTTACCCAAACTTCATCTCCGAAATACTCTAAGAGCATATTCTGGAAAGCCTTACTTTCCTGCAGAGGAATAGCAAGTTTGTTCTTGAAGTCTGTGATGTACGAAGGCTCGCTATAACTGCTTGAATTGCCTGCTCGCATTTTAGCAGAAGCATTGTTTGCCTCACATGGTTCTGTAAGTGAAATGAGGCAGCCGACCAGTGCTGGTACTGGGCCTATTCCAGGAATACAGCCAACGGCACTGGCAACACAACCTCCCCATGATCTCCAACTATGGAAATCCTTATTGAGATCTCTTGCACAGAAACCAAGTCCAACAATACAACCCAAAGGATTATTTTTCAACAAACTTAGTCCTACATTGACTCCGCATTCTGCAATCTTCTGAATATACATGTTCAGGCAAGGATTACAGCTCTTATCCACTTTCTGGGTTACAGTAGGAATGTTGCTGGAAGGGCCATAGCCTCCTCCGCCGCCACCTCCAGGTCCTCCACCAGGACCAGAGCCTCCACCAGAACCTGGGGATGGATACACGGCAACGGTAACTCTACCCTTACATATAGTTATCTGCATAGATTTGTAATACTTATGCCATTTCTTATCAGGACCACACTCCCAATAATAGAGGGTGCCGATATAGACAACGCATGGACCATCATCACCATCATCACCAGGGTCTTTTGTTACCCTAATTGGTATTTCTATACTCTGGCCTGGAGCAAGTTCGTTCGCTTTACCAGGGCCTATCGGTTCGAATCTCCATGACGTGACATTCTCAGGCAACAAAAGTTGTACATCCTTTGCTGCAATCAAACCCTTGTTTGTCAGGGTGGCATTGAATATCAGGGATTCTCCCTTTCGCAAATTCTCAGTATAGATTCTGTCAGGAACCGTTAATTCAACCACAGGTACTGGCACCTGTGTCTCAAACTTCACATTGGTCTTGATTTCATACTCGTCCTGAATCTCTGTCTCCTCAACCTTCCAGTCGATATTGATAGCCTCATAGCTCAGGTTCACCACCTTCTTGGTCTCCGTACCCGGGTCAACCAGCAGGTTATTGCTGTAGGAATCGTGCTTTTCTGCCGATACTCTTACCGCATAGTAACCCTCTGCCAAATCAGCAGAGAAGAGACCCTTTTCGTTGGTGATACCCTCGGCTACAACTGCACCCGTGGTAGGGTGGGTTATCTCTACCTTGGCACCAGCCAGATGAGGAGCCTCCTTGGTATAGTAGGTATTCTCATCGCATACATCGATGGTGAGCTTACCTTCCTTGGTAGATACAGGCTCGATATAGAACGGCAATGGCATGCCTTCGCCGTTGGCACAGTTGATGGCAATATTGCCCGTCACTGGCACGTTGAGCTGCATCTTGTCCGTAGGAGTCATGCGCAGGATAATCTCCGTGCTTTCGTCCTTGGCCAGAGATGGCATCTCCATCGGTGTAACCGACGAAATCCATGACGGCAAGGCGAGGGAAATCTTTCCGGTTTCACCCTTGCCCACGTTGGTGATGGTAAACGGATAGTCTCTTGACTCGCCCTTCACCATGGTGGTCTTGATGCTCGCCACAGAAGCCTCAATCTTACCCGTCTTCACCCTACAGTAATAATATAAGGTGGCAGGCAGGATGGCTCCCTCAGCACTCTCGATGCTGAGTTCTATCTTCTCCCAGTCGCTGCCCTCGCTGGCTCCGCTAGGAGTAATGCTGAATGCAATGTCGGTACTCTCGCCACCCTTCAGCGTGGTGTTGCCAGGTGTAGCGTTCACCGTACAGTTATCCGGCTTGGAATTTACCTTTACCTTCAGGCCGGTCAGGGTCAGATTACCCGGGTTGCTGATGTTCAGCTTGCCCTGGTAGATATCGCCCAGCGATGCCTCGCAGGTAATGGCATCGTTGCTGGTACGCTTGATGCCATAGATATCGAAGGAAGCCTGTTCGTCCGAGAGGTTGGCGCTAGGATAGCAGGCACCCACGGCAAAGTGGCCCGTCTGTCCGCTATATGGCTCGTAGCTTACCTCGAAGCTGCCGTCGTCCTGGGTCTGGGTGGTGATGGTATGGCGGTAACCGCCGTTCACGATATATACCTCCACGCTCTTCTGGGCGATGTCCTTACCCTTCGCCTTTCCGCTGATAACCACCTTTTCGCCAGGGGCATAGATGGCCTTGGCCACCTTGGTTTCCATGGAGATAGGTGCCACGGTAGCGATGTTGAGCACATCGGATGTGTTGTTGGTATAGAGAAGCTCCTTCACACCCTGGCCATCGTTTACCACGGCATAGAGTTTATGCTCGCCCACAGTGGTAGGGAGGGTGATTTCGCGGGTCATCGTGGTACTCTCGCCTGCGGCAAGGTTATCCTGCAGATAGGCTACATCGGTTGGAGTTGCGGCACCGTCGAAATAGAAACCTATCTTGGTCTGCTCAGGGAGCACATAACTTCCCTGGTTGGCAATGCTGAGGCTCAGTGTGGTCTTTCCGCCAGCCTCAACCTTACTTTCCTGACTGCTGATGGCCGTGATGCGGGCATCAGGCAGGGTCTGGTCGCTGATGGTAAACCATACGCTGCTCTTGGCAAATCCCTCGCTTTCGGCGATGAGGGTAGCGGTGAGATCATCGCCAGTGGTATCGTTGCCCTTCGACTTCACGGTGAAGGTGGCTGAAGTTTCGCCTTCGGCTATCGTCACGGTCTTAGGGTATTCGATGGCTGCATTGTGGTTGCTGCTCAGATTCACGTCAAGTCGGCTCTTGCTATCGGTGTTTCTGCTGATGGTAAGAGTCATCTCTCCGCCTTCCTTCAACAGGGAGGAGGATGCACTGAGACTGAGCGCCGGACCGTCGTTGTCGTAGATGGTGAGCGGCACGGTGACCACTCCGCCCGATGTGCCCACGTTGGCATTACAGCTGCATGAGGCGATGAACACGGCAGCAGTTACCTGGTAGGTGCGTTCGCCATCCACCAGACTGTTGTCTATCGGACCCATATTGAGGGTTACCTCCTTCACGCCCGGAGCCATCTCGATGGTCTGGCGGGCATAGTAAAGGTTGCCTTCTGAATTGTCGCTCAGCTTAACGGTCACCTTCTTGTCGATATTGTCTGTGCGGCTCAACTTGGCGCTTACCGAGAGCGGACCGTCGGCCTCTGAAATCGCAGTAGGGGTGAGTTCCAGCTGCAGGGTAGGAATGTCGTCATCTACCAGGGTGGTGAGCAGGGTGCCATTCTCATATCCATCGGCAGAAGCGGCAAAGGTTACCACCTTCTCTACATCAGGAATATCATCTTCCAGGGCTTCCACTTCCACATCCACAGAGGTTTTCCGGGCAGGGAGGATGATGTTTGCCGGAATCCTGAATCTTGATGGCAGGTCGCAGCTCAGGCTGATAGCCTTATCGGTGGCCGACTGGCGTTCGGCGGTAATGGTGAGGGTCAGCTTTCCGCCTTCCGTCACATCCTGCTGCTTGGCGCTCAGAGTGAGCTGCGGCTTGGTATCATCCGTCAGTTTGATGGCTGTGGTACCGGTAATGTAGTTGTTGCCATCAATGTTGACGGTGACGATGGAATCGTTGTCGAGTTTCTGGTTGGCGATGACCTTGGCATAGAAATAGGTAGCCGACTGTCCCTGAGGGATGGTTATTTCGGCTGGCAGTTCTATGCGGGCATCTGCCGTCTGCGTCAGCTTGAAGGTTTCAGCCTGTGCCGTGCTTCCGCTTCGGGTGAGCATCAACCTTACGTTTTGTGCGTTGGCTTCTTCTATGTGCGCAGCTGCAGGGTTGATGAAAAGCATGTTGGCAGTCTGCAGGGTTCCGCTGGTGGTAGCTTCGTTGTTGGCGAGCATCCAGCTAGGTTCGCCCGTGTTGCTGTATGGGCGCACCTTTACCCTGATGCGGGCGTTATCGCTGATGCCGAGTTCCATAGGGGTATCGAATTCGGCAGTTCTGCTGATGGTTCCGCCTGCGGCAAGCTTCAGGTCGTAGTCGATGGTTCCCAGCAGTTTGCTGAATTTACCGTCGGCAGATTCTGCGAACACCTGTTCGCTCCATCCGGCTTCTGTAGAGAGGCCGCCGATGTTGCTAACCTGCCAGTTTACGCTTATCTTATTGTATGGCAGCAGGTTGGTGGCCTTGGTTTCTACCTGGCTCACTTCCAGATCAGGCGACTTGGCGATGTTTACCGAACCGGATGTAAAACCTGTGGCGAGGTTCTTGCCCGATTTTTCGCCGATAATCACATCGGATAGGGTGATAGGAATCTTCTCGCCCTCTTTCAGCGAACTGGAGGTGTTGAGCACTACGGTCATGATGCTGCCCGTTCGCCCTATGAACGCACGATTTTGTGAAGAGAAGATCATAACCATATATTTATTCACTCCTATAGGCCTCATGGTCAGCGAGTGGCCATCGGCACGTTCCGTGGTTCGGGCGGTCTCAGTAGAGAAGGTGACGCCGTCTGCCGTGGTCATGGTGAACTGCACCGCCACGATATCGGCGGAGTTCTCCATGTTCACGGGCAGCGAAATCGACTTTCCCTGCGCCACGGTCACGTCTGGAATTTCCAGCGTGTTCTTCTGTGCCCATGCCGATGCCACGAAGAGCATCAGCAGGCACAGGGTGGTGATGAAATATCTTTGTTTCATATTACCAGAGTTTTTTATTTCTTGACAACTTTTCTAGTTCCCTTCTGGGTCTTCACGATGTTGATGCCCTTCTGCATCTTCTGCGTTCTGATGCCCTGGGTGTTGAAGATAACCATCTCGGCTGCATCATTGCTTTCGCTGATGCCATTGATACGGGTTACCGTACCATTGTGTGTGCCGGAAGAGATGGACTTGGCTTCCTCGTCTGCCAGGCTGATGCCGGTGATGGTAGCATCGCCCTCGTAAGTTCCGATAAGGGTTTCGCCGACTGGCAAGGTATTACCCGACAGAGAGTAAGCTACGAGCGAACTTCCTTCTGTGGCCTGCTCCATACCCAGCTGCTTCAGGTTCCAGCTGATGTGACCGGAAGCAGCAATGCTGAGGGCTGCCACTGGTACTTCTGTATTGAGGAAGATCTTGCCACCACGCAGGTAGATGCCAGCCTGTGCTGATGTGTTTGTATTCTGCTGGCTATCAGCATATTCGTCATATTCAGCATTTTCAGCATAGCTTCGAGAAGCATAATGCTTTCTGGCAGCAGAAGCGGCTTCGCCTAACATGATGTTGACGGTGCAAACCACATCCTGCACGTTGATGATTTCATCCTTATAGGTATCAGCAGCCGTAAAGTTGAACGGCATGTAACGGTATGCGCCGAAGGCATAGAGAATGGTGGTCTGCAGGTCGGTGGCATCGATGCCTGGTGCAAAGTTGGCATCGCCCTGCTGGAAGATATACTTCAGCTTCAGGTTGCTGCCCTCGATGCTCTGGTCTGCTCCTGACTTGAGTTTTACGGCAGTAAGCGTATCACCGCTCTCGCCGCGGTATTCAAATGGAGTAGTGATGTATGGCACGGAGAGTTTTCCGTTCTTGTAAATCACGTGCATGCCCCACTTGCCGTACCAGTTGTCTGCATCCGACTGCGTAATCAGGAAGCCAATCTCCGATGTGTTGTATCCTTGCTTCTCATGGTCGTAGGCAAGGATGGTAGGCAACTGCGGAATGATGGCATTGATATTGAAATGAGAACCATCTACGGTGATGGTCTTGTCGATGGTCTGGTTGCTGATGTTGAGCTGCTTGATGGAAGCAGGCAACGTAGGCAATACATCTGTGAAGCCATTATAGCTGGCATCGAGTGTAGTCAATGCCGGAAGCGTTCTTCCCAAGACACCCAGATTTCCCTTGAATCTGTTATGCGAAATGTTGAGGCTTTCCAGTTTCGGGAGAACAAAAGCGGTGGCAGGAAGATTGCCCGCCAATTGCTGGTTGCTCAGGTCGAGTGCCATCACGTGTCCTTTTTCCAGGGTCACGCCCTTCAGTTGGGAAGCACTCTTTTCGCCCTGGCTCATATCCCAAGGTTCCTTCCATCCCATCTTGATGAGGGTGGCATTGAGCACGGTGAGGAGTTTCCACTCCTGTGCATCCATCTGGTAGATGGTGAAGGAGCCGATTCTTTCCTTTGGCTTACCATAATAATATGCACCATCCTTGATTTCCATAAAGATATCGTAGGTACCTTCTGCTTGTGGAATAACCTGGCTGCTGTCGGCTGCGCCTTGCTGTGTATAGGTGAAGAGGATATCGCCCATTCCTTCGCTCTTGGTGGCCTGTGCCAGATGCTGTTGGCCATCGTAGGTAATATCAGAATCCGGGAGTTCTACATGATAGAGATCTTCAGGAAGCTTTGCCTTATCGATGGTAAACTGCTTGGTGAAGGTTCCCGTGTAATCGCCTATTCCGCTCACGGTGAGTGTGGCAGTACCGGGATAGATATTGTTGGCATATTCAGCATAGTAATCTACGCGGTCTCTCAACTGGCTGTATGCCTGGTTTGTGAACTTCCAAGCCGGCGTGATAGGCTGCGCATGATAGAAGAAGTAAACGGTGTCTGTATCCATATCGATATCACCCTCCAGCTGCGCCGGATTGATGGTGAACTCATGGTATTTAGAACCGATGGTATATGGGAAAACGCCTTCAACCAGGAAGTTAGCCTTTCCGGCATGCACATTGTTATGATAGTTCACAGCCACATACTGCTCCTTAGGCAGGGAAGAGGTGATTTCCTGCTGGTAGATGGAATCACCGGTAAAGGTATAGTCCTTGATGCCAGTGAATTCGTAGGCCGAAATATCGGCGTACTCGATAGGGGAGAGTAGGGTGGTATTGCCCACATTATCTACGGTTCTGAACCGGATGGTATGCTTGGCCTTGCCAGGAACGAAGTTGACGGTGAGTGTGGCAGAGAACTTGCTTCCCGAAGCCAGGTTATCCGTCAGGGCAGTCCATTCCTCGCTGTCTTCCACGGCATATTCTATCTTTCCGTCGAGTCCGGCAGGACTTTCATATTCGCCATCCAGGGTGAGGCGATGAGGCAGGTTCAGATTATTCCAGTTGGTAGGGTCATCCGGTGTGGCAACGAACGAGGAGTTTGGCTCCAGGTTTACATCTCCTACGCCAATGAGATAGGAGAAGGTAACGGTTTCGCCTGCTGCAATCTTCTTGTTTTTCCAGCACCAGCCCATACCGCTGTCGTAATTACCATTTTCCTGCATCCAGTTGGAGCCTTGATAATAATTACCTACCATGTTTGATTCTTCTCTATTCTGATCGTAACGACCGAACCAATAATCACTTACGACAGTTACACCTTTCAATCCTGCACCCAGCAATACGCAAAGTTGCGCCCCGGCACCATCACTCATCGTGATGCCGTAGGTATTGCCGGCAGAATCATTTCTTTTTGAGATAGGGGCCTGGTCGTTATTGCCAATCTGTACATCGGCATGGGTACCCATATTGATAGTTATGGTAGTATCATTGTTGTTGGTAAGGGTATAGCATACTCTTGCCAGCTCACCCTGCGGTTCTACGGAAGGCACGAATTTTACGCCATTAATTGTGGAACCGTTCTGGCAATCCAGATTTTGGGGATAATTGTTGTTCACTTGCAAAGCGACTCTATATCCACCATTGGAATAAGTGGAGCCATAGTATCGATTCTGGAATTGTCCCATGAAATCGATGGAGTTACTACTTTGCCGATAAAAGAGTTGAGTGTTGCCCACCTGCTTATAATCCCCCGGTTGCGAGGAGATGACTCCTCTGGTTGCAATCTTGGGCTTAGCATTTTGGGCATAGCATGGCATCATGCTCGTGGATAAGCATGCCATACTTACCGCAATAAGGCTATTGCGAATGTGCACATACTGTTTTTCAATGCACGATTTTTGCAAGTACAGTCTTTTCATAAGCCTTGTTGTTCTATGTTGATGAATGTAAATAACTGCATTTATCTTGCAAAGATACGGTTTTAATCACCAAACCCTGTCAATATTTCAGAAAAATTAAAGCCGATGTCAGATTTTGTGCTTAAACGTAAATATATGTGTTTAAACGTAATTCTATCCAATCGCCCGATACTTTTTCTGTAACTTTTCCCTGAAATCTCTTGCAGATGTGAAAATAAAACCGTAACTTTGCGCAAAAGTTGATTTTTAAAGACAGATTAGGAATTATGGTAGAGACAAACGATAGAATATTGCCTGTAGGCATCCAGTCTTTTGAGGAAATCAGAAAGCAAGGATGCCTGTATGTTGACAAGACAGATATTATCTGGCAACTTGCCAACAGGGGGAAAAAGTATAATTACCTAAGCCGCCCACGCCGCTTTGGCAAGTCAGTGCTGGTAGATACACTCGAATCCTACTTCTTGGGAAAGAAGGAACTGTTCGAGGGATTGAAGATAATGCAGCTGGAGACGGAATGGGTGAAGCGTCCTGTTATAAGGCTGGATATGAGTCAGGCGGGAGCAGAACCGGAAAGTGTAAGAAGCTATTTGGACGATGCCTTTCATACGCTTGAGACAGAGTACGGAATTATTGTGCGACAAGAGAGCTCTCTTGCCGTAAGATTCAAGAATATCATTGAGGCAGCTTACAACAAAACGGGTTTGCAAGTAGCCATTCTCATCGACGAATACGACTCGCCATTGCAGCATTCTTGGAAGACTCCTCACCATGAAGCATGTACCTCTATCTATAGGGAGGTGTTTGCCATCCTCAAGGCAGATGATAAATACGAGAAGTTTGTCTTTATCACTGGCATCACCAAGTTTACGCAAATCTCTCTCTTCTCTGTGCTCAACAATCTGAGCAACATCAGTTTTGAACCTGAGTATGCAGCCATCTGCGGTATAACGAAGGAAGAAGTGCTTAGGGATTTTAAACCCGAAATCAATAGATTGGCTGAATATGAAGGATGGACTTTTGATGAGGCTGTAGCACAATTAACAGCCTATTATGACGGTTATCATTTCAGTCGCCGCAACATGGTGGATGTGTTCAATCCGTTCAGTCTCATCAATGCCTTGGCAGATTCTGATTTAAAGAACTATTGGGCTTCGTCTGGTGCCACCTCCATGTTGCCTAAGTTTGTGGATGATATGGAACTCAAATTGGGTAATTTTGATCCTTGCACCATCCTTCGCCAAACTATCGAGACTTCGGATGTTACAGGTGGTGGAGCCGAATTGTTCCTCTATCAGTCTGGTTATCTTACGATAAAGGGTTACCAGATGGGAGTTTACATCTTGGGATTTCCTAATAATGAAGTAAAACAAGCACTTTACGAGACGGTGTTGCCTGCACTTACTCTGCGAAGCAATGGTGACATTCAATCCACACAATCAAGTCTGTTTCTTTCACTTCAGCTTGGCAATCTGCCCGAAGCCATGAAATGCCTTAAAGCCCTTATTGCTGATGTGCCTTATAGCAACAAGAAGCTTGCCAGCATGGATATGGAGGAGCGCTACCGCCTGATTATGAGCACCATATTCAATGCCATCGGTTGCCGTGTAGAAGTAGAAAAGATGATAGCTACGGGTAGGATAGATATGGTGGTAGAAACCACCAACTTCGTTTATGTTCTCGAACTGAAGCTTAGCAATAACGGTGGCATAGATGCTGCTACAGAACAGATGAGAGCCAAGCAATATGCCGAGCCTTTCAAGGCAGACAAGCGAAAGGTTATAGCCCTTGCCATAGAATTGGATGATAAGGGAAAGGGATTGGTAGATTGGAAGGAAGTGTAAAAAAATACTGCCAATTGAGAAAACAGTAGGAGGGTATGGCATCCCTGCCATACCCACTAAATCTGCTTGGCTATCATGGCAGAGAGGATATGGCAGGGATGCCATATCCTCCTACATTTAGTCTGCAAAGATGCTGCCGTCTTTTTCTATTATATCCTCGTCTAAATTTCTGTAATCATCTTCCGTAGTCTTTCTGATATAAGAACCAGCGAGTATAGCCTGTGTCTCCATTTGTAAGACCTTCATCTCGGGCTTTATATATTCTTTCTTTTTCATAGCGTTCAAAGTGTCGTGTTTTATATAACATCACGCCAAAGAATGTTCGCCTGCAGATAATAAAACTTTATATTCTGTTTGCTTTTTCTCGCTAATTTAAATCTTACAAATATTAAAACGTTGGAAATATATTGTTTATATGCAATCATTTCACTATTTTTGCATTTTATTTGATTTAATAGGAGGATTAGTATATGAGTACAATTACCATAAACAGTGATATCTATCAAAAAGCTGAGAAGATAATAATTACATTATAGTTAAGAACAGTTAATAACCGTTGATAATCCTATACCTTATACGTTAGTATAATAAAACCCCAAGAAAGATATCAGGTTGAAACAAAAAATTTAGAATGCTTATGAAATATCTCTTAACCCAAATTGCGCTCTTGCTATTCGTTTGTATAGCACCGCTATCTGTATGCCGTGCCGACACCTTCAAGGGAAAGATTGTTAATGCCGAGACGGGCGAACCTCTTGTCGGGGCTAATATTAACAGTGAGATTAATCCACAGCCTGGTTGGTCGATGCAAAATTCTACTGAGACCGACAGCACTGGTTGTTTCTATCTCAATAGTGGTTGGGAAGGCAGGATAATGTTCAAGTTCAGTATGATAGGCTATAAGAGCACACGCAAGGTAGACTATTCGTACGGCGAGGAGGTGAAAGACACAACCGACCTTGGCACAATACGCTTGCAACCTACTGCACTTATGCTTCAGGAGGTAGAGGTTAAGGGACATATTCCGCGCATAACAATGTCGGGCGACACCATTGTGTTTAATCCCGATGCTTTTAAGCTGAAGGAAGGAGCACGCCTTGACGAACTGATTAAGAAGTTGCCTGGTGTGCAAAATCGTGACGGCAAACTATATTGGAACGATAAGCCTATTCGTCTTATGATGAATGGCAAGGACTTGTTTGGTGGTGATCAGATAGTGGGAGAACTTCCTGCTGAGGTGGCTAACAAGCTTAAGTTGTACGACCGCAAGTCGGAACTGGCGCGCCATACTGGTAGCGATGAGGGAGAAGAAGACCATGTGCTTGATATTCAGGTGAAGCCAGGATTTCTTGACAAATGGTATGGAGAGGTTGAGGCCCAATATCAAACAAAGAAACGCTATATGTTTGATATAAGGGCAAGCAAGCTTAGCGACCACGACCCGCAGATGATATATGCCCAGGCTAATAATGCCAACCGATATATCGACCGAACTATGCGACAGTCTATGAACCGTAATATTGACGGCGATGGAAAGAGTCAGTATGGCTCGTACAACTATCAGCACAACTGGA
>OQWI01000654.1_pt1 | contig 15753 bp, 10 predicted proteins | sample 1691551 | NCBI WGS metagenome assembly OQWI01 (sample SAMN03418259, study PRJEB22391) | human gut metagenome | biome: human-gut; feature: organic feature; material: feces | host: Homo sapiens | place: Tanzania | collected 2013-01
AGGCCTGTCTCCAATTAATTTTAGGAAACAAGCCTTAAATTCTGTTAGTATGACCAAGAAACTTAAGTGATCAATTTCTGGGGCCATACTAAAGAGGGCATTTTTAAGATAAGTATAAATTACTTCAGGCTTAAAGCTAAATCGTAAGTGCTCTTCATGAACTGGTGCTTCATGTTGTTGATGCACTCGATGATGTCATGGTGAACTAGTTCGCCACGCTCAACACCGATACAACGACCTGATTCGCCGCTCTTTAATAGCTCACAAGCATAAGCGCCCATACGTGATGCTAATACACGGTCAACAGCTGTTGGTGAACCACCGCGCTGAATGTGACCTAGAACAGTAGCACGGGTCTCAAGACCTGTTAACTCTTCTAACTCTTTAGCCATCTGGTGAACATCTGTCTGGTTCTCGCAAACAACTAAGATTGCATGACGCTTACCAGCATCGATGCCTTTCTTAATGTCAGCATAAACCTGCTCTTTGTTCCACTGAACTTCTGGAACAAGAACTGCCTCAGTACCGCATGATACTGCTGCGCATACAGCTAAATCGCCACAGTGGTGGCCCATAACTTCAACAACGCTGATACGCTTGTGTGAAGAACAGGTGTCACGTAACTTATCAATAGCTTCAACAGCTGTATTTAAAGCTGTATCGAAACCGATTGTAGCATCAGTACCAGCGATATCGTTATCGATAGTGCCTGGTAAACCAATGCAAGGGAAGCCTAACTCAGAAATTAACTTAGCGCCCATGTATGAGCCGTCACCACCGATAACTACTAGAGCATCGATGCCGTGTTTCTTCATAACTTCAACACTTTCCTGACGAACCTGGGGCTGCTTGAACTGTGGGAAACGAGCTGTACCTAAGAAAGTACCTCCACGGTTTAACAGATCAGATACTGAGTGGCTGTTTAACTGTACGAAATTACCTGAATGTAATCCAGAGTAACCATCACGTACACCTAAAACTTCCCAACCATATGATAAAGCTGTGCGAACTACAGCACGAATAGCTGCGTTCATGCCTGGTGCATCACCACCTGAGGTCAGAACACCAATTTTCTTGATTGCCATATTACACGTGTCCGTTATTTTTAAATTAAGCCTTTGCAGCTGCTTCGATAATAGCAGTGAAATCTGGAGCCTTTAATGAAGCACCACCAATTAAGCCACCATCAACATCTGGCTGTGCGAAGATGTCAGCAGCATTCTTAGCGTTGCATGAACCACCGTAAAGAATACGTACGCCGTCAGCAACTTCTGCATTGAAGGTCTTTAAGAACTCACGGATACCGTGGTGAACGTTCTGTGCGATTTCAGGAGTTGCAGTCTTACCTGTACCGATTGCCCAAATTGGCTCGTAAGCAATGATTGCATTCTTGAAAGCTTCGATACCGCATAAATCGATAACAGCCTTGATTTCTGCCTTGCAAACATCAAGAGTCTTACCTGCATCGTACTCAGCCTCTGACTCGCCGATGCATAATACTGGAGTTAAACCGTTATCCTGAGCAGCTTTGAACTTGCCAGCTACGATTTCATTTGACTCATTGTGGTAGCCACGACGCTCTGAGTGACCAACGATAGCGTAGGTGCAGCCGAATTCCTTTAACATCTCAGGTGAGTTCTCACCAGTGTAAGCACCCTTAGTGTGGATATCGCAGTCCTCTGAACCCCACTTTAAGCTTGAACCAGTTGCTAATGATTCAACCATACCAATGAAAATAGCAGGAGCACAAATTGCAACATCTACGTTTGCATTTTTGTCAGCTGGCTCTCTGAATGCCTTAATTAAATCAGTAACAGTTGACTTGGTACCGTTTAATTTCCAGTTACCCATTACAACAGGTTTTCTCATGATCCTATCCTCAATAAATACATTTTTTGATACAGCCGTTAGTGCTGTTCTGATTGAATATCACTTTCTTTTCAGCACACAAACTTTCGGTATTTTACTATAAAAAGCACATTTTGAGCGCTTTTTTTTCTTGCAACCCAAAAAAGACAGCTCTTATTGCATAAGAATGCGATGTTTTATGTGAGCGTAAGCGTTTTATTAGGGTGGCAAATTATGGTGCAAATTTCTTTTGAGATATTAAGTGTTTAAAGTATTGTACAGCCAAATTTTCTGTGTATTCGGTTATGAAACTGTCATGTTGTACTTATGAGCCTTTCTTCCTTAATATCTCAAATCTTCAGGAGTTAAAAAAAGGGAACCATATATACAGGAAGGAAATGTATTCCATTAGCAAAAGCATAATTCTTAGTGTGGATAACGTATTTGTTCTTTACTCTTCTACTGAACTTTTCACAAAAGACTTCTAGTGATTTGTGTTGCCTGTAATTGCAAGACTTAACCTCAATATGACTTATCTTGTCACCTTCAGAGATTAAAAAATCTACTTCATACAGATGATTAGACGTTTCACTTTTCATAGTGTAATAGAAAAGTTTATAACCTTTTGAAACTAGCATTTGAGCTATAGCATTTTCGTAAACATAACCCAAATTAGCTTCAAGCTTATCTGAAAGCAATTAGTTATAAATTACATTCTCTGTGTATTTCTTGTTGATAAAAGCAAGTGTAATGAAAAGTCCTGTATCTGAAAGAAACAATTTGTAGCGGCTGTCATCAGCAAAAAGACTTACTTCATCATTTTGATTCATTACTTTAATAGGCAATGTTAAGTTCATAGGAACTTAAAATATCTGGCAGTAACTTCTGAACACTTACAGATCTTGCTCTTTTCTTTACATTAGACAGGATAAATCTAGAGGCTTGGTTAAGCAGGTTTTCAGGTATAGCCTTGAATAACTTGTAAGCAAATCCTTTTCTCTTAATCTTTAAAAGATCATCTTCATATTATTTTAGGATCTGTCTTTTTACACAGTCTACCTCTTCAAGGTTGTTTGTAATTGTATAAGTTCTGATAGCTTCAGGCATACCTCCTATTAACATGAAGAGGTTAAATTTTTGCATTAAGTTTTGGTGTAGAGTCGTTCCTGCCTCATTTTTATCTTCTATGAGCTGTTTTATGGTATCAGCTGTGATTTCATCTCCAGTAGCCCATAAAAACTCTTCAAAATCTAAAGGTATTAGAGTGAGTTTTAACTCTTCACTTGGTATCAGAATATTTTGAAGGTTCTTCTTACGCTCAAGATATGAGCCTGTTTCTAGACATTTATATCTGCCATCTGCTACAAGATATTTGATAGCCTGTCTTGCTCGAGGAAAGTACTCAACCTCATCAAAAATAATGACTGAGTCATATTCATAGAGTCTTACATGAGTAAACTGTTGCATCTTTAGAAAGAACCAATCTAAATTCTGCATGTCATCAAACAAGCTTATGAGCTCTTTAGTTGCTGTTTCAAAGTCAATCAGAATGTAGGTTTAAATTCATTTTTAGCAAACTCTTTTACAAGCGTAGTTTTACCAACACCTTTAGCACCTTTAATTAAAAGAGCATTGCGATTGCTGTGTTTTTCTTTCCACTCTAAAAGAGACTTATAACTCTTTCTTTTGAAAATCTAAACATCATTAACAGCTGTATACATCTTTAACTGTAGTTAAACTGGAAAGAAGCAGCAAAATCAGCCATTCTTTGTTTACGCTCTTTCTCATTTTTAGTGATCTTTTCTTCAGCTTTCTGTCTTTCCTTCTTGTAATTGAACTCCTTGCAGTTATAGCGTCTGATGTAATCAATGAGGCTATAACCTAAGACATACAGTGGGAGCATGATTACTTTTGGATTGTACTGGTTTGTTTGTACAGTTGATTGAGAGATGGTCTCAATAGCAGTAGTAGAGCAGTCACTTACTGCTTTCATTAACATAGAGATATTTGTAATCATCTCTAAGGCATTATTTAATGGAATGCTTTGGTAGCTCAAAAGAGTATTTACCATGTTATCGACTAATTGAGCTACTGATGCTGACACACTAAGAGAATGTTCTGATCCAAAAAAGATAGGAGTGTCATCTAAGGACAATTCATTTTCAAAGATAGACTTTGAAGCACAATGGGATGAATTTAAAAATATCTCTTTTAACTCTTGTTCAATTACTTGAGGATCGGTGTCATCATTATTTAATGAAGCATCGTGTCTAGAAACTGGAGCTAACTCATCTATAGCATCAGTATTTACAGACTCTAAACTCTCAGAACCAAAATCTTGAGAATAAGCTTCACCGTGCAGAGCTTTTTTACCTTTTAAAAACTCTGCTTTTGAAGAATTCGATGAGGAGCTTAGTTCTTTATTATTAGCATAATAAAAAGCAGAGCTTGCAGTTGCTGAATCTAAAGATGCTTTAGATTCAGCAGAAATGATTCCCTGCTTTAAAGAATTGAGCTTATCCTCGTAAGTTTGCTGTTTAGATTGTCTTTCAAGCTCTCGTTGAAATGCAACTAAACTGCTAGCATTGATAGTTCCTGCATTGATAGTGTTGGCTATAAGATTGGTATTCGGTAAAAGCGCTGCTGTAGCTGCACTTGTAGCATTAGATGAAAGGGTTGATGCATTTACAGCATTGCTTTGCATAGAAAAAAACAGTTTTTTAGCAAGCAAACTGTCAGATGACAGTAAAATTGCCTGTACATTGCCCAAATTCAGTACATTTCCCATTTTTATAATTTCCCAAAAATTATGTTTTTTTAGGAAGGTGCAAGGATAGTGCCATTATTTAACTTTATGATCTTTAATAATATTTTTAATTTATAAGAAAGATTGCCTGCCACTTCCTGCCAAAAATGGCAAAGACGAGGCAAATTTGAATTGACAATAATTTATAAAACTTTAAAAATAAGGCTTTCATATATCTATTATTGAATTACTCAATAAATATAAAAGTTAACATCAACTTTATTACAACATTACAGATCTATAGATGTAGAGCACATATTCAAAGTTACCTATCTAGAAATTTGTAAGGTCAGGATTATTTACCTGTGTTTAAGACAGTAAGATTAGTGTTTTAGAACAAGACAGATTTAAATCTAAAAGTCGTTAACTTCAACTATAAAAAGATTATTCAGCTTTTCAACAGGAGCCTAGTTTTATGCGCGTTCTTAAGTTTGGCGGTACATCAGTTGCAAATGCTCAGAGATTTCAGGATGTAGCTGAAATTGCGCTTGATACTGCTAAGAGATCACAGACAGCTTTAGTTCTGTCTGCTCCAGCAAAGATCACCAATTTATTAGTAGCTTTGGTAGCACAGGGTGCTGCCGGTAAAGACGGAAGCGAAGAGTTCGCTCAGATCCGCGCTATTGTTGAACCAATTATTACAACCTTAGGCTCAAAGTACGAAAAGTTCGACACTGACAATATTTTAGGTGAATTCAACAAGACCATGGACATCTTAAAACAGCGTTTAGATGGTATGGTTTTATTAGGTGTATGTCCTGAACTTGTAATGGCATTCGTTGAAAGCCGTGGTGAGAGTTTCTCAATTCTAATCATGTCAGAGCTGTTAAAGGCTTTAGGCAAGAAAGTAAGAGTAATTGATCCTGTTCAGGTATTAGTAACAGAAGGCGGTATCATGGAGTCTTCTGTAAACATTGAGCTGTCAAGAGCTCGTTATGCCGCTCTGCCTGATGACAAAGAAGCTATCACTTTAATGTCAGGCTTCTGTGGCGGTAATGCTCAAGGTCAGTTAGTACTGTTAGGCAGAAATGGTTCTGATTACTCAGCTGCATGTTTAGCTGCAATTTCAAATGCTGAGTGCTGTGAAATCTGGACAGACGTTGATGGTGTTTACAGCTGTGATCCAAGAGCAGTAGAAGGCGCAGTTCTTCTAAAGAAGATGTCATACGCTGAAGCTATGGAGTTATCTTACTTTGGTGCTAAGGTTCTACATCCTCGTACCATTGCTCCTATTGCACAGTTTGAGATCCCTTGCTTAATTAAGAACACCAAGAATCCAAAAGGTCCTGGCACCTTAATTTCTGAGGAAACTGATTTATCAGTACCAATTAAAGGTATTTCTGACTTAAAGAATGTTGCTCTAATCAATATCTCAGGTCCTGGTATGAAGGGTATGGTAGGTATGGCAGGTCGTCTGTTTACCGCTGTATCAAGAGCAGGCATTTCTATTACCTTAATTACTCAGTCATCATCTGAGTACTCAATTTCATTCTGCATCAGTCAGTCAGAACTTGCTAAGGCTAAGAAAGTAATCAATGCAGAATTTAAGTTAGAGCTAAAAGATGGCTTATTAAATCCTGTTGAAATAAAGGAAGGTTGCGCAATTATCTCCGTTGTCGGCGATGGTATGCGTATGGTGCGCGGTATTTCAGGTAAATTCTTTAGAGCCTTAGCTGAGGCAAACGTAAACATCAGAGCAATTGCTCAGGGCTCATCTGAACGTTCAATCTCAGCTGTAATCTCACAAAAGAGAGTTACAGAGGCGGTAGCTTTTGCCCATACAGCTTTCTTTAATTCAAGACAGCGTATTGATGTTGTACTAATCGGTTGCGGTGGTGTAGGTGGTGAGCTTTTAGCTCAGATAAAGCGTCAGAGAACAGAATTGTCAGACAATCATGGTATTGATATTCGTGTTGTAGGTATCGGTAACTCTAAGCACTTTATCTCAGATCCAAATTGTGTGGATTTAGAGAACTATAAAGATTTATTAGCTAAGAGCGATAAACCTACATTAACTCCAGAGGCAGCAGAGCAGTTAATTAAAGATGCTCATTTAATTAACCCTGTTTTAGTTGATTGCACCTCATCTGAAGAGTTAGCTCTTAAGTATGTTGATTTCATGAAAGCAGGTTACCATGTGGTAACACCTAGCAAGAAAGCTAACACCGGTTCTTATGAGTACTATCAGGAGTTAAGAAGAACAGCTCGTGCTCAGCACAGAAAGTTCTTATATGAAGCAAACGTAGGTGCTGGTCTTCCTGTAATCAATACTGTTCAGAATGAGTTAGCAGCAGGCGACAGACTTATTGACTTCTCAGGAATCTTATCAGGTACTCTTTCATACCTGTTTGGTTTAGTTGAAGATGGTATGACCTTATCAGAGGCAACTAAAATTGCTTATGAAAAGGGCTTTACTGAGCCAAATCCAAAAGACGATCTTGATGGTATGGATGTGGCAAGAAAACTGTTAATTCTAGCTCGTGAATGCGGTCTGAAGCTAGAGTTATCAGACGTTGATGTACAAGGAGCTGTTCCTTCTGAATACTTACAGGGCAATAATGCTTTGGAAGTTATCGAGAACATCAAGAAAGCTGATGCTTCATTTACATCTTTAGTTGAAAAAGCTAAAGCTGAAGGTAAGGTATTACGCTATGTCGGTTCTATTAAAGACGGTAAGTGCACCTGCTCTGTACAGGCAGTAGGTCCTGATCAGGCTTTATTCAAGGTTCGTGACGGTGAGAATGCTTTAGCATTCACCACAGCTTACTATCAGCCAATTCCATTAGTAATCAGAGGTTATGGTGCAGGTACTGCAGTAACTGCAGCAGGTGTGCTCTCTGATGTTTTACGTTTACAGAATTGGGCTCATGAGGATTAGAATTTAACCATGTCTAAGATTTTTAAAGCATATGCTCCTGCATCAGCTGCAAACCTGTCAGTAGGTTTTGATTTATTAGGCGCAGCTCTAAAGCCAATCGATGGAGCTTTATTAGGAGATGAAATTACCATCTCTGAAAACTCAGAGAAAGGTTGTGATGTTGCAGTGGTTGGTCGTTTTGCCCACAAACTGCCATCTGATCCTAAAAAGAACATCGTGTACGATGCATATTTAATGTACAAAGATGCCTTAGAGAAAAAAGGCTTAAAAGTTAAAGATGTGCACATGGAGTTATCTAAGAACCTTCCAGTGTGCTCAGGTTTAGGCTCATCAGCAGCTTCTGTGGTAGCTGCTGTAGTAGCACTAGATGCTATTCATTCAGAAGCTTTAGGTCAGGAAGGCTGCCTTGAGCTTATGGGTAGACTTGAGGGAAAAATCTCAGGTTCTATTCATTACGATAATGTTGCTCCATGCTATTTCGGTGGTCTGCAGCTTATCGTTCAGGAAAATGGAGTGATATCTACCACTCTTCCTGATTTTGATAACTGGTACTGGGTATCATGTTTCCCTGGTATTAAAGTTTCAACTAATGCTGCTCGTCAAATTCTTCCAAAGGAATATTCACGTGCTGACGTGATTACCTTTGGTCGTCGTTTAGCTACCTTCGTACATGCCTGTCATGAGGGTAATGACAAGCTTGCAGCTTCCTGCTTAATCGACGTAATTGCAGAGCCATACAGAGCAAGCTTAATTCCAGGTTTTACTGATGCAAGAGAGCATGGTAAGACCTTGGGGGCGTTAGCTACAGGTATTTCAGGCTCAGGTTCATCTGTATTCTCAATCTTTGAAGACAAAGAAAATGCTGAGCAGATGAAAGAATATCTTGAGAGAAACTTTATTGCCAACGAAGACGGATTCTGTCATATTTGTAAGATAGACAGACGTGGTGCCTATGCAGAAGCTTTAGAGGATTAGTAAATAAATTATGGAACTATACAATTTAAAAGATCATAACGAGAAGGTATCTTTTGCACAGGCAGTTGTAAAAGGTATTGGTAAAGATCAGGGCTTATTCTTCCCAGATCATATTGAGCCATTAGCTAATGTAGATGAGTTATTAGACCTACCATTAGTTGAGCGTTCTCAAAAGATTTTACGTCACTTAATCGGTGATGAGATCCCTGAATTAGAGAGCATTATTGCTGATGCTTTTACTTTTAAAGCTCCAATAGTAAAAGCTGATAAGAATGTATATGCCTTAGAGTTATTCCACGGTCCCACCTTAGCATTCAAAGACTTTGGTGCTCGCTTCATGGCTCGAGTCTTAGGCTCTATCCGTGGTGATAAGCATTTAACTATTTTAACTGCAACCTCAGGTGATACCGGTGCGGCAGTAGCTGCAGCCTTCTATGAGCAGAAGGGTATTGATGTTGTAGTTTTATATCCAAAAGGAAAGATTTCAGATCTTCAGGAAAAGTTAATTGCCACATTAGGCAAGAATATTAAGGCAGTTCAGGTTGATGGTATTTTTGACGAATGTCAGGACATGGTAAAGACTGCCTTTGATGATGTTGAGTTTAAGACTGCTGTAGGTCTTAACAGTGCCAACTCAATTAACATCAGCCGTTTATTAGCTCAGGTATCATACTATTTTGAGGCGGTGTCACAGCTGCCAAAAGAGAAGAGAAACAGTGTGGTATTCTCTGTTCCATGCGGTAACTTCGGTAACATCACCGCAGGTTTAATTGCTAAAGCCTTAGGTCTTAAGGCCCGTTTTGTGATTTCCTGCAATGCCAATGACACTGTACCACGTTACCTTCAGTCAGGTAAGTGGGACCCTCATGCAACAGTTGCAACACTGTCAAACGCAATGGATATCTCAAGACCTAACAACTGGCCACGTGTTGAGGCTCTAGTAAAGATGCAGGGCTGGTCATTAAAGGATTTTGCATTTGGCTCAATGTCAGATGCTGAAACTGAAAAGACCATGCAGAACCTTTATAAGAAGACTGGTTACGTTCTAGAGCCACATGCTGCTATTGCCTATCAGACTTTAGAGAACAATCTCAAAGATGGTGAGACCGGTATCTTCCTGGGAACAGCACATCCTGCCAAGTTCAAGGCTGACGTGGACAGAATTTTAGGTATCGATTTACCTCTACCTGAGGCTTTAGCTGATAAGGCTAAGTTAGCTTCACAGGCTGTTGAGTTACCTGCTGACTATAACACCTTAAAAGACTATGTTCTAAAGGAGCTTAAGCTCAAATAGTCTTTAAAGATGAAGTTCTATATTTCATCAGAAGTACTTTTTTTTATCAGAAGATCTTCTCAAAAAAGAGAAGATCTTTTTTTGCAGCAGTGTACGGAAAAAGAAAAATTTTAAGAGAAAACGTGCTTTCAAACACTGAAAAATAGTCTGTGCCTGTACAGACTCTAGATTTATAAGACAGTCCTGCACAGTGGATGATAAGTACTTCAAATCAGGTTTTCCAAATTCAATTTGGATCTGAACTTATAAAATGCTGAATTCTAATGTCTGAAGTGGCTAAAAATTTAAACTCAGTGGATTCTTAAGAACTGAACCTGAATTTTGCAGAGCGTCATGTTGAACAGTGTTAGTAGAACAAGAGAGATAACAATATGGAAATCACCTACACATTTGAAAAGAAATTCTCAAAGGATGATACATACCGTTTATTTAAATCCATTAAATGGTATTCAGCAAATTTTCCTGAAAGGCTGCATAAGGCTCTGTTAAATTCTCAGACTGTGGTTACAGCATGGGATGGAGATAAACTTGTTGGTCTTGCAAGGGCTCTTGATGATAGTGAAATGGTGGCTTTTATTCATTATGTTTTAGTTGATCCTGAATATCAGGGACACCATATTGCATCAGGGTTAATCAGTATGATTAAGGAAAAGTACAAGGACTATCTGTATATTGATGTAATGCCTGAGGATAAGAGCAACTGTCCTTTCTATGAAAAGTCTGGTTTTAAAGTAATGAAAGACGGTGCTGCAATGACTCTGTTTAATGAAAACTCAGAACAGAGATAGTTAAAACAGCTTTTATTTTCGTGTAAAAGATGGACTCAGATAGTAAGCTCAGTCAGTCCATCTTAAAATTCCACTGATAATTCTGGTATACACAATCTGCTGTCTGCAATGATTACAGATGACTACTTTTGGAAGTGATTAGAGCGAAAGTTCTGTAAATTAGTTTAAGCTACAGGAGAATTTTCTGTTATCACATTTAAAGTCTATGTCTTTGTGAAAATGACCATGGTACCAGTGCTTAAAATCAGTTCTCTGCCTTAATTTCTCAGGATATCTGGTGCTGATATCATGAGAGAAAGCCTACATGTTGCAGAAAGTATGAAACGAATCTCTTATGTAGAAATCCATAAGTGAGGATAAAATTCATGATGGTGCTGTATGAGTAAGCACAGTGTCGGTTTTAAAGTTTACTTTTGTAAGTTCATTTAGTGATCTCTGAAACTTCTCCTCAGTCACAGTTTCCTGAGGCCACCAGGTTTCATGTTCAGTACGGAACTGTTTGTCAGATGACATTGCTCCTACTTGTGAGAAGATCTTTTTCCATTCAATTGTAAAGACATATCCTCTGTCTAACAGTTCAATCTTGTCAGAGAGTATCAGAGAGTTTTTCTGTTCTGCCTCCGTAAGCCTCTGTTTGGGGTAGCATTGAGATAGTGTCGTAGTTCTCGTGATTGCCAGGGCAGGTGATGATTTTTAAGGGAAGAAATGACAGGTACTTTAAAAAAAGCCTGTCGTGCTGGTTAGGTTGTATGCCATTTTCAGGGGGCCTGCTGAATACTAGCCCCCTCCAAAATCGTCGGCTATCAGTACGATATTAGGCACAGTATCAAGTTTTGCGATCTTATATAACTTGTCGATATCAACTTATCGGTGAAGAGCTCCTGTTACGTATATCATTAAAGATCCTTTATTGTGAGTTTGAAGGTTACTTTTAGGAGTTTGAATCCTATTCCTGAGATACCTTCTCTTTACAGTCAGATAATAGATAAAGTATAAATTGTATTTCAACAATGTATTCTAAGTTGCGATGAAAATCTTTAAAAATCTTTATCTTTTGTACGTCTATTCTTAAAACAAGCAGGAGCTTTGATGGTACATTTACAAATTAGAATGAGCATTTGAATGAAGTTTCTACCTGTCTTTCATACCAAATCTTATAAAAAAACAGCAGTAAACGTTGAAGGAATGAGGTTTACTGCTGTTATTATAATTTAATAACGATGTGTGAAATCAAATCACGTTGTGTAATTCAGGATCGATGAATTCCAGAGCTGATGACTTTTTTCTTGAAAAGATGTTATTTAATGAGTGATATGAGTTAACTTTTAAAAGAGGTTTAAGTCCAGCAACCTGCATAATGTTATTGATAGCTAAGCCACCTTCAGTGACGGAACAGCTCTTTTTGCTGTTTTGCAGTCTTGATCCTGTCAGATAACCATTAGTGTGTAAAAACAGGATCTCATCACCAATCCTACCAGCCAGAACCTTAGCTCCAGACAGACTGTCAGAGATATTTTCAATGCTCATAGGTGTACCGTTTTGTTTGAGTTTGAATTCCATGAGTCTGAATAGAAGTAAAGATATAAAGCAACATAGGATATGACCTCTGATATGTTCAGGAGTGTAAACATACATAGGACGTAACTGCACATTTGATTTTAAAATTCTGAAACATTCCTCGATGCGAACCTGACGATGGTAAGCTTCTCCAAGCTCCTGAGATGTAAGAGCATGTTCACTGTCAGGAGCATTCTTATAGACCACAGCAGCATAACCACATTCTCTAAGTCTCTGTTCATAGATATCCTGTTTAAAGGAGGCTGCAATATTTCCTTTAGGATTTTCAGTAGAAACCAGTCTCTGCCAACTTTTGAGAGATGATGAGATATGCTGTTTGGAGGTAATGGCATTAAGAGCTTTCTGATGGTCAATCTCAAGCTGTTTTCTGTCTCTTAAATATCTCACCTGTGAAAAGGAAACAACCAGACTGCAGGTAATTTCAATGGTCTTACCTCCCTGGGATTTAGGCTGTTTTACAGTCTTTTTGTAATCTTTAAAAACTTTGAAACGGTATTGTTCCTTAGGAATATTGAGACCGTCAGTTGTCTCCCACTCATCATAGTCCTCAGAGGTCATGTTCTCAGGAGACTTTAGGTATTTACTGTATTCAGAAGAGAGATTGGAAATCTTTTGTGCAACCAGAAATCCAAACTTCATATCCTGCAGCATTTTTAGGTTGGCGACAGAATTCAGCCCTCTGTCAGCCACAATCACAGCATCTTTAATTCCATACCTGTTTTTAAGGTTATCAATGGATTGTTTCATGGTGTTAAATTCAGAACTGCAGCCTGAATAGATTTCATAATCCAGAGGAAATCCGAATTCATCAATTACCAGTGCAGTGGATACAAGCGGTAAATCAGAACGGTGCTCTTTGGACAGTCCCCTCATTCTTAAAAAGAGTTTCTGTCTGATGGTTTTCTGCAGGTCAGAAGGAATTTTTTCATAAATGAGGTTGTCATCCTTATCAAAGAAAGATGCTACAGCATCAAGTTCAAGAGTACTGTTATCCTTTACCTTTGCTTCTGACGGTAAAAGCAGATTGTGCTCCCTGCAGTAATCTGTAATAAGTTTAAAAGCTTCACATCTTAACTTTTCATCATCGTTGAAAAGTTGCTTCTCCTCATCTGATAATGGAGTCTCGAAATAAACATTGGTTACATCATAGAACATCATAGTGTTCTTACGACCAGTGATTTCATGAGTTCTTCTGCTGAGATTTCTTACAACGGTGTCTTTATGTTTACTGAGAAAAGATAAAGCTGCATACAGATTGTTTCTTGAAATATCTTCTAAAGGTAGAGAAATGAAACCTGTTCTTGCAGCGTAGGCATCATTGACTGAACGAGGATCAAGTACCTTACATCCTGCAAGGTAGAATACAGCTCTGTTAAGGTCAAACTCGCATTTTGAATTATATGCCTGCAGATTAAGTATGGTTCTTTCCAGTTTTAAGTCATTCCTCCATAAAGCTCTTAAAGGTTCCAGTCCGTAACATAGCAGAGGGTAAGGATTGGCTTCACCTTTATCATGTTCACTCGACCATTCAAGCGCACTTGTAAGGTTAGATGCTGTAGTCTGCTGACTGAGAATATCTTTTTTTAACTTTTCATCAGCAGAAACACCTGCATACTTTTCCTTCAGCTTTTTAAGTGCATTAGGATCGGAAGCTGTAAGCTCTGAAAGTTTTCCCAGCTTTTCTACAATTTCCTGTTTAATAGTTTTACCTGCTCTTACCGACCTGCAAAGGTAGACATACTCAAATCCTTTTTTACCAGACACTCTAACGAACATGGAACAATCCTCCGAACCTTAACTGTATGAGCTTATATCACATATTCAACACAATATACATTACATGAATATTAAAAAATAAAATTTAAAAACAAAGCCCGCATGCGATTTACGGGCTCTTTTAGTCAATTTTTGTTAGGAAAGACAGGAAGTTTCTAAAATGAAAGTGTCTCCTCACTAACTAAAAAATATTTTCAAATAATGCTTTCATATCTCCATTTGGTACATCCCATGAGCTGATATCCTGGTTAAAAGATGAGTTAGTGAACATACCACCCATATATTTAACGTTAGAAACATCCCATGAACTGATATCCTGGTTAAAAGATGAACCAGAGAACATACTATCCATATATTTAACGTTAGAAACATCCCATGAGCTGATATCCTGGTTAAAAGATGATTCAGAGAACATATAACTCATATCTATAACGTTAGAAACATCCCATGAACTGATATCCTTGTCAAAAGAAGAAAATATGAACATAGACACCATATCCATAACATTAGAAACATCCCATGAACTGATATCCTGATTAAAATGAGAGTGAGCGAACATACTACTCATACTATTAACGTTTGAAACATCCCACGATCCGATATCCTGATTAAAAGGAGTGTCAGAGAACATACCACTCATACTTTTAACGTTGGAAACATCCCACGATCCGATATCCTGGTTAAAAGGTGATTCACAGAACATACATCGCATGTTAGTAACGTTAGAAACATTCCACGAGCTGATATCCTGGTTAAAAGATGAGTTTTTGAACATCTCATTCATATCTGTAACATTAGAAACATCCCATGATTCTATACCAGAGAAATCTCTTCTGTAGCGATTAAAATCACCTTCAAACAGCGCACTCATATCTGTGATTTTTGATGTATCAATATCACCAAGATAGACAGTTTCATCTCTGCAAAGTTGTTCCAGCTCTTCTTTTGTATTAGGGTGATACTTAAAAACTTTTTGTGAAGGTTTGTTCTTATTTAGTATTGGAGTGTTTTGGAACATATCTTCTGTAAGTTTAACATTTGTAATATCCCATGAGCTGATATCCTGATTAAACAAAGAATAAGCAAACATGGCTCCCATATTTTCAACGTTAGAAACATCCCATGACCTGATATCCTGATTAAAAGTGGACTTAAAGAACATACCCAACATATTTTTAACGTTAGAAATGTCCCAAGAACTGATATCCTGGTTAAAAGATGAGCATGAGAACATCCAACTCATATTAGTAACGCTAGAAACATCCCAAGAACTGATAACCTGATTAAAAGATGATCGTGCGAACATGCCTTCCATATTTTTTACGTTGGAAACATCCCATGAGTTGATATCATAGTTAAAAGGTGAGTTTGTAAACATTCCCTGCATATTAGTAATGTTAGAAACGTCCCACGAACTGATATCCTGGTTAAAAGAAGAGCACGAGAACATTTTACTCATATCTGTAACATTCGATACATTCCAAAATTCGATGCCTGAGAAATCTCTGCTGTACTTGATTTCATTATTTCCACTAAATAGACCACTCATATCCGTGATTTTAGAAGTATCAATATCTCCAAGATAGACACTTTCATCTCTGCAGAGTTTTAACAGCTCTTCTTTTGTTTTAGGGTGGTATTTGAATTTTCTTTTAACAATTTCCTTTGAAGCAGTAATATTAGGCGCTTTCAAACTTTGTTTCGAGTTCTTTTCTTCAGTTTCTTCTATAGAACTCTTATTTAAAGATCCATTTGAATCAGTAATTCCAAGTTCATTTAAACGCTGGTTTACACGCTTTTCTATGATTTT
>OQWI01000655.1_pt1 | contig 15746 bp, 13 predicted proteins | sample 1691551 | NCBI WGS metagenome assembly OQWI01 (sample SAMN03418259, study PRJEB22391) | human gut metagenome | biome: human-gut; feature: organic feature; material: feces | host: Homo sapiens | place: Tanzania | collected 2013-01
CGGAAATCAATCATCGGATCTTAGACGGATGTTTTTGGGTAGCCTGAAGGCTAGATGTTTTGGAGTAGCGAAGACAGAGTGAAAGCGCGCTTTCACTATGCTGAGTCACGACAAAACAAACCATTGGTAAATCTTTTGTGGAAATCTTGTTTAAGATATTGCTTCGCAAGAAATCAAACATCATCGGAATTTAAACGGATATTAGACGGAAATAAAATCTTTAACTAGAATCTCTAAACTATAACCTTAACGTTAACCTTTACCTTAACACTAATCACTAAACGCTAATCACTAAACACTAATCACTAAACGCTAACCTATAACCTTTAACCTAAACACTCCAGAATTTCTGTGTGACATTTTTCCGGATTTTGAAAATTTTAGCGCAAATTATTTCTCGGATTTGAATATTTTTGCTATCTTTGCGAACTGATAATATGAATTTATATGATTATGAGTTTGCAAAAAAATATATTTGAGGCTATTTTGAGCAGCCCCCGAACTGTTTTCAATGTGCAATCATTGCGAATGCTGTCAGAGTGTGAGGATAGCCAAAAACTGACCAGCTCGCTTCATTATTATGTAAAGACAGGAAAGATACGTAATCCACGTCGGGGTATATATACCAAAGAGGATTATGATGAAAAGGAAATGGCATGCAGCATTTTCCGACCAGCTTATATTTCATTGGAGTATGTGCTTCAGCGTACAGGCGTTGTGTTTCAATACGACGATGCCGTGACATGTATAAGTTATCTGAACAGAATCGTTGAGATTGATGAGAAGACCTATCAGTTTCGCATCATCAATCCTGAACTATGGATAGGAATGGACGGAATTGAACAGCATGATAACATATTGATTGCTACTCCTGAACGGGCATTCCTTGATATGGTTTACCTCAGTGCCGGCAACTGTTATTTCGATAATCTTCACCCTCTTAATAAAACAAAAGTGAAACAACTCCTGGCTCTTTATAAGTCCAAGGTACTGACAGAGAGAGTTGTTGAACTTCTAAATCTATAATAATTATGGATAAGAATAAGCACAAACTCTATATGGCACAAATTCTGAGCCTTATCTTCAAGGACAAGAATCTCTGCAATACATTGGCTTTCAAGGGCGGAACTTCACTAATGTTCTTTCATAATCTCAATCGCTTCTCTACCGATTTGGATTTCAACCTGCTTGATCCAGAGAAAATCGACATGGTATATGATAAGGTACGTGCTATATTGACTCGTTTCGGTACTATCGACGATGAAGCGAAGAAACTTTATGGTCCAGTCCTTGTACTTAATTATGGCAAAGGCGAGCGAATGCTGAAGGTTGAAATTTCCACACGTCAGTACCCTAACCATTATGAAATGCGTTCGCTGGCTGGCACGGATATCCGTGTAATGACTATGCCCGATATGTTTGCCCATAAGTTGTGTGCTATGGGAGAACGATTGTCTCCGCGTGACATTTTTGACGTGTATTTCTTTTTGCAGAACCATACGGAAATCAATGAGGAAATAGTGAAATTAAGAACAGGGAAAAATGTTAGTGAATACGCTGCTTGGTGTTCGGAACATGTACGTGAGGCAAGTCCAAAACTCATCATGCAAGGACTCGGTGAGGTTCTCAACGATACAAAGTCAAAGACTTTTGTCAAGAATAAACTCATTGACGATACATCGTCTGCACTTGAACTATTTTCTGCATTCCCCATGATAGCAAAACAAAATGCCATGGGGTAGGAACATGACATCATTCGGTCTATTGGATCATCGGATCATCGGAATTTAAACGGAATTTATACGGATGTTTTTTAGTTGCCTGCGGCAAGATGTTTTGGAGTAGCGAAGACAGTGTGAAAGTTCCATTTCATGGCACCTTTTCTCGCCATGGCATAACTCGAACGAGTTCGGTTCTGCTCATTTGGCTTAACGAAAACGTTCGGTTTCACTATGCTGAGTCACGACAAAACAAACCATAGGTAAATCTTGGGGGGAAAATCTTCTTTAAGATGTTGCTTACGCAAGAAATATATTCAATTCCACTATAATATTTAAATAAAATCCTGACTAGAATGCGCTCGAATACCTCGCTTCTGGGAAGGATTTTTTTATGGATCGCATCTAAGATGCTCGAATTTTTGGAGTAGCGAAGACAGAGTGAGAGCGCGCTTTCACTATGCTGAGACACGACAAAAATAACCTATGGTGTAAATCTTAACTATAATCTTTAGGAGAATTTTAACTAGAATCTCTTCTTTTCTGTGTGTTCCGTGGATGTCTTTTTAGTTGCCTACGGCAAGAAATCTTTGGAGGAAATCTTTTTTAAGATGTTGCTTCGCAAGAAATGATCTATTACTCAGCCTCCACAAACATAATCTTTAACTATAATCCTTACTAAAATGCGCAACAGTATGTTGCTTTATGGGGAGTAATTTGTTTGGGGATCGCCTTGTAGGCTCGACATCCTAACTATAATCTTAATGAGAATCTTAAACTAGAATCTCTAAACTCTAAACTCTAAACTCTAAACACTAACCTATAACCCATAACCCATAACCCATAACCCATCCCCCATAACCTATAAACTAAACACTAACATCTGACAATGAAAACGCCACCCTGGGTTCGGTGAGAACAGGGTGGCGTGGTATCTTCCTGTGGAAGTGGGGGAGGGTTAGTCGAGTTTCAAATCTTTTTTGATGGCTTCTATGCGCTGGTCGGCTGCTTTGGTGCAACGCTCGTAGCAGCCTGCACACTTGAATGAGGCATCTTTGATTTCAAGGTAGAACTTGATCTTGGGTTCGGTACCTGAAGGACGTACGCTGACCTTGGTGCCGTCTTCACAGAACCACTGGAGTACATTAGAGGTGGCGGGCATGTTGAGCTTCTCTACTGTGCCGTCGGCATGCTTGGCTTCGAGTGACTGGTAGTCTTTCCACAGCACTACCTTGGCACCACCCAATACCTGTGGGGGATTGGCACGGAAGTCTGCCATCATCTGTTTGATCTCGTCGGCTCCTGTCTTACCTGGACGTACTACATTGACGGTGAACTCGCGAGAGAAACCGTATTCGGCATAGATGTCCATGAGGAGGTCGTAGAGGGTCTTGCCGTTGTCTTTTGCCCATGCTGCTATCTCGCAGATGAGGCAGATAGAGGCGGGGGAGTCTTTGTCGCGTACCTTGTCGAAGGGGAGGAAACCGAATGATTCTTCACCACCACCGATATACTTCTGTTTGCCTTCTGAGATTCTAATCTCGTTGGCAATCCATTTGAAGCCTGTATAGCAGTCACGCAGTTCTACACCGTTCTTCTTGGCTATCTCGGCAATAACTTCTGTGGTGACGATGGTCTTGACGAGGAACTCGTTGCCCTTGAGTTGACCGAGCTTCTTCTTGTTGGCGATGATATACCAGCAGAACATCATGCAGGTTTGGTTACCGTTGAGGATTTCCCATTCGCCTTTGGCATTGCGGCAGACAATGGCGAGACGGTCGGCATCGGGGTCGGAAGCTATGACGAGGTCGGCATTGAGGCGTGTTCCGAGTTTCATACCGAGTGTCATGGCTTCAGGATTCTCGGGGTTGGGTGATACTACAGTGGGGAAATTGCCGTCGATGACCATCTGTTCGGGTACGACGTGGATGTTTTGGAATCCCCATGAGCGCAGTGCTTCAGGAATGATGACGCGTCCTGTGCCGTGCATGGGCGAATAGACGATATTGAGGTCTTTGTTGCGCAGGATGACATCCTGATCAACCATAGCCTCTTTGACTGCCTGGAGGTAGTCCCAGTCCATTTCTCCACCGATAATCTCGATGAGGTCTTTGTTGCCTTCAAACTTCACATCGTTGATGGTGACTTTATTGACTTCATCGATGATACCTTTGTCGTGGGGGGCCAATACCTGTGCGCCATCATCCCAATAGGCTTTATAGCCATTGTACTCACGTGGGTTGTGAGAGGCAGTGACATTGACACCTGCCTGACAATGGAGCTGACGGATGGCGAAAGAGATCTCTGGTGTGGGGCGCAGGCTCTCGAAGAGATATACCTTGATGCCGTTGGCAGAGAAGATGTCTGCTACGGTTTCTGCAAACATACGTCCGTTGTTTCGGCAGTCGTGGCCTACTACTACGGCGAGGTCGTTGCGGTTGGGGAATGCTTTGAGGATATAGTTGGCAAAACCTTGTGTGGCCATGCCTACGATATATTTGTTCATGCGGTTGGTTCCTGCTCCCATGATGCCTCTGAGTCCTCCTGTTCCGAATTCGAGGTTCTGGTAGAAGGCGTCGATAAGGTCGGTCTTGTCGGCATTGTCGAGCATGGCCTGTACTGCTTTGCGTGTCTCTTCATCAAAGGCTGGTGAGAGCCATTCTTTTGCCCGTGCTTCGCATAGGGCGATCAACTCAGTGTTGTTTTCCATAATTCATTTATCTTGTTAGTTATTGTTTCTAATAGCACAAAGTTAAAACAAAAAAATGAAATGATGCAAGGAATGGCTATGAATTTTGTTTTTTTAACCTTGATTGTTGCATGAGGACACGGATCATCGGAATTTAGACGGAATTAAAACGGAATTATTTTTTTTGTAGCCTACGGCTAGATGTTTTGGAGTAGCGAAGACATAGTGAAAGCGCGCTTTCACTATGCTGAGTCACGACAAAACAAACCATAGGTAAATCTTTTGGGGAAATCTTGTTTAAGATGTTGCTTCGCAAGAAATATAATCATCATCGGAATTTAAACGGATATTAGACGGATGTTTTTGGGGGTTGCTTTGCAAGAAATCTTTTGTGGAAATCTTTAATGAAATATGGCCTTTGGCCAGAAATATTTTAGGGAGATAGCAATCTTAAATAGATTTCTGGACCGTTTAGGTCCTTAGATTTTACATGAAGATTTCCTCCAAGATTTCTTGCGTAAGCAACACAAAACAAAATCTTAAACGAAAATCTTTAAAAAAATCTCTAACCTATAACCCATAACCTCTAACCTCTAACCCATAAACTAAACAGTGTGTTTCGTGGATTACTTCTTGACGATGATGCGGAAGGTGGTGCCGTGATGAGGTTCGGTGGCTTTGACGAAGAGCCGACCGGCATGGTACTTCTCGATGATGCGCTTGGAGAGGGAGAGGCCGAGTCCCCAACCGCGTTTCTTGGTGGTGAATCCAGGGGAGAATATCTGCTTGGCGATGGACTTGGACATTCCGCAACCGGTGTCGGTCACGTCGAGGATGATGGATGTGGAACGGTCGGTGAGAACGAGAGACAGTGAGCCTTCCCCCTGCATGGCATCGATGGCATTCTTACATAGATTCTCTGTCACCCACTCGAAAAGGGAAGGGCAGAGGGGAACTATGACGGGATGGGAGGGGAGCGTGACCTGAAATGACACATGCGATGAGGTGCGCTTGCGGATATAGGTGGTGACGTCGGTGAGGAGACGACAGATGTCGGTGGGCTGCAGCTCAGGAACGGCACCAATCTTGGAGAATCGGTCGGCGATGGTGTTGAGACGGGAGACGTCTTTCTCTATCTCCCCCACATAAGGGTCGGTGGGGTATTCCTCCTTGAGGATCTCTACCCATGCCATGATGCTGGAGATGGGGGTGCCCAACTGATGGGCGGTCTCCTTGGAGAGTCCCACCCATAGCTTGTTTTGTTCGGTGCGCTTGAAGGAGACGAGGGCGAGGATGGCGATGATGACGATGCCTCCCACAATGCCGAGTTGGATGAGTGGCCATACGGTGATGCGGCGTATCATGGTAGAGTCGTCGTAACAGACGAGTTGGAAACCTCCGGGCTTGTTGCCGTCAATCCTGACGTAACGACCTGCTGCCTTCATCTGTTGTGCGCGTCGGGTGAGTTGCGCGATGGTGTCGGCACGGTCGGTGGCTTGGATGTTGATGTTACGGTGGTCGGTGACGTTGCCGTCTTGGTCGATGACGATGACAGGGATATTGTTATTGTCTTCGATGACATGGAGCACCAGGGAGAGGTCGGTGTTCTGGTCGGCATTGTTGAGGGTGTGGAGTGCATCCGACCATAGCTCCATGCGCTTGTATTCTTCTGCTGCGAGATCGTTTGCCAGCCATTTGGACACCAGTAGTGAGGTCACTGCCACCAGTAGTGCGGCAGCGACAAGGGCAGTTTTGAATTGCTGTTGTCGGTTAATCCATGTCATCTTTAATATAACGCACGTGTATATATAATATTGTGGAGGCGTGGCTCTTTTTTTACCCTTAACCATCGTCTTGCTCTTGGATGTTAACTACGTGATTCCTTGGTTTCGTGTTTACTTGGGGAGATAAGGAATTTTGTGGAAAAGCGTAAAAAACTGCGGTGACTTCTGAAGCGCTATTGATACGGTTATGTTCAAGGTTAAAGTCAAAGTTACAGTGGAAAACAGGGGGAAATGTATGGAAATGATGAAGAAATGACGTTAAAAAGTGAAAAAAAAGAGTGAACTACTCTATAATTCATAAATAATTTGTACCTTTGCAGTCCGTAATAGTGCGATTATGTGTAGTTTAGAGACTTTCAAAATAGATCTGAAGGCAATGAAAACCGATGAAATGCATCGGGAGTACACCCTTGACGACGCATTTTTCAAGGCTCTCGACGCCTCGGAAGTGAAGGGCGGAGCATTGCATGTGTCGGTGTCTATACGCAAGGCAACCGGCTTTTTCGAACTCCAGTTTCATACCGAGGGCACAGTCACCGTACCTTGTGACTTGTGTCTTGATGACATGAGTCAACCCATCGTGACCGACAATATGCTGATTGCGAAACTGGGTGCGGAGACCAATACCGACGATGATGAGGTTGTGATAGTGGACGAGAACGAAGGAATACTCGACACGTCATGGCTTATCTATGAGTTTGTGGCACTTGCCATACCCATCAAGCACGTTCATGCACCTGGAAAATGCAATAGTGCGATGACGCAGAAGCTCGCTGAGCTGAGCGGTGCCGTCCGAAGCGGCAAAGAGGAGGCAAAGGAAGCAGACCCTCGCTGGGCCGCACTGGCGAAACTGAAATTAGAAGAATAACAAATAAAAAAAGATTAAAGCATTATGGCACATCCTAAAAGAAGACAGTCAAAGACCCGTACTCTCAAACGTCGTACCCATGACAAGGCAGTAGCTCCCACATTGGCAGTATGCCCTAACTGTGGCGCTTATCACATCTACCACACCGTATGCCCCACTTGCGGATACTACCGTGGTAAGATTGCTATCGTAATGGACGAAGCCGCTGAGTAAGAAAGATGGGAAAAATCAACGCAATAATCACCGGTATTGGCGGATACGTGCCCGATTACGTACTCAACAATGAGGAGTTGTCGCGCATGGTTGACACCAATGACGAGTGGATTATGACACGCGTTGGCATCAAGGAGCGCCGCATCCTTACGGAGGAAGGTCTGGGCACCAGCTACATGGCACGTAAAGCAGCCAAGCAGCTGATGCAGAAGACCGGCGTAGATCCCGATACCATTGACGCCGTGATTGTAACCACATCGACGGCCGATTATAAATTCCCGTCAACAGCCAGCATTGTGCTGGGTAAGCTTGGCCTGAAGAATGCTTTCGCATTCGACTTCTGGGCTGCATGCTGCGGATTTCTTTATACGCTCGACGTGGCAGCGTCTATGATTCAATGTGGACGCTATAAGAAAATTATCGTGATTGGAGCCGACAAGATGTCGTCGGTGGTTGACTACAAGGACCGCGCTACCTGCCCGCTCTTCGGAGACGGTGCTGCCGCTGTGCTGGTAGAAGGCACCGAGGAAGAGAATATCGGCGTGATGGACTCCTACTTCCGTGCTGACGGTAAGGGACTTCCGTTCCTGCACCTGAAAGCCGGCGGTTCAGTTTGTCCTCCAAGCTATTTCACCATCGATCACCGGTTGCACTACCTCTATCAGGAGGGACGCACCGTGTTCCGCTATGCTGTGACCAATATGAGCGATGACTGTGCCCTCGTGGCAGAGCGCAACGGACTGAACAAGGACAACATCCAGTGGGTGGTTCCCCATCAGGCTAATATGCGCATCATCGAAGCTGTTGCCAAACGCCTCGACCTTCCTATGGATCAGGTGATGGTCAACATCGAACACTACGGCAATACTTCTGCCGCCACTATCCCCTTGGCACTCTGGGAAAACGAAGCCAAGCTGAAGAAGGGAGACAACATGATCTTCACTGCCTTCGGTGCTGGATTCGTTCACGGAGCAAGCTACTACAAGTGGGCTTACGACGGCGCGAAATAATACACGTCAAGACCCTGACGGGGGCTGTTGAACCTAAGGGCTCAATGGCTCCCGTCGGTTTCTTCATAAACTGAAATGGACCCATCTGCGGTCCGCACCATCCATCCACAAAGAAACTACAACAGATGCACAAGGCAGGATTCGTAAACATAGTAGGCAACCCCAACGTGGGGAAATCGACGCTCATGAACCAACTCGTGGGTGAACGCATCAGCATTGCTACCTTTAAGGCACAGACTACTCGCCACAGAATCATGGGTATTGTCAATACAGACGATATGCAGATCGTGTTTAGCGATACACCAGGAGTGTTGAAACCCAACTACAAACTGCAGGAGTCGATGCTCGCCTTCTCGGAATCGGCATTGCAGGATGCTGACGTGCTGCTCTATGTGACCGATGTGGTGGAGAACCCAGAGAAGAACATGGATTTTCTGGAGAAGGTGCAGAAGATGAAAATCCCTGTGCTGCTGCTCATCAACAAGATTGACGAGAGCGACCAGAAGACGCTGGGAGACATCGTGGAGAAATGGCACACGCTGCTGCCTAACGCAGAAATCCTGCCCATCTCCGCGAAAAACAAGTTTGGAGTGGATATGCTCCTGAAACGCATCAAAGAACTGTTGCCCGACTCACCGCCCTACTTCGACAAAGAGCAGTTGACCGATAAACCCGCTCGCTTCTTCGTGTCGGAGATCATCCGCGAGAAAATCCTGCTCTACTACGATAAGGAGATACCCTATGCAGTGGAGGTTCGCGTGGAACGCTTCAAGGAGACAGACCGGAATATCCATATCAATGCCGTGATCTATGTGGAGCGCGACAGCCAGAAGGGAATCATCATCGGCCACCAGGGCGTGGCGCTGAAGAAAGTGAATACCGAGGCTCGCAAGGCATTAGAGAAATTCTTCGGCAAACCCATCTTCCTTGAAACCTTCGTCAAGGTGGATAAAGACTGGCGATCATCGCAACGCGAACTCGACTCGTTTGGTTATAATCCGGAATAAAAAAGAATTCGGAAAAGACAGTCGATACCCCCTCTTACCCTATCAGCAAGAGGCCCTCACAAGGCCCATGTACAACAAAAAAACAGAAACAACAAGAGCAAAAACAGATATGGCAAATTTAGTAGCTATCGTTGGACGCCCTAATGTGGGCAAATCCACACTTTTCAACCGTCTGACCAATACCCGCCACGCTATCGTCAGCGATGAGGCAGGTACCACACGCGACCGACAGTATGGCAAATGTGAATGGAACGGACGCGAATTCTCCGTAGTAGATACAGGAGGATGGGTTGTCAACAGCGAAGACATCTTTGAGGAAGAAATCCGCAAACAGGTGCTGGTGGCTACCGAAGAGGCTGACCTCGTGCTCTTCCTCGTAGATATTCAAAACGGACTTACCGACCTCGACGTGGATGTGGCAAATATTCTGAGACGTTCGAAACTGCCCGTTGTGCTCGTAGCAAACAAGGCAGACGACGGTAAACACCTCTACGACCAGTATGAGTTTTACAGACTCGGACTGGGCGACCCCTACTGCGTGAGTGCAGCAACGGGTTCGGGAACAGGCGACCTGCTCGACCTCGTGGTGTCGAAACTCTCTACCGATGAGATTGACGACGTGGCAGACGGAACGCCACGCTTCGCCGTGGTGGGCAGACCTAATGCCGGTAAATCGAGCATCATCAACGCCTTTATCGGTGAAGACCGCAATATCGTGACAGATATTGCCGGAACAACGCGCGACTCTATCTATACGAAATACGATAAATTCGGATTCGACTTCTATCTGGTGGATACTGCCGGTATTCGCCGTAAGAATAAGGTGTCGGAAGACCTGGAGTTCTATAGTGTGATGCGTTCCATCCGTGCCATTGAGAACAGCGACGTCTGCATCTTGATGATCGATGCCACACGAGGCATTGAGGCTCAGGATATGAACATCTTCCAATTGATACAGAAGAATAATAAGTCGCTTGTTGTAGTGGTCAACAAATGGGACTTGGTGGAAGATAAGTCGCAGATAGCGGTGAAGACCTTTGAGAATGCCATCCGCCAACGCATGGCACCTTTCACCGACTTCCCCATCGTGTTTGCTTCAGCCCTGACCAAACAGCGCATCTTCAAAGTGTTGGAAACTGCCAAGCAGGTGTATCTGAACCGCACCATCAAGATAGGAACATCGAAACTCAACGAGGTGATGTTGCCACTCATCGAGGCAACTCCGCCACCCTCTATCAAAGGTAAATACATCAAGATTAAATATGTGTCGCAGGTGCCCAATACGCAGATTCCAACCTTCGTGTTCTACGCCAACCTGGCACAGTATGTGAAAGAGCCCTATAAGCGCTTCCTGGAAAATAAATTGCGCGACAACTGGACGCTTACGGGAACACCCATCAACGTCTTTGTGCGTCAGAAATAACACCGCAGAAACAATGAAACACATCATCACGATGATAACCCACCTGAAGGCGAAGCACCTCTCCGTGCTTTGCCTTCTCTGCTTGTGGCCACTTACCGCTTGCCACGAGGAACCTAATCCCGATGACCTTGCCCTGCAGGCTGCCAAAGGTTACTACGACGAACTCCTTGCGGGTAACTACGAGGCTTTTCTCAACGGTAAAGCCACTGCCGACTCTATGCCGCAGAACTACCGCAGCCAAATGATTTTGGTTTATCGCAACTACATGGAGGAACAAAAAGAAAACCACGGCGGACTCCATCAAGTGACTGCCGTTCGTGCGCAACGCGACACCACCCTCCATTTCACACATGCCTTCCTCCTTCTCCATTTTGCCGATTCCACCAAAGAGGAAATCACCATCCCCATGGTTGAGGTGAAAGGACAATGGAAGATGAAGTAAGACGAAGAATTCTCGCAGAAGATGCCGTTCAGAAACAATACCCTCGAACAGTTGTTCCGTGACCACTATCGTGCCCTTTGCATCTATGCCCTCCACCATGTAGATGACATAGACACAGCCGAGGATGTGGTGATGGATTGTTTTGAACGCTTTGCCCAGAAATGCAGTGGCAATACAGAGATACAGAGTGCCAAAGGTTATCTCTATCGCATGGTACATCATGCTTGTGCAGATGTGCATCGATCCGCAATTCACGAAGTGTCAGATACTGTGCTGACTGATATTCCAGACGATGCAGATCAGTTAGTAGAACGCAGTGAGCGCGAAGCGCGTTTGTGGGGCGAAATAGATCGGCTGCCCACGGTGTGTCGTCAAGTCTTTCTGATGAGCAAGCGCGATGGAATGCGTCAGAAAGATATTGCCCAAACGCTTGGCATCTCAGTGAAAACCGTAGAGGCACATATTGCCAAGGCTTACGAACGCCTACGGCAGAAAACCCACGATATTTACCTGATGCTTTTCTTTTGAAGAACTAAGGGATAATGCCCAAAACTCCGTCATATAAGAAACAGGAAACGATGAAGAAGATCAACGAAGAAGAACTACGCTTTGTGGTGCGCCACTATCAGACTGGCAGATTTGACGGTCGGAAAGCATGGCTCAAGTTCCGACAGCAACATCCAGCGTGTCGTAGATCCTTGTGGCAACTCACTACCAAACGTCATTGGGCGGTAGCTGCAACAATCGTTTCTGCCGTGATTGCAGTCATGGCGTGGGGCATCTATCACTATTCGCATTCTATTTCGTCGCCCTTACCTCCTGTAGTTCCTTACAACCAACAAACGGATAGTGTGGATAAACAATCCGACAGCATACGTGTGTTCCGTTATGATAATACACCGATAAATATTGTGTTGCGTGATGTTTCCGACTATTATGGCACAACCTTGACCGTCAATGATACTACCCGTTGTGTGAGTGGCGAGATAGAAGCCACTTCCTTGGCAGATGTCGTTGATATGCTTGAAACCACACTTGGTGTGAAAATCCAAAACTAATGAGACGCATCCTACTCCTGTTGCTACTATGCAGGACCATTGGTTCCTTGGCACAGAATACCACGCTGCTTCAGGAGATGAATGCTTTGCAAGAGCGTCATAAGGTGCATTTTCTCTATGATGTTCGTCTTGACGTCCATCAGCCTTACCGTGGTCTGTCACTTCAACATCGGAAACTCGACGAGTCCCTTCATTTGCTTTTCGATGCTCATCATATTGCATGGAAACGCCATCACCATAATATTTCCTTGCACGCTATTGATGTTCCAGTTCCCATTCCAGTACGTTATGTAGTACAAGGAACAGTCTCTGATGCTCAAGGAGAACCATTGGTTTGTGCTTCTGTCTGCAATAGGACGACTGGTCAGGGCGTACTTACCGATAATCGCGGTCGCTATGTGCTCCATCTCTCTAAAGGCACTTATTGTTTGCGTGCTTCATATATCGGTGGTGGGCAACAAGAAGATACACTGTATGTACATGGCGATATGGTTCATCATTTTCGGTTGAATGATGAAATCGAACTTGACGAAGTCACTATCCGTGGTGACTTAAACAATTCACTCTATACCACACAAACAGGTCGTCGCATCCTAACAGCCGATGATATTCACAGTGAGTTTGCCTTATTATCCTCACCCGATGTCGTGAAGACACTTCAACACCAGTCAGGTGTTAGTAGCGGTATTGAACTGAGTAGTAATCTCTTGGTGCATGGCGGAAATGGTGACGAAAACATGTTTCTGATTGATGGCGCCCCCATTTATCAGACCAACCATTCGTTAGGCCTCTTTTCTGCATTCAATGCAGATGCAGTAAAGAGTGTGGAGTTTTATAAAAGCGGTTTCCCTGCTCGCTATAGCGGTAAAGTGTCGTCGGTAACTGATGTGCATACTATCGATGGTGATTTGAAAGAACCGCATGGTTCTTTTTCCATAGGTTTGCTTGACGGGCGGCTTCATCTGTCAGGTCCTCTTGATAAAGGAAAAACTGCTTATAGTGTGTCGTTCCGTCGTTCGTGGCTTGATTTGCCGTTGCGTATAGGTTGTACGCTTGCTCATATAGGTGATGATGATAAGACAACCATCTACTATGCTTTTCGAGATTTAAACGCCCGTATTACCCATCGCCTTAGTGGTGGTCATCTGCTTTGGACCTGCATCTACTGGGGACGTGACAGCTATGGTTCCAATGTAAGTAGTCGTTTTTTAAACAATACAACAGAGACCGACCAACGGTTTCGTTGGGGCAATCTGACCATGACGCTGAATGGTGACTTTGCTTTCAGTGACCGTTTGACAGCCACGTTTACCTCCTTCGCCACTACGAGTTATTCATATCATAAATACAAGGAGGATGATTACTCTACCGATGTGAAAGGGTTGCGCCAACTTTTCAGTTTAGACCAGCGTCGCACACGTGCCGATATCTACGATCTTGGGTTGCGCACATCATTCCATTATGTGCCATCGGCTCATCATCAGTTGCGCTTTGGAGGTCATGCAACGTCTCATGTGTTCCGGCCTCAAACAGTTCGTCAGTCCTATTACTACAACAATCCCTCTGCAGGTATGGATTCCAGTGCAGTGAATCTCAAAAACAAGACTCGGTCGATGGAACTAACAGCTTATGTGGAGGACGAAATGGCTTTCACGCGCCACTGGTCATTCAATATAGGCAGCAGTTGTACGTGGTTGCTTACACAGCATGAAACCTATATGAATATTGATCCACGTTTGGCAGTGAAATGGCAGTTGAATGACCATTTGGCGATAAAAACATCCTTTACCCGTATGTCGCAAAGCATGCATCGTATTGCTTCCACTTTTCTGGAGTTGCCAACTGATTTCTGGGTTCCTTCTACAGCAAGACACCGTCCTGTCACGTCCGATCAGATTGCAGTTGGTGTCTATTTCCAACCGCAACCGAAGAGACACGTTTTCGTTAAGCCAAATGAGCAGAACCGAACTGAGTCAAGTTATGCCATGACGAGAAAAGAAGCCATGAAATGGAATTTTTCTCTGGAAGGATACTATAAAAACACTCGTCATCTGTTGCAATGGCGCAACTGGATGGGTGTTATTCCGTCAGCAGTGAGATGGGATGAAGAAACATGTGAGGGGCAAGGTCGTTCATGGGGATTGGAGGCCGATGCAGCCTTCCGCCTTCCGTATGTGACCGCCACCGCATCTTATACGTTATCTTGGAGTCGTCGCTATTTTCCCGAACTCTATAAAGGCTGGTTCTATGATCAGTTTGACAACCGTCATAAGTTGGATGTTACGTTGCGTTATCGTTTCAATCCTCATTTGTCGGTTTATGCAGCATGGGTTTGTCGTACGGGCAACCGCATGTCGCTGCCTGTTGCCTATGTTCCACAGCCCTCGCTGCCAGGTGAAGATAGATATGGAGAGGGAGGTTATGTTTACGACAAGCCCAATAATCTGACGCTTCCTGCTTATCACCGATTGGATGTCGGAGCGGATTTTCGCAGTACTACCCGACGAGGCCACGAAAGGATTTGGAATATCAGTATTTATAATGCCTATTGTCATCTCAATACCCTATATGTAGATGTTGATCGACAATCCGATGGAACATTTGTTGTGCATAGTAGAGGATATGTGCCCATTGTGCCATCATTCAGTTATACCATCAAATTCTGAAAACAATGAATCGTTCAATAATCTGTTCACTCCTTTTGCTGCTTTTACTGGTGGCATGCAGAGACTCCCTTCACCTTGAACCGATGGAAGGCAATAACCGCTTGGTTGTTTATGCGTTTCCTGCTCCTGGCGATGGATTTGATATTCATGTATCGGTCAGTAGGAGTTTGGCAGGACGTAGTGAACGGCTTCGTATGGTAGCAATAACCTGTCGAAACAATGGCGTTGATTGCCCAATCAGACAAGTGGCAGATACTATTCTTGGTGAGTTTCCAACGATTGTCTATCATGTATCAGGTAGTTTTTCTGCAGGTGATCAGGTGGAATTGCATGCTGAAGCAATGGGGATGGCTGCCGTTTCTGCCTCAACCATCATACCGCATCCTACATCAGCAATACTGCTCGGTAGCGACACCATCTGTTATCAAGGATATGCTTATACGCAGATGAGGCTGATGGTAGAAGGCGCCGCGACGTTGTCCTATTATGCTGTAAGAGTGGAAAACAGATGTAATGACGAAAACGAGCAAGAGGAGAGTGGACGAGACTATTTACAATTGGAAACCACATTGGAGCCGTTGCTCAACCATTACACTGACGCCGACCTTAATTTCGGAGCATGGAATGACTACTATCATAATATGTATGTTTTCGACAATTCATCATTTGGGCTATCATCCGCAACGCTTCGCCTTTGTACCATTCAGCAGCCAAGACAGAAGGTTCTGCGAGTCCATCTCTTTGCCTTGTCGCTGGAATATTATCAGATGCTTCGTTCGCTCAACGACCGTGATAATAACGATATTGGTCGTTATAGATCGGAAGAGCACACGTCTGAACTCCAGTCACACTGATATATCTCGTATGC
>OQWI01000657.1_pt1 | contig 15714 bp, 15 predicted proteins | sample 1691551 | NCBI WGS metagenome assembly OQWI01 (sample SAMN03418259, study PRJEB22391) | human gut metagenome | biome: human-gut; feature: organic feature; material: feces | host: Homo sapiens | place: Tanzania | collected 2013-01
TGGAACTCTGCAGCCTATCATCGTTGCTTCTGGGAGAATAGTACTGAAGCTGGAGCAAGCGGAAACAAATTAATAAACTATAGCTATACAACTATAGCAAACAATGCATTTGGAACAGACAAGTATGTCTATACATTACCAAACACATTGAAAAGCAAAACAACCGAAAAATACAATAATAAACTGACAAAGTTCATCGTTGCTGCCCACTTGCGTTATTATAATGACGGTATGGGAAAACGTTGAGATTTGTAACTACAAGGGTATTCAGTATATCGGACAAGACGCAGTACTTGATGTTATAGGTAGCGAAAGTGGATTTTACATCCAGGAGTCTGCAGGTAAATATAAATCAATTGGCCATGAACAGCTTGAATTCATAAAAGCGACAACTACAAATGCCAAAGACTATAAAGCTATTGCAAAAGTTAAAGACGGTGTCAACCCTTCAGATGTTTATCATAAAGATAATACAACAGGTAATTATGAACCATTAACAAACTTTGACAATGTAAAAACAAAGATTCAAGAAGAAACTGCCGATGTCCGTGCAGATGGTAGCACATACTACTTCATCCCTATCAGTCATCTTGGTTCTGATGCAAGTATTGCACAATACGGTGTTGTTCGCAACCATGTTTACAAGATAACAGTTAATGACATGCAGGGCTTCGGAACTCCAGTTGTCGATAAAAAAGCTGAGATTATTCCTACCAAGCCTGAAAACGAAGCAACTTACCTTGCTGCCAAAATCAAGGTACTGTCATGGCGTATTGTTAAGCAGAACGCTGACCTCGACTACAGTAAGCATATTTCCACAATATAGCACACCCCCCTGAAGGGCAAAAGCATTGCATCACATGCTATTGCCCTTTTAGGGGCGTGTTGGCCATTGGTGTTAATCTACCTACATTATTTTCATCGACAATTTACAAAGCTTTATGATAAACTTGAAGTCTACATTGACCACTATTACAGTAGCCGCGCTCTCGTTGCTGCTGCCACCCCTTGTGTCGTCTTGCTCCATGATGCACGACGACCTTGATGGCTGTAAGCAGGAACTTAGGGTCAGGTTCAAATACGACATGAACATGAAGTTTGCCGATGCCTTCAGCGGACAGGTGAAGGCTGTCACCCTACATGTCTACGACCAAAGTGGACGACTCGTATTCAAGAAGACGCAATCGGTGGACGACATTGATGCCGCGGGTGGATACATGACTCTCGACAACATCAAGTCGGGCAACTACACCCTGCAAGTGTGGGCCGAAGGCGAACAACGCCACACCGACTCATACAGCTACTCCACCAAAGGCGACACCAACGACAATATCAGCAATCTCGACTGCAAGATAAACCGCAACTCTCGGCGCACCCGACAAACCCTGTGGAGAGCTGTGCAGATGCTAACCAAAAACTGTTGCCAAACGATACATGAAGAATGGTATGTCTTTGACACCTTTCACTTGTGCACGGAAGCATTTGATTTTTGAGTTCAGCGATTCTGCTGAAGCGTTTGTTTTGCGTCCGTCAAAGTAGTTCAGGATTTCATCCTCATAGAATCTGATCGTATCGCGTACGGACTTGACTTCACGCAGAGTGCATGCAGCCACTTTCTCATACCACTCCTTGAACTTCTGTTTGGCAGTCTCCTTTGTGAGTTTCTTGTTTCTGAATATAGCTCTGAGAGAGTTGATCAGATTGTATGCTTCTTCAAGTTTTGGATAGAGTGCGAATAGTATCTTCGCACGCTTTTCCAGCGTTGCGCTCCATTTCTCTCGGCTCATGGACAGTTGCTTGCGACATCGTGTCATTGCCTCCACGAGGGTTTCGCCATTTTCAAGTCTTTTGGGCTCAAAGCGAGTGTTCAGCCTCTTGGGCTTTCTTCCGCGCTTGCTCTTCCTCCAGTTCTTCCCATGCTTTTTCCTCATTCGCTCGCGATAAGTCTTTCTCTGCTCTGCCAGATCTTCGAGATGTTTGCGGAACTCGGTCTTCTGCCTGTTCATATCCTTTACGGCTTCTCTTTTCAAGCGCAGGCGTATCTCTTCGCAGCCCTCTCCACCACGTTTTACGACATGGAAGCAGTCACGTACGACTGTGGCTTTGGGGAATGCCTCCCGGACTATGGCACGCATACAATCAGAGAGGTCCATCGTGATGTTCCCGACCATTTCACGCTTGTCTGCAGGTAGTTGCATGAGAACCTTCAGTACGTCAGCGGGATTCGTTCCCTTGACTACTGCTATGATTGCACCCTTGCGACCATGGGCATCCTTGTTGTGAACGATAGTGTACAGTTCACCATGGAGGGAAGTCTCGTCTATGCCTTGCTCCTTGCCTACGTTTTGCGGAATAAGAATCCACTCAGATGCATGATCTTTCTGCTCCCACGTCTCGAAGTCACTCAGGGTGTCCTTGTATCTCTTGGCAAACGTGGAGCTGTTGATCATGTACGTATAACCAATCTGACGGGCGGTTATCGTCTCAGAGTCCATTCGCCCTCTTTAAAAAAAGCGCGAAGTCCTTCGCGTATCGTGTACCCTTATGCTTCAGTTCGAACTCCTTGCCAAGGTCTACACTTCTTGTTGTGCCATCAGGCATTGTCCAGCGCCTTCTTCGTATGTGCAGTACCGCCTTCTTGTCTCGGGCAGGATAGTCAAGCAAACATGATTCTTCGCCAAAGCCATCGCTCACGGAGCCTTTCATGTCTGGTGTGCGATTGTCACGCTCATCAAGATAGATGTGAAGCTCTGTCGTGTAAAGAACATCTTTATCCTTGGTACGCTGTGTTGCAAAGTCTGTCACCTCGAAGTATTGAAGAACACCTTCGGGTAGAAAATATGAGGCGAGGCCTTCATACATATTTACATTGCCATTCTGATTCATAGTGCAAAGGTACTTACTTTTTGGCAATCATGTATCGTTTGGCAACATAGTTTTTGGGTTAGCATCTGCACAGCTCTCCACAGGGTTTGTCGGGTGCGCCAGTAAACTAAGTACAATTTGTATAAGTCTCATTAACATCTTATTCTGCAAACCACAAAATTCATTTTATCATTGGTGTGAATTTCTAAACTGTGATAGGCATAGAATATCTTATAGATACCAGTTAAAGCAGCAAACAATAGTTAACGAATCTTAACCACTGATTTGTATTAAACTATTCGTGTTTTACCAAAAACTACGCAATATTGATTTCTCGCAGACAATGGGAACTTTATGGTATCATTTACGCTTTATGCCGTAAAGTTTCTTTTGATTTACAGACACTTACAAAATACATACTGGTTCAAGCGTGGAATGATGTTCTTGCTTATCTTAACGGAGGCATCGCCAAACGCCTAACAGATAAATAAACAGTCCACCCCCCACGCCTTATCGGATATCGATACTCCTTGTGGGGAGTGGATACACAACAAGCATGAGCGTTCATTGACTGCTTTACTCCTTATCTGTTTATGAAATTGGCGATTTCCGTTAAAGGATAAAGCATGAAACGCTTCAAAATGTCTGCACATTGTTATTGTGCGCTGTGAATTTACAAAATATTTCTGATACGGCAAAGAAAAGTGTTATAAGAAAAAAAATTGTAGTGTTTTTGTTGGGAAATACTGTGTTTAAAGGTAGCGTCGTAATCGATTGTGTTTAAAAATAGATTTTTGAAAAACGTACTATACGTATAATAAAGGCAATAATAAGTCGACAACTGATTTAATTTAGTTGCTCATTATTTAGAACTTGGATTTTGTTACGCCTTTTTCTATCAAAATTGAACCCTATTCAATTCATTTTCATTTTCATTCGAAGATGCCCCCCTATTATATTAATTAGGTGAAAATAGGGTTTAATGGATTAAATAGGGTGTTTTACTCAGAAGAGTTGGGGGATTATAGTTTGATGCCGTATTTGATGATGCTGTCGGTGAGCATTCCTTTTGGCATGAAGGCTTTTAGGGTGTCGGTGATGGTGTTGAGCATTCGTTCGCGAATGTAGTCGTCTTTGATGTAGAGCGAAATGCGGCGCTCCGACACATGGTTGCCATCAATTTCCCTTACATTGCTGCGCTGTGCTTCGGTGAGGAATGGCAGGTGCATTTCTGGAATGATGGTGTAGCCGCCGTTCTCGTCCACGATGCGAATTAGCGTTTCGATACTGCCAGCCTCGTAGATGTATTGCCCTTTGGCGCGGGCTTTGCAGAACGAGAATGCGCTGTCGCGAAGGCATTGCGCCTCTTTCATAATCCACATGTTTTCGTTGTCTAAATTTTCGGGACGCAGCACTTGGTGAGGCAGTCCACAACCTTCTGAAAGATAAACATAGAATTTCTCGGTGTAGAGCGGCACTTCCAGTATGCCTTTTTTGGCGTTGTCGCAAATGGCAATGCCTGCGTCGATTTCGCCACGAAGTAGAGCATCGTGCATAAAATTGGCTTTCATTTCAAGTATGGAGAGCGACACCGAAGGGTAGGCTGTGCGATAATGCTTGATGAATTTGGGCAGCAGATAAGGGGCGATGGTGGGACCTACCGACAATGTAAGCGACCCGCCGATTGAGCCTTTTCCCTCGTTCACAATCTCGGTGATTCTTTCAGCCTCCATCAGTGCTTTTTGCGCCTGTAAAATGATTTTCGCACCCTCCGTGGTGGGCTTTACCGACTTGTTGGTGCGCTCGAAAATGCGCACATCGAGTTCTTCCTCAAGTTTGATGAGCATGGCGCTCAAAGTGGGCTGGGATATATCACAAGCATCGGCCGCTTTTGCGAAATTGCGAAAGCGGTCGATAGCCACAATGTACCTGAGTTGTTGTAGTGTCATTGTTTGTAGGAATTGATGATGCTGGTTAATTCGGCGAGTGGCATTGCTCCGCTTTGTCGCCACAATTGCTGGCCTTCACGGAAGAGCATCAGCGTGGGCACCGACTGTATGTGGTAGTTTATGGCGAGTTCTTGCGCCTTGTCCACATCAATTTTAAGGATTCGAATACTGTCGCCGAAGTTTTCCTTCAACTGTTCCAATACTGGGTGCATCATCTTGCAAGGACCGCACCATGTGGCAAAGAAGTCAACTAATGTGAGTTGCTTGCCGTTGATGATTTCATTGAAATTTTCCATTGTGTTTTATTTGGGTTTAAGTTTGCAAATCATTTGAGTCATATTGCCCATTGGGCAGAACACGCACCATGTGCGAGGACGGTAAACCACCGTGAGGATAACGCCCACGATAAGCGAGGTGAGCATGATGCCGTAGAGACCGAAAGCGAATTGCGCCACCCATGGCTCTACTGCAGTGGGGTAGGCCCAATGCCAAGGCACATCGAAAGTCCAGAGCAGGTGTATGGTTTCGTGTAGCGAGTTCACGCCTTTTGCCACACTCACGGTGAGGATAATCATTTGAATGAAAAAGAACATGAAGAACACGAGAAATCCGTTTCGGAACCACTTCGACGAAAGCCATCGTGGAGCCACTTTCTTGCGCGACCACTTCAGGGTGTTGCCAATCTGGAGGAAGAGTTGACCACGGCCGCAGTAGTTGTTGCAGTAGCCTTTGCCGCCTCCGAATATTGCCATCAGCAGCGGAATGAGGAAGCAGATCACGCCAAGCCACGCAAACACGATGTTGAAGAATCCGAGGGTGAAGTATGTGGCCGACACAATCCATAAGTAATCGCTCCAGCGCTTTTTTGTAGGTTTTGCCATAGTGCTTATCTGGGAATTTTGTGAATTACTCCGGCTGGGCAGTTTTTTTCGCAGATGCCACAGCCAATGCAAATATCTTCGTCAACCACCGAGTAGCATCCCTTGTAGATACTGATGGCTCCCTTTGGACATACTTTTACGCACACTCCACATGCCACGCAGCGATCTTTTTCGCTTACTGCTTTGAACTTCGATGCCATATTATTTTCCTTCGTTGGCCAGTAACTCCTCAAGAAACTCCGATGCGTCAGCCACGCAGTCGGCACACTCGCGCAGAGGTTTTCCTGTGCTGGCACCCTTCAGTAGTTTGCACTGTGTGGCACCGTTGCGCTTCAGGAACTTCTCCATCATTTGCCGCATACCGCGCATAGCCTTCACTTTGTCTTTGGTGGCAAGACCGTAAACCATGCCTGCGCCCACCAGTGCACCGCATGTGCCTTCCATGTTGCCCATGCCGGCGCCAAAACAGTTGCCCACATGCTTGATGGTGGTTTCGTCGATACCAGTGAAGTCGTAATAGGTGCAGCACACCGACTGGGTGCAGTTGTAAGCACCGCTCAGTTTCTTCTGTACTGCTATTTCTTTTCTACTTTCCATATTGAGAATTTTTGTCGTTGATGTTTTGATTTCTGGTGCAAAGATACAATGCGCGACGATAGAAAAACAAATGTTTTTATATATTTGTTTATAGATAATGTCTATTGTTTGGACGCGCACAAATTTGGAACGGTACTCTACACAAATTCAATAAAAAAGATATTCGTGAAAATCCGTGCGATTCGTGGTTTTTTAATTAGCCACAAATTAGCACAAATTATCACGAATTAATTTAGTATCTAACTATCTAACCTCTGATTTCTAATTTCTAACTTCTCTTTCCCTCTTCTTTTTTTCGAAGTGGGTGCGGAGTAGGGCTACGGTTTCTTCTGGGGTGGTGGCTGGGGCTGTGATTTTTTCAAGTTGGCAGCGGTCGCCTTCCTCTTTGATGGTGTCAACCAATGTGCCGTAAGTGTAGATGATGCCAGCATCGTCAAGAAATGGAATGGCTCTTTTGCTCATCACTTCGGCATAGAGCTCCTTCACTCCGCCCACCACAACCATAGCGGCAGCGGCTTTTCCAATCACCTTGTCGGCGATAGTTGCGCCTTGCAGCATTTCGGGGTCGTGGTCGAGCAGATGCTCTAAATCACGCACACCAGGCTTGGAGTAGGTGGTGACGATGCCGTGGTTTTTCACCACCAGCGAACACTTCTCTCTTCTTAAAATCTCAATTAGTTGTTGCATTATTTCTGCTCAAATTTGTTCGCCACACGCACCAAGTTGTCGATAATCGGCAAATGCTGTGGACACATGGCCTCGCACTGTCCGCACTGTATGCAGTCGCTTGCTTTGCCGTGTTTTTTAGTCAGCAAATTGTGGTACAATCGGCTGTTGGGGAATTGGCTTTCGCCCAGTTGCTTAATCACATTCATCAAACCGAAATATTGCGGAATGGCGATGTGCTGTGGGCATTTGCCTGTGCAGTAGTGGCACGCTGTGCAAGGAATGTCGATGTTTTTGGTGATGGTGTCAACCACACGGCTGATGAGGTCGGTTTCTTGCTCGTTCAGCGGTTGGAAATTCTGCATGTAACTGGTGTTGTCGTCGAGTTGCTCCATATTGCTCATGCCGCTGAGCACCGTCAGCACATTCGGCAGCGAGGCGCAGTAGCGAATTGCCCACGATGCAGGGCTCATGTCGGGGTGCACCTCCTTCATCATCTGCTCCACCTCTGCTGGCACATTTGCCAAACTGCCGCCCTTCACAGGCTCCATCACAATCACCGGCTTGCCGTATTTTTCGCAAATCTCGTAGCACTTCCTGCCCTCCACAGGGCTGTTCCAGTCGATATAGTTGATTTGCAACTGCACATATTCAAATTCGGGGTGTGTGGCAAGCACATGCTCCAACGTTTCGCTGTCGTCGTGAAACGAGAATCCGATATGCATCGCCTTGCCCTCGGCCTTCAGTTGCTTCAGGAATTTCCAGCCGTCGATGCGGTCGAGCAGTTCGATGTAATTCTTGTTGATGGCGTGGAACCAGTAGTAGTCGAAATACTCCAACCCTGTGCGAGCGAGTTGAATGTCGAACACCCGCTGCAAATCGTCGTAGGTGGTGATTTCTGCTGCGGGCATCTTGTCGGTTACGGTGTAACTTTCGCGAGGGTATCGCTTCACAATCGCCTCACGCACAAACACCTCGCTTTCGCCAGCGTGGTACATGAACGCCGTGTCGAAGTAAGTGAAACCACGCGCCATATATTTGTCCACCATTTGGGTGGCAAGCGTGTAGTTGATCGACTTTTGGTCGTTGGGGTCGAGAAGGGGAAGACGCATCATTCCCATGCCGAGTTTTCTCATTTCGCTGACTATTTTTTAAGAAAGAATTTGATGAACACCCAGCCGCCAATCACCTGAATGAGCATACCTGGCACACCCAAGCGGAAATCCTGAACGCCTGCCATAAAACTGCCTTTCACAGCCCATTCAATGCCGCAGCCCACCACTTGGTACATCAGCACCACAGCGAGAAGTGCAAGAATCGACACCGATTTTGTGCGATTAGCGATGACCGACGCAGCGCAAGCCAGCAACACGCCCTTCATCACAATCATAGGGAGTGCCGACACAGGAGGCATACCGAAAATGGCGGAATTGATGATAGGGGAGAGCAGGGCGGTGAGCAAACCCACCTTTGCCCCATACTTATATGCGCCAATCAGCGTGAAGAAATAGATGGGCAGAAAGATTAAGCCACCCTTCGGTATCAGCGCATGGCAAAGTTGAGGAAACACAATATTTCCCACAATAAACAGTGCTGCAAAAGCATAGGTGCGCACATCACGCAACGAAAGCGAATAAAGTTTCACGTTTGAATTCATATCGTAATCATTTTGAATGGTTCAGAATATTTTTTATCTTTCAAAATTACAAGAAATCCATCAAAAAAGCAATAAAAAACCTGTGTGCTAATGCCCCTGTGTGATTTTTTATGAATGCAATTTAAAATATCACACTTATTTTCCGTAAATTTGTAGAAAAAAGATAACTATGGCAGAATTTGATTTGAATAGATTTTTGGTGGCACAGGAGCGTGATTACGCCACAGCACTTGCCGAGATGAAAAATGGAGCGAAGTTGAGCCACTGGATTTGGTACATCTTTCCGCAGCAAAAAGGACTTGGGCACAGTTACAATTCGCGATACTATGGGCTTTGTGGCGTGGAAGAGGCTATGGCTTACTGGAATCATCCAGTGCTGAAAGCCCGCTTATTGGAAATAACCAATGCGGTTTTGTCACATGCTGGCAAACGCGATATTTTCCAAATTATGGGTAGCGGAATCGATGTTAAGAAGTTTCGCTCATGTATGGATCTCTTTGATAAAGTAGCACCTAATGATGTGTTTCATAAGGCAATCGTTACGTTTTACCCATTTTGACACAAAAATGATGGGGTAACATACTCACGATGTGGGCAAAAGTTTGTAACTTTGCATGATTTTTTGTGCGCTCTGAAAAGTGGCACCAAAAATGGTACAAATAGCAAATTTTAATTAAGAATTATTTATACAAAATTATGGCAAAAAAAGCATTATTGATGATTCTTGACGGTTGGGGCATTGGCCCTCACGACAAGAGCAACGCAATTTGGGAAACTCCAACTCCTTACTGGGACAGCCTTATCGCAAACTATCCAAACAGCCGCTTGAAGGCTTGTGGCGAAGACGTGGGTTTGCCAGCAGGACAGATGGGTAACAGCGAAGTGGGTCACCTCAACATTGGTGGCGGCCGCATCGTTTACCAAGACCTTGTGAAAATCAACAAGGCTATTGCTGATGGCTCTATCTTGAAGAATCCTGAAGTTGTAAAGGCTTACACCTATGCCAAGGAAACTGGCAAGGGCTTGCACATCATGGGTTTGACCTCAACAGGCGGCGTGCACAGCTCAATGGACCACTTGTTTGCACTTTGCGACATTGCTAAAGAATATGGTCTTGAAAAAGTGTATCTCCACTGCTTCATGGACGGTCGTGACACCGATCCAGAAAGCGGCAAGGGCTTTATTCAAGATGTGGAAAATCACCTCGCAAAGAGCACAGGTGTGATTGCCACTATCACTGGTCGCTACTATGCTATGGACCGTGACAAACGCTGGGACCGCGTGAAACTCGCTTACGACCAACTCGTGAACGGCGAAGGCCGCAAGAGCGACAACATGGTACAGGCAATGCAGGAATCATACGACGAAGGCGTTACCGATGAATTTGTGAAGCCAGTGGTGAACAGCACCGTTGACGGCCGCATCAAGGAAGGCGACGTGGTGATTTTCTTCAACTACCGCAACGACCGTGCAAAAGAACTTACCCAAGTGCTCACTCAGCAAGATATGCCAGAGCAGGGTATGCACACCATCAAGGACTTGCAATTCTTCTGCATGACTCCTTACGATTCATCATTCACAGGCGTTGGCATTCTTTTCCCAAAGGAAAATGTGCAGAACACCCTCGCAGAATACATTTCAAGCAAGGGTTTGAAGCAACTCCACATTGCAGAGACTGAAAAGTACGCTCACGTTACATTCTTCTTCAACGGTGGCCGCGAGGCTCCATTTGAAGGTGAAGACCGTATTCTCGTTCCATCACCAAAGGTGGCAACCTACGACCTCAAGCCAGAAATGAGCGCTTACGAAGTGAAGGACAAATTGGTGGCCGCTATTGGCGAGAAGAAGTACGATTGGATTGTGGTGAACTACGCTAACGGCGACATGGTGGGCCACACAGGTGTGTATGAAGCAATCGAAAAGGCTGTTAAGGCTATCGACGAATGTGTGAAAGACACCGTGGAAGCAGCAAAGGCTGCCGACTATGAAGTAATCATTATCGCTGACCACGGCAACGCCGACCACGCTGTGAACCCTGATGGCACTCCAAACACCGCTCACTCGCTCAACGATGTGCCATGCGTGTATGTAACTGCTAACAAGAACGCTAAGATTGAAAATGGTCGTCTTGCCGACGTGGCTCCAACCATTCTTCAAATCATGGGCCTCGAACAACCAGCAGAAATGACTGGTAAGGGTCTTATCGAAAAGTAATTTACGGGCCTCTATACTGTGTAGAATGGCGCGTTAAGATATAATCTATTTCATAACAACCGTTCTAAAACCCCTCGGCTCTATGCGATTTTCTGCATAGAGCCGTTTTTTGTTGCCTTAAAAACGTGTGAAAATCATTTTTTATTTGTAAATTCGTGGATTGAACAAAGATGTATAGAAATTGATTATAAACTAATTAAAATTATATCATTATGACTCCATTTAAGAAGTTGTTATTGGCGGGCTTATTGGTAGCTACAATGGTGCCTGCTGTAAGTGCCGAACATCTGGTGATTGCTGCTGTCAACGACACTCACAGTCAAATCGACCCAGCCGCTGACGGGAAAGGCGGGCTGCTCCGCCGTCGTGCCATCTACGACCAAATCCGCAAAGAAAACAAAAACACGATGATTATTCATGGCGGCGATGCTGTGCAGGGCACGCTCTATTTCTCTATGTTCAAGGGCGAAGTGGAATTTGCCGCTATCGACAGCATGGGCTACGACATGATCACGCTCGGAAATCACGAGTTTGATAATGGCGTGGTGAAACTTGCCAACTACTACAACAAGTTGAAAACTCCAATCGTTTCGACCAACTACGATTTCAGTGCCACCCCAGTGAAGGGTGTGATGCCATATCTGATTAAGACATTTGGCGGAAAGCGTGTGGGCTTTATCGGTATCAACGTGAATCCACGTGGCATGGTGTCGGAAGGCAATTACGATGGTCTCTACTATCAGAATGGCGAACTCATTGCCGACCCAACCGCAAAATATTTGAAGGAAGTGCAAAAAGTGGATTATGTGGTGATGGTGTCGCACATTGGCTATTTTGCAGAAATACCTGGCGAACCTTGCGATTCTGGCTTGGTGACCAAGAGTCACTACATCGATATCGTGGTGGGCGGTCACACCCATTCTATAATTGAACCGGGTTCTGCTCAAGCCAACGTGAAGAATGCCGACGGTAAAATTGTCACAATCGGACAAAACGGGAAGTATGGCAAACTCGTGGGCGTTTACGACCTCGACCTCGAAACTGGTAAGGTGGAATATCGCCACATCAAAGTGACTTCAGCCTACGATGAAGCCGCTAAGCAATACACTGCTTTCGCAAATTGGCTCGCCCCTTACAAGCACAAGGTGGATTCAATCATGAATGCACCAGTGGCGCAAAGCGCACGCGAAATGACCTTGGACAGCCAAGCATACCAGAACTGGCTGTCGGATGCCATTATGGATATTATCAAAACCCTCTACACCGGCAAGGTTGACCTCGCTATCATGAACAAGGGCGGTATTCGTCAGGATATGCCTAAGGGTATGGTGTCGGAAGGTTTGATTAATTCTACCTTCCCATTCGACAATCGCTTTGTGGTGCTCGATATCAAGGGTAAAGACCTGATTGAGGCATTCCGTGTGATGGCTAACCGTGGTGGCGACGCTGTGAGCAAAGAGGCTAAAGTGGTGTATAATGCCAATGGCGAAATTGTGAGCGCAAAACTCAACGGCAAGCAAATCAAACCCGAACAGTCGTATAAGTTGGTGACAATCAACTTCCTTGCCAACGGTGGCGACTACATGGATTCGCTCCGTAATGGCAAGGTGCTTTTCTCCGACACAGAGCCTTACGGCGAGCACATGCTTGAATATGTGAAGCAACTCACTGCCCAAGGCAAGATTATTGATGCAAAAGACACTCCTCGTTTTGTGAAAAAATAATATTATCAAATTTTCATAATGAACTTCAAGAAAATCTTACTTATTGCTGTGGCTGTGTTGATGACAGCCACAGTTTCTGTGGGAGCCAAGCGTCAGCCCGCTATTTTCAACAAGGTTGACAAAAAGGCTATGGAATCGTGGGTGAACACTACATTCAAGTCGCTTTCACCCGATGAGCGAATTGCCCAGTTGATAGTGATGGCTGTAAACCCACGCGGCGCCGATGCCGAGACTTTAGTGAAAAAGTATGTGGCTGATTACAAGATTGGCGGTCTGATTTACAACGAAAACGACATTGTGACTCAGGCAAAACTCACCAATTACGCCCAATCGTTGTCGAAAGTGCCATTGATGATTACCCTCGATGCGGAATGGGGACTTTCAATGCGATTGGAAAATGCTCCTAAGTTTCCTCGCAACTTATTTTTAGGTGCCATAAGCGACGATAAGTTCTTCTACGAATACGGTCAGGAAGTGGCTCGCGAATGTAAGCGCATGGGTGTGAATGTGAATTTTGCCCCAGTGCTCGACGTTATCGACCGCCAAAAGACCGTGCTCGGCACTCGTGCCTATGGCTCAAACCCCACTTTGGTGGGGAATCACGGTGTGGCATTCGCCCGTGGTATGGAAGATGGCGGCGTGCTCTCAGTGATGAAGCACTTCCCTGGCCATGGCAGCACCACAGCCGACTCGCATCTTGAGTTGCCAGTTATCAACAAGTCGCTCCAAGAATTGAAGCAATACGATTTCGCTCCATTCCAGCAATACATTGATGCCGGTTTGGGCGGTTGCCTCACAGCACACCTCTATATCCCTGCTATTGATAAGCGTCGTGTTCCTGGCACCATGTCGAAGGCGTATGTCACTAATCTTTTGCAAAAGAAGATGCACTTCAATGGGCTTATCTTCACCGATGCGCTCGGTATGGAAGGTGCAAAAGAGGTGAAAGGCTCAGTGTGTGTGAATGCATTCCTCGCTGGCAACGACATACTGCTCATGCCTAACGAGGTGGGTCCTGAAATTGCCGCTATCAAGCAAGCGATTGCCGCTGGCAAGATTAAGCAGAAAGATGTGGACGCAAGAGTGAAGAAGATTCTCCGATTCAAATACGCTCTTGGATTAGACACCAAACCTCAAATCGACCTCGCCAACATTGTGGCTGACATCAACGCTCCTGAATCAAAGGTGCTCCAACGCAAGATGGTGGCATCTGCTGTGACCGTGGTGAAGTCGGCTAACGACATTCTTCCTTTGAAGAATTTGAACAACCGCAAAATTGCCGTGGTGGTGATGGGTAATGAAAATGGCGTAAAGTCGATGTTCGCGCGCCGATGCACCGACTATGCCGAAGCCACAGTATTCGACTACAATCGTGTAGGTTCGCTCGATGCGCTCCAGCAGAAAATCGCCAAAGGAGGTTTCAACACCGTTATCGTATGTGTGGCTACACCTGCCGAGGCATACATGAATGCCGCAAAGCAATTGGCAAGCGCTGGTGGCGATGTGATTGTGGCTACCATGTGCCATCCTGAAAAACTCGACTTGGTAGGTTCCTTGATGGGCAGCGACAAGGTGAAGGCTTCACTTGTGACCTATGGCACTACCATGACCGATGAAGATTATTTGGCACAAACCATTTTCGGCGGCAATGCTGCTAAGGGTGTGCTCCCTATGGATATGAAAACTGGTGGTGGCGTGTTGAAGGCTGGTACTGGCGTGACTTACGAGGCTTGCCGCCTCGGTTACACCATTCCACAGGAAGTGGGTTTCAGCGGCGATTTGTTGGCTAAAATCGACTCGGTTTGCAACTATGGCGTGCAGCAAAAGGCATTTCCAGGCTGTCAGGTGGTTGTAGCTCGACATGGCAAAGTGGTTTGCAAGCGTGCTTACGGCCAAATTGACTACAATGTGGAAATTCCTGTTACCAACAACACCCTCTATGGCCTGGCATCAGTTTCGAAGGCAACTGGCACACTTAGCGGTGTGATGAAGGTGTACGACGAAGGAAAAATCCAGCTCGACGAGCCTGCCAGCGACATCATTCCATGGCTTAAAGTGGAAGATAAGAAGGATATGACCTTCCGCCAGCTCTTGTATCACGAAACCGGTATGCCACCATCACTCAACATGTGGCAAATGATGTTCGACCCCAAAACTTACAACGGTCCACTCATTGCTACCACGCCAAACGAATACAACACCATTTGGGTGATGAAAAACGCCTATGGCAATAAGAAGGCAAAACTCCGTACCGACATTCTTTCACGCAAAAAGACCGATGTGTTTAACTTGCCTATCGCTGAGGGATTGTGGGGCAGCAAAGCCACTTACGATTCAATTATGGCTCGCATCTACACCTCTACTTTGGGCGAAAAGAAATATCTCTACAGCTGCCTGAACTTCAGCTTGCTGGCAAATGCGGTGGAAATCGTAACGAAGCAGCCACTCAACACATTCGTGCAAGACGGCATTTTTGCTCCACTGGGTGCTTACCACACCATGTATCGCCCACTTGAGAAGTTCCCACAATACCAGATTGCTTACACCGAGGTGGATACCTACCTCCGCCGTCAGCATATCCATGGCTATGTGCACGACGAACTTGCCGCATTCTCTGGCGGTGTTCAGGGTAATGCCGGTTTGTTCTCGAATGCCAACGACCTTTGCAAACTCTTCCAAATGTGGCTCAACGGTGGTGTGTATGGCGGCGACCGCTATTTGAAGCAATCCACCGTCGAGACTTTCCTCACCTCAAAGAGCCCCAACTCGCATCGTGGTTTAGGTTTCGACAAGCCACGCATCGACAAGCCCGAATGGTCGTCAACCTGCGATGAGGCAAGCCCCGAAACTGTAGGACACACCGGATTTACTGGCACTTGCTTCTGGGTGGATCCAAAGACCGATATGATTTACATTTTCTTGTGCAACCGTGTATCGCCCACTCGCGAAAATCCCAACTTTGGTCGTGTGAGCGCACGCACAAATATCCAGTCGATTCTCTACAAATCTATCGTGAAGTAATTCTTCACAGATATCCAAACAATAGCGGAGGGCTGAAGCCAAGCAAGGTTTCAGCCCTCCCTGTTTTCTATGTGTTGCATAGTTTTTTGCGTCATTGGAAACGAGTTTCCATGCCGCCAACCACACAATCCCTCCGCCAC
>OQWI01000658.1_pt1 | contig 15703 bp, 12 predicted proteins | sample 1691551 | NCBI WGS metagenome assembly OQWI01 (sample SAMN03418259, study PRJEB22391) | human gut metagenome | biome: human-gut; feature: organic feature; material: feces | host: Homo sapiens | place: Tanzania | collected 2013-01
GCAGAATGATAGAAATTTACCTTTACTGTTCGGTATCGCCTATCCCGTTTGCAACTATGACTAACAGAGAGTGGGGACAGATAGGCAACAACTACTTAAAAGCCCTGTTCGCCCTCGGTTTTCAAGGCTTCCTCATAATGATATGTGTCGGCATTTATGCGGTTTTGGTTGGCAGCATGATTGTAGCGGACAACCTGCACAGCGCGATATTCTCCCTTGCAGCCTACACCGTGATTTTGTGCTTCTCCCTATTCAAAACAGGCGCACTTGCGAAGTCAATCTTTAACGCCCATTAAAGACCGAAAGGAGGTTTTCACTTGGCGTATGTACCCGTACCCAAAGACTTATCAAAAATCAAAACGAAAGTCGCTTTTAATCTGACAAAGCGGCAGATTATATGTTTTGCGGCAGCCCTCGCTATGGGACTACCGCTTTTCTTTTTGCTCAAAGACAGCGCGGGAACAAGCATGGCGGCATTTGCAATGATTGTCGTTATGCTTCCCTGCTTCCTCTTGGCAATGTATGAAAAACACGGGCAGCCCCTTGAAGTCGTGATAAAGAACGTCATTCAGACAAAGTTTATCCGACCAAAGGAACGCCCCTATCAGACGGAAAATTTTTATGCCGTCATAGAAAAACAACGAAAACTGGAAAAGGAGGTATCGGCTATTGTCAATGGCAGAACGAAAAAACATGACCCGCGCGGTAAAAAATCCCGTGAAGCGTAAACTGACCCGCGCAGAAAAGAAAGAAATCGCCGCCGTGATACAGGCGGCAAAGGGCGACGGGAAGCCCCACACCGCACAGCAGACCATTCCCTACTTGCAGATGTACCCGGACGGGATTTGCAGGGTAACGGAAAAGAAATACAGTAAAAGCCTTGCCTTTGAAGATATTAACTATCAGCTTGCACAGGCAGACGATAAGACCGCCATTTTTGAAAACTGGTGCGATTTTCTCAACTACTTTGACGCTTCCGTTTCGGTGCAGCTCTCTTTCATCAATCAAGGCGCAAGAAAGGAAAAGGCACAGGCGGCTATCGAAATTCCGGCGCAGGACGACGCTTTTAACTCTATCCGCAGGGAGTACGCGGATATGCTGAAAAATCAGCTTGAAAAAGGCAACAACGGACTGGAAAAGTGCAAGTACATTACCTTTTCCATTGAAGCGGATAATCTTGCAGCAGCAAAAGCCCGCCTTTCCCGTATCGAAACCGACGTACTCAATAATTTTAAGGTGCTTGGCGTAACCGCCCGCCCAATGAACGGACAGGAACGCTTGAACGTGCTGCATGGGATTTTCCACCCGGAGGGCGAGCCGTTCCGCTTCTCTTGGGACTGGCTTGTACCGTCGGGGCTTTCTACAAAGGACTTTATCGCCCCGTCCTCGTTCCGTTTTGGCGACGGCAGGACGTTTCGCATGGGGCGAAAACTCGGTGCGGTATCGTTCCTTGAAATCCTTGCGCCGGAGCTGAATGACCGTATGCTTTCGGACATTCTCGACCTTGAAAACGGAATTATCGTCAATCTGCATATCCGCAGTATCGACCAGAGCGAAGCAATCAAGACTATCAAGCGCAAAATTACCGACCTCGACAAGATGAAGATTGAGGAACAGAAAAAAGCGGTACGCAGCGGGTATGACATGGATATAATTCCGTCCGACCTTGCTACTTTCGGCAGCGAAGCAAAAAATCTGTTGCAGGATTTACAGAGCCGCAACGAGCGAATGTTTCTGCTGACGTTCCTTGTGGTAAACATGGCAGACACAAAACGGAAACTGGATAATGACGTATTTGCTACGGCGGGCTTTGCACAGAAAAACAACTGCGCTCTGACCCGCCTTGACTATTTGCAGGAAGCGGGCTTTATGTCCTCTATCCCTCTTGGAGAGAACCTTATCCCCATTCAAAGAGGATTAACGACCAGCAGCACCGCTATTTTTATCCCGTTCATCACGCAGGAGCTGTTTCAGCGGGGCGCAGCCCTTTACTACGGGCTGAACGCACTTTCTAACAACATGATACTCTGCGACCGCAAGCAACTGAAAAATCCCAACGGGCTTATCCTCGGAACACCGGGAAGCGGTAAATCCTTTGCAGCAAAGCGGGAAATGACAAACGCCTTTCTCATTACTGACGACGATATTATCATCTGCGACCCCGAAGCCGAGTATTTCTCCCTTGTGCAGCGTTTGGGCGGGCAAGTGATACGCCTGTCGCCAACAGGAAAAGGTATGGACGGCAAGCCCCAGTATGTGAACCCCATGGATATTAACCTCAACTACTCCGAGGACGACAACCCGCTTGCCTTGAAATCCGACTTTATCCTTTCCCTCTGCGAGCTTGTTATCGGCGGCAAAGAGGGCTTGCAGCCCGTGGAAAAAACCGTCATTGACCGCGCTGTTAGGAATGTGTACCGACCTTTCCTTTCAGACCCCGACCCGGCAAAAATGCCGATTTTGGGCGACCTTTACAACGAGCTTTTGAAGCAGCCGGAGCCGGAAGCTGCCCGCATTGCGGCGGCATTGGAGCTTTATGTTTCCGGCTCTCTGAACGTCTTTAACCACCGTACCAATGTAGAACTGAATAACCGTCTTGTCTGCTTTGATATTAAGCAGCTTGGAAAGCAGCTCAAAAAGTTAGGTATGCTCATTGTGCAAGACCAGGTGTGGAATCGCGTTACCGTCAACCGCGCCGAAAAAAAGGCAACCCGTTACTACATGGACGAATTTCACTTGCTGCTCAAAGAAGAACAGACCGCCGCTTACAGCGTGGAGATTTGGAAGCGTTTTCGTAAATGGGGCGGCATACCGACCGCTATCACGCAGAACGTCAAAGACCTTTTAAGCAGCCGCGAAGTCGAGAATATCTTTGAAAACTCCGATTTTGTCCTCATGCTTAATCAGGCACAGGGCGACCGGGCTATCCTTGCAAAGCAGCTTAATATCTCCCCGCAGCAGATGAAATATGTAACCCATACCGAAGCGGGCGAGGGGCTTATCTTTTACGGAAATGTGGTGCTTCCATTCATTGACCGTTTCCCGACGGACACCGAGCTTTACCGTCTGCTTACGACAAAGCCGGAGGAAGTGAGCAAGCCATGAACACAGACGTAATCATCAACCGCGACGCCCTCTATGCCCTGCGGGAGCTTCCGAGCGAAAGTGTGAACTGCTGCGTCACAAGCCCGCCCTACTATGGACTAAGGGACTACGGGCTTGACGCGCAAATCGGACGGGAGGACACGCCGGAGCAGTATATCGGGCGGCTTGTGGAAGTGTTCCGGGAGCTGCGCCGGGTACTTAAAGACGACGGGACGTTTTGGCTGAATATCGCAGATACCTACTGCGGCACAGGCATGAAAGCGGGCTGCAAGCAAAAGGATTTAATCGGTATTCCGTGGCTTCTTGCCTTTGCCCTGCGCTCTGACGGGTGGTATTTACGCAGCGATATTATCTGGCTGAAAGAAAACCCCATGCCGGAGAGCTGCCGCGACCGACCGAGCCGCTGCTATGAGCATATCTTTTTACTGACGAAATCAAAGAAATACTACTATGACGCTGCCGCCATTGCGGAGCCGATCGCGCCGGGAACGGCTGCGCGGTACCGACAAGGGCGCGGCGCAGGACACAAATATGCCGAGGAAGTACCCGGACAGGGCAAGGTACAGGGTATCAATAAAACCCGCAGCGGCGGCTATTATGACGACGCTCTTATGCCGACCACAAGGAACAAGCGGGACGTTTGGCTTATCAATACCGTACCGTATAAGGGCGGGCATTTTGCCGCCTATCCCCCGAAGCTCGCGGAAACGTGCATACTGGCGGGCTGTCCGGCAGGCGGCGTTGTCCTTGACCCGTTTTTTGGAAGCGGCACCACCGGGCTTGCAGCGAAAAGCCTTGACCGCCGCTATATCGGCATTGAACTGAACGCCGAGTATTGCGCCCTTGCAGGGGCGCGGATTGGAGGTGGTAACACTTGAAAGACCCATTAAAGCCCCGTGATAAAATCACGCAGAAAATGACCCGCGACGGGGCTATCGCAGAAAATCAGACCACAGGCGAAACGGAGCGTATCAGCAACCGCATACGGGACGCGGATTTTCAGAAATCCCCGGAGCAACAGGACGCAGCGCAGCTACAAGGTGCAGCTTCCCCGACTTCTCCCTTGCCCCATGTGCCGGGAGCTGCCCCCAAAGCGGACACAGGCAAAACGGAGCGCGTCATGGAGCATATCGAAGCCGCCCATACCCGCAAAGCGTCTAAAAAAGCGGTACGAAAGGCACAGGCAGAAGCTACCGCCGGGACGAAATCTTCCCGGCTGCAATTTACCGACGAGGAACGCGCTGCCCCGGAGCTTGAAAAGTATATCAAGAAATCCGATAAAGCCGCCGACCGCTTGGATAAGGCAAAGGCAGCTATCCCCAAAGAAAAGAAACTGGTAAAAGAGCGCACCTTTGACGAAACCACCGGGAAAGGCAAGACCCGCCTGCATTTTGAGGAAAAGGACAAGCCACCCGGATTTAAGGACAAACACAGCCCCTTATCCCGCCCCGCACAGGAAGCCGGGATTTTGGTACATAACAAAATCCATTCTGTCGAAAAGGATAATTCCGGCGTGGAGGGCGCACACAAGAGCGAGGAAGCCGCAGAACGGGGATTGAAGTACGGGGCGCGGAAAATCAAGCAGGGCTACCGCAGCCATAAGCTGAAACCCTACCGGGAAGCGGCAAAGGCAGAAAAAGCGGCTTTTCGGGCAAATGTGGATTTTCAGTATTACAAGACCCTGCATGAGAATCCGCAGCTAACCAGTAACCCCATTTCCCGGTTTTGGCAGAAGCAGAAAATCAAGCGGCAGTATGCAAAGGAAGCCCGCAATACCGCAAAGGGTATCAAGGGCGCGGCAGAACGCACCCGCAAGGCGGCAGCCAAAGCCGCCGAGAAAACAAAGCAGACCGCAGCATTTGTGGCAAGGCACCCGGCGGGCGTGGCAATCGCTGTCGGGGTGCTGCTGCTCTTTATCATGGTTATGTCCGGGCTGTCCTCTTGTGGGGCAATGTTTTCCGGCACGTTAAACGGCGTGCTTGGAACGTCCTATACGTCCGAGGACAGCGACCTTGTGGAAGTGGAAAACAGCTACGCCGGATTGGAAAACGAGCTGCAAAGCAGGGTTGACAATATCGAGCGCGACAATCCGGGCTATGACGAGTACCGCTATGACCTTGCAAATATCGGACACAATCCACACGAATTAGCGTCCTATCTGACCGCAAAATATCAAAGCTACACCCGCGCCGAGGTACAAAGCGAATTACAGCGGATTTTCAATCAGCAATACAAGCTGACGCTGACCGAGGAAGTGGAAATACGCTACCGGGAGGAAGAACGTACCGACACATGGACAGACGAGGACGGCAACGAGCATACGGACACCTACACGGTACAAGTGCCTTATGAGTATTACATCTTGAACGTCAAGCTGACGAACACCCCGCTATCTGCCATTGCGGAAAACAATCTGACCCCGGAACAACTGGAAATGTACCGGGTGTACTTACAGACAAGCGGAAACAAGCCCCTTATCTTTGGCGGCGGCTCTCCCGACACTTCCGCGTCCGAGGATTTAAGCGGCGTGGACTTTGTAAACGGAACGCGCCCCGGCAATACCGCTATTGTTGACCTTGCAAAGCAGCAAGTCGGAAACGTGGGCGGCTATCCTTATTGGAGCTGGTACGGATTTAATTCCCGCGTGGAATGGTGCGCCTGTTTTGTGTCTTGGTGCTACGGGCAAATGGGACTTTCCGAGCCGCGTTTTGCTGCCTGCCAATCGCAGGGTATTCCGTGGTTTACCTCTCACGGACAATGGGGAGCGCGGGGCTATGAAAACATTGCCCCCGGTGACGCTATCTTTTTTGACTGGGACTTAGACGGAAGCGCAGACCATGTAGGGCTTGTCATCGGCAGGGACGAAAGTCGCGTCTATACCGTTGAGGGCAATTCCGGCGACGCCTGCAAGATTAAGAGCTATCCCCTTGACTATGCCTGTATCAAAGGGTACGGGCTGATGAACTGGAACTGACATACAACAACACATTTGAAAATCGAAAGGAGAAAAATCATTATGGCTATGAGTAAAATCGAAAGAATTGAAAAGGAAATCCAAAAGACCCGTGAGAAAATCACGGAGTATCAGAACAAGCTGCGCGGACTGGAAGCACAGAAAACCGAAGCGGAAAATCTGCAAATCGTTCAGCTTGTGCGCTCCATGCGTCTGACCCCGCAGGAGCTTACCGCCATGTTTGCGGGCGGCGGTATTCCGGGCATTGCCCCTATGCCCGCAGACTATGACGAACAGGAGGACAATGCAGATGAAGAATAAAATCCTTGCAAGCATTACCGCACTTTGTGCCGCCCTTGTCCTTGTGGGCGGCTTTTCCGTTACTGCCTACGCGCAGACCCCGACAGAGGAAACCGATGACAGCGGCGTAATCGTGGAAACCGAACCGCAGCCCCTTACCCCGGAGGGCAACATGACCCTTGTGGACGACATCGACGGGGACGCTGCCGAGGATAAGCAGTTTATCGTCGTGAAAAGCAAAGGCGGCAACTATTTTTACATCATCGTTGACCGGGCAGCCGAGGGCGAAAATTCTGTCCACTTCCTAAATCAAGTAGACGAAAGCGACCTTATGGCGATTATAGGGGAGGAACAGACCGAGCAGTCCCCGGCTGTCTGCAACTGTACCGAGAAATGCAAGGCGGGCGAAGTAAACACCGCCTGCCCCGTCTGCTCTGTCAACATGGATAGCTGCACAGGCAAGGAAACCGCACCGGAAGAACCCGCCGAGCAGGAGCAGCCCCAAAACGGCATGGGCGGGCTTTTGATTTTCCTTGTCGTGGGCTTGCTTGGCGGCGGCGCAGCCCTCTACTACGTTAAGTTTGTGAAACCAAAACAGAGCGTGAAAGGCGGCACCGACCTTGACGAGTTTGATTTTGACGAATACGACGAGGACGAGCCGGAGGAAGAAACTGACAGCGCAGACACCGAACAGGAGGACGAGGAAGAATGAAACTTGTGATTTGTGAGAAACCCAGCGTCGGGGCGGCGGTTGCCGCCGCCCTTGGCGTTACGGGCAAGAAAGACGGATATATCGAGGGGAACGGTTATGTTATCTCTTGGTGTATCGGGCATTTGGTACAGCTTTCCGAAGCTGCCGCCTATGGAGAACAGTACAGGAAATGGAGCTATGACAGCTTACCTATTCTGCCGCAGGAATGGCAGTACACCGTAGCTGCCGACAAGGGAAAACAATTCAAAATCTTAAAAGACCTCATGCACCGCGCCGACGTTTCGGAAGTCGTGAACGCCTGCGACGCAGGACGCGAGGGCGAGTTGATTTTCCGCTTTGTCTATCATCAAGCGGGCTGCAAGAAGCCCTTTACCCGTCTTTGGATTTCCTCTATGGAAACGGACGCAATCAAAAGCGGCTTTGACAATCTGAAGGACGGGCGCAGGTATGACGCTCTCTATCATTCCGCACTATGCAGGGCAAAGGCTGACTGGCTTATCGGCATTAACGCGACCCGCCTTTTCTCCTGCCTGTATGGAAAAACCTTGAACGTGGGGCGCGTTCAGACCCCAACCCTAAAAATGCTTGTAGACCGGGACGCTGCCATTATGAACTTCAAGAAAGAAACCTACTACCATGTGCGCCTTATGCTCCCCGGCGCAGAAGCGGCAAGCGCGAAGATCTGCGCCGCTGATGAAGCGGGCAAACTGAAAGCGGCCTGCGAAGCGTCGGCGGCTGTCTGCACTTCCTTGACCCGTGAAAAGAAAACCATTGCCCCACCGAAGCTCTTTGACCTTACCAGTTTACAGCGGGAAGCAAACCGTATCTACGGGTACACAGCGAAGCAGACCCTTGACCTTGCACAGACCCTTTACGAAAAGAAGCTCTTGACCTATCCGAGAACGGACAGCAACTATCTGACCGACGACATGGGCGACACAGCGGCGGGTATCGTATCGCTGCTTTGCGGCAAGCTGCCTTTTATGGCGGGCGTCTCCTTTACGCCGGAAGTTTCCCGCGTTCTGAACAGCAAAAAAGTATCAGACCACCACGCCATTATCCCCACTATGGAAATTGCAAAAACTGACCTTACTACGCTGCCGGAAAGTGAAAGAAATATCCTTATCCTTACCGGGGCGCGTCTACTCATGGCGACCGCAGAGCCGCACGTTTACGAAGCGGTAACGGCGGTATTCTCCTGCGCCGACCATGAATTTACGGCAAGGGGCAAGACGGTAATCGCTGCCGGGTGGAAAAACATTGAACGGCTTTACCGGGCTACCCTCAAAAAGAAGCCCGACAGCGACGACGAGGAAAACGAACTTGCGTTAGATGTGCCGGATTATACCGAGGGGCAGACCTTTGAAAATCCTGCCGCAGCGGTTACGGAGCATGACACCACGCCACCGAAGCCCCACAACGAAGCAAGCCTGTTGTCTGCTATGGAACGCGCCGGAAATGAGGACACCGACCCGGATGCAGAACGTCGGGGACTTGGTACGCCCGCTACCCGCGCCGCCGTCATTGAAAAGTTAGTAAAAGGCGGCTTTATCGAGCGCAAGGGCAAGCAGCTACTTCCTACCAAAGACGGTACAAACCTTGTCTGCGTTCTGCCGGACAGCTTAACTTCTCCGCAGCTTACGGCTGCATGGGAAAACAATCTGACGCAGATTGCAAAGGGCAACGCCGACCCTGCCGCTTTCATGCAGGGAATTGAAGCAATGGCACAGGAGCTTGTGAAAACCTACGCTTCCGTGTTGGGCGAGAAACAGGAGCTTTTCAAGGCAGAGAAAACAGAGCTTGGGAAGTGTCCCCGCTGTAAATCCCCAGTCTATGAGGGGAAGAAAAACTACTACTGTTCCAACAAAGAGTGTAGCTTTACCATGTGGAAAAATGACCGTTTCTTTGAGGAACGGAAAACCGTCTTTACCCGGTCGATTGCCGCAGCACTTCTTAAATCCGGCAAGGCAACAGTTAAAAAACTGTACTCTCCGAAAACGGGCAAAACCTACGACGGAACGGTACTTTTAGCCGACACGGGCGGTAAATATGTGAATTACAAAGTAACCATTTCAAAGGACAAACAACTTGAATAGCAAGCATAGGAAGCGGGTACCCACTTCCGTAAATCCCCGTTGCGACGCTGACGCGCCGGACGGGGATTTTGCTTGTTGGGAAGTTTCCCAAACCCTCTTTTGCGGAGGGCTTCACCCTCTAAAAATTTTCAAAAATATTTGGCAGAAATGCGGGCGTACCCGTAGTAGACCATGCAGCCAAAAAATGCAGCTTATGACGCTGCCGCAGAGAAAGGAGGTTTTTCACTATGGCAAGTTTACGGGACACCGTAAAGGACTATCAAGACGAGCTTAGGGACGGTATCGCATGGGTGGCGTTCTGGAAACAGGGGCGTTCATGGAACGCGGAATATTTTCATCTTGATATGGACGATACGCTCTACCCGGAGGACAGGAGCCGGTTAGAGGAAATAAAAAGCATTGACCCCGCCGCCGTTATCTTAAACGGCTACTATTGCGGGCATTTAGGCGAGGACATGAGCCTTGACGAGCTGACCGCCGGAGTGCGTTACCACTACGAAAACAGCATGAACGACATTGACGGTTTTATCGGAGCGCATGACGACAGGCTTCCCCCGGAGGTTATCGAGGAAGCGAGGGCAGCCGCCCATGAAGCGGGGCTTCCCTTTTCCGAAAAGCCCTACCGGGACGGGGAGGATTTTAACCCCTATGTATTTGACGGGAGCATGAGCATTGAGGATTTTGAGCTTATGCACCGCATGATTGAAAAAGAAAGGAGCGAACAAATGGCAGAACCGATTTTAAGCGGCTATCTTTCCAATCTTGGGAAGTACACCGAGGGCAGACCCGCGGGCGAATGGGTGACATTCCCCACGACTGCCGAACATCTGAAAGAAGTCTTTGACCGTATCGGGATTGACTTCAAGCACTATGAGGAATGGCATTTCACAGAATTTCAATCCACTATCCCCGGCTTGACGGAGCATTTAAGCGAGTATTCCCACCCCGACGAGCTGAACTATTTAGGGGAGCTCTTGGAAATGCAGTTTGACGACGACCGGGAGAAATTCATTGCAGCCATTGAATACGGCGACCATGCCGACAGCTTACAGGACATTATCAACCTTGCACAGAACCTTGACTGCTACTGGATTTATCCGTCCGTCCACAATGAAGAAGAATACGGGCGTTATCTGGTTGATGAACTGGAAGAACCGGAACTTCCCGAAGAAGCGAAAAAGTATTTCATGTATGAGGAATACGGGCGGGACGCTTCCATTAACGACGACGGTATGTTTACCGAAAAGGGCTATATCTACAACAACCGCAACACCTTTACAGAATGGTACGACGGGCGCGACGTGCCGGAGGAATACCGGGTAACGCCGCAGCCCCCGCAGCCGGAAAGACCCGACCCGTCAAAGGTAGAAATGGACGCAGCCGCGCCGGGGCAGAGAACGGCGCAGACCGCAGAGCAGCCACAGGAGCCGCGCCCGGTTATCCCTATCGTGCTGACGAGCGAGAAGCCCGCCGAAAAGCTCAAAGAGATTACCGACCGTCTGGAACAGGGTATTGCGGAACTCTTTGACAGCGAGCGTTACCGGGAATATCTGAAAGTCATGTCAAAATTCCATAATTACAGCTTCCGAAACACCGTCCTTATCGCCATGCAGAAGCCGGACGCTTCCCTTGTGGCGGGCTTTTCCGCTTGGAAGAACAACTTTGAACGAAACGTGATGAAAGGGCAAAAGGGAATTAAAATCATTGCTCCGTCACCCTATAAAATCAAACAGGAAATGCAGAAAATCGACCCGCACACGCAGAAGCCCGTTATCGGCAAGGACGGGAAGCCCGTCACCGAGGAAAAGGAAGTCACCATACCCGCCTACAAGGTGGTATCCGTCTTTGACGTTTCCCAGACCGAGGGAAAGGAGCTGCCGGACATTGCGGTTGACGAGCTGACAGGCGACGTTGACCGCTACAAGGATTTTTTCGCAGCCCTTGAAAAGACTTCCCCCGTTCCTATCGCCTTTGAGAATATCGAGGGCGGCTCTCATGGCTACTACCACTTGGAGGACAAGCGCATTGCTATCAACGAGGGCATGAGCGAATTACAGACCTTAAAGACCGCTATTCACGAAATCGCCCATGCGAAGCTGCACGACATTGACCTCAACGCGCCAAAGGACGAGCAGCAGCCCCACGTTGACCGCCGCACCCGCGAAGTCGAAGCGGAAAGCGTCGCCTATACTGTCTGCCAACATTACGGGCTTGACACGTCGGACTACTCTTTCGGCTATGTCGCCGGGTGGAGCAGCGGGCGGGAGCTGTCCGAGCTGAAAAGCTCCCTTGAAACGATACGCAGCGCAGCCGCCGAGATTATCAATTCCATAGACGAGAACTTAGCGGAGCTGCAAAAGGCACAGGACAAGGAGCAGACCGCCGGACAGGAGCAGCCCACCAGAGAGGGACAGGAAGCCGCGCCGGAGAAGCCGGATCCGGAAGCAGCCGCACCGGGAAAATCCGGCGCACAGGAAAAAGCGGGCGCAGCCCCGAAAGAAGCCTTTACCCCGGAAACGATTTACAGAGTGCGCCGGAACCTTTACAGCGACAGCCGGGAAAACAGCTACCTCTTGCAAGCCTATGTGACACAGGAGAACGGGCGGGCGAAAATGGGCGACGTGCTTTATACGGGAACGCCGGAGAAATGCCGCGAGCTTATGGGGCAGCTCAAAAGCGGCGAGCTGACCGAGGGCGACGTGAAGCAGCTTTACGCAAAGGCACAGGAAACGGCGCAGACCGCCGGACAGGACAAAGACACCTTTTCCATTTACCAGATAAAGGGCGGGGACGAAACAAGGGATTTCCGCTTTGAGCCATACGACCGCCTGCAGGCGGCGGGAAATGTGGTTGACAGGGCGAACTATGAGCTTGTCTATTCCGCGCCCCTTGCGCCGGAAACTTCCCTTGAAGATATTTACACCTGTTTCAATATCGACCACCCCAAAGATTTTAAGGGACACAGCCTTTCCGTTTCCGACGTGGTAGTGCTTCATCAGGACGGACAGGACGCGGCGCATTTCGTTGACAGTGTAGGTTTTCGGGAAGTGCCGGAGTTTTTACAGGAGCAAAAGCAGCTTACCCCGGACGACTTGGAAACGGGCGAAACTGTCAAGACACCGAGGGGGACTTTCCATGTGACCGCCATGAGCCGGGAGCAGATAGAAGCCGCCGGATATGGCTTTCACCACCAGTCGGACGACGGAAAGTATCTGATTATGGGGAATGGGACGCGGGCGTTTGCCGTTGCCGCAGAACAGGCGCAGCGGGACAATCCCTTGAAAACCGCCGAGCAGACCACAGAGCAGAACGGGAACATGATTGACGGTATCATCAACAACACCCCCACCGTTGACGAACTGGAAGCAAAGGTAAAGGCGGGCGAGCAGATTTCCCTTGTTGACCTGGCTAACGCTGTCAAAGCCGACAAGGAGCGCGGCAAGGGAGCGAAGCCGGAAAAGAAACCCTCTATCCGGGCGCAGCTTAGAGCCGACAAGGAAAAGGCACAGAAGAAAAACGCAAAGCAGAAGTCACAGGACTTGGAAAGGAGCTGACCCATGCCGGAACAGAGCAAATTTGAAAACATGGATTTGTTTGCTTCCCTTGAAGCGATTATGAAGCAGAACACAGGCTTTTACCAGAGCGACTTAGACATTGACAAAGAGATTATCGCAAAGGCGGCGGCAAGCCCCCACAGGGAGGACAAAACACTTTTGTGGTTCTGCCGCCCGTCCGGGACGCACTGTTTCCGGGAGCGCGACGTTTTCCTCAAAGACACCGCGCCCCACAACACATGGCGTTTCTACATGGAGCAGACAAGCGACCGCGTTCTTGCCTATGCAATCGAGCTGACGGGAAAGGAGCGCGGGAAAATCAAGGGCAATCTGTACGAACTGGACTACTCTAAACATTATGAGCGCGTCAAGGAAAAGGAGCTGCCCGCCGATACGGTGAAGCTGATTTATGAGCATGGGGAAAGGGTACAGGAAGCCGGGAGATATTTTGACGGAACCCCAGACCCGCAGCTTGGGAAATTTGAACGCTTTGAAGCCGTACCCAACGACCCGGACGCGCTGCAATCGCTCTTACAGGAAGAACGGCGCAGCCGGGAGCAGCTTTCGCCGGGGGATTTCAAGGCGCATATCGCAGCCTTGCGGGACGGGCTGATTGAAACGGAAGCGCGGCGCATTGTGCGGGAAATGAAGCGGCATTACGAGCCGAACAGCCCGAACAAGACCCATTTCATGGCAGAGCTTTCCCCGGCGTTCATGCGGCTTGCAGCCACAAAGGACACTGACCGCCTTTTCTCCATGCTGCCCTACAAGACACTTTCCTTTTCCAAAATCGAGGGCAGACATGGGACGTATGCGCTGATTGACAAGGGGGAGAACCGGGACAGGGAGATAAGGAAGCCCCGCCCCTCTATCCGGGCGCAGCTTAAAGCAGACAAGGCAAAGACCGCCCCGAAAAAGGCGGCGGCAAAAACAAAAAATCACGATATGGAGGTATGAGCATGATTAGACTGACTGTTGAAGAAACAAACCTTTTGAGCATTTACAACGAGGGCGGCAAGCGGGCTTTGATTGAGAATGTCAACGCCGCGCTGCCCTACATGGACGCGGATATGCGGGAGCTTGCAAAGCGCACCCTTTCCAAAGTGGACGCTTTGACCGAAGCGGAATTTGCAGAGCTTCCCATTTACGCCGCTGATGAAGTATGAACGGGGTTAAGCGGCTGACGCCGCCCCAGAGCCGGAAAGTCAACGCCCTTGTGCGCCGGACGTGCTGCAATTATGATAACGGGAACTGTATCTTACTGGACGACGGGGACGAGTGCGTATGTCCGCAGCTCATTTCCTATTCGCTTCTCTGCAAGTGGTTCCGGGTTGCGGTGCTTCCCGCCGACAGGCTGCTCTATGCGGAGCTTTACCAGACAGGGGATAAGAAGAAATGTACCGAGTGCGGCGCGTTCTTTGCGTCAACCTCTAACAGTGTCAAATACTGCCCCGTCTGCCGGAAGCGTATCACCCGCAGACAAGCCGCCGAGCGCATGAGGAAAAGACGCGCCCCTGTTACGCAGTAGGCGCGGAAAATCCCTTGATTTACAGGGCTTTCCGGGCGTGAAAATCAGATAGGCGATACTTTATACCTTTGCCCCCGAAAATGGCGTTCTACTGCGTAACATTCACGAAAACAGCACCCAAAAAAGATAGGGCGCGGAAGTCATGTACTGGCTTTCCGCGCCCTGTTCTTTTTTTGCCTATTGGAAGTTTCCCTTTTCCATTTCTTCAAGCGGGAACTGCGGGAGGGCTTCTATCAGCTTCTTTGTGATGGACTGGCGCATATCTTCGTTGATTTCCTGTTTCGTGCTTCCGTCCGGCTGTCTGACCGCTACCGTCGATAGCCTGTCGATTTCGTCCTTGTAGCACTCCACGACTTTCTCCACCGCCCATTTTTCCCCGGCAACGGCGGCGCGTATGGTTTCATATTCCGGCATTTTCTGGTTTTCCATGCTCAACGCTCCTCTGCTTTTTGATAGCCCTATCATAGCACAGCGGCGGGGATTTTGCTATCCTTATCCGCGCTCTGTTCCCTTTTCCCGTTCCGGCTGCCTGTCTGCCTGTAAAATGCTGTCAATGTTCTGCTTGATAATATCATATTCCCGGACTTTCTTTTTCAGCTTCCCATAGTCGGCGTAAAGGGCTTCTTTCTGCGCTTGGAGGGCTTCATATTCCGATTGCAGCGCGGCGAGGTTCGGGAGCTTTGCAATGCCCGCCGCTTTCAGCGACCTTGCGGCGGCTTCATGTAGGATAATCGCCTGTTCCTGTCCGGCGCGGTACTTCTCCCTGTTCCTTGCCTTGCGGTATGCGTCATAGACGGGCTTTGTCTTTTGGTAGGTGGAAACATTCTTGATAAGCACCGCCATGTCCGCAAGCCGCTTTTCCGCGTCCTTCAATGCGTCTGCCGCCTGTCCGCTTTCCGCTGCCATTTCTTCAATCCGGCTGACTAAATCCGCGTACTGTTCAATCTTATGTTCCGTCAAGAAATTCATGGTCTTTGCTGCCTGTTTCAGATTGTGGATTTTCGCCCACTGTTCATAGCCCTTACTCTGCGCCGCCTTGATACTGTTCTCAATGTCGATAAGCAGCGAAACGCCGCGCTGCTCTCTGGGGGCTTTCGCCGCCTTTGCCCGTCTGCCCGCTATCCGTTCCCTTATGGCTTCCTCTGTATAATCCGCGCCGAGGGTTTTAAGACGGGTGAAGCGTTCCTGTCCGGGGGCGCGGCATGACACATATTTCCCCGGCTTTATCTCATAGCCCGCCGCCTGTAACCGCTGCAACAATTCCTCAAAACTGGAAACTTGGGGGATAAGCGCGTCAACGGCAATCTTTAGCTTGCCTTTCCAACTTGTACCCGTCTTTTCTGCCTGGTACTCCGCATAGCTCTTTCCCTTGCTGCCCTTGCCGGGAACGACGACGGACAAGCCATTTTCCCGGCACAGCTTGTCGCTCATGTTCCGTATGCCGTAATAGCTCCT